>Ga0206912_1121_pt1 | contig 20710 bp, 24 predicted proteins | sample Alteio_BWOrgHeat_75_FD_152933 | JGI IMG/M metagenome (GOLD analysis project Ga0206912, IMG submission 152933) | Enriched cells from forest soil in Barre Woods Harvard Forest LTER site, Petersham, Massachusetts, United States -... | ecosystem: Environmental > Terrestrial > Soil > Temperate forest >... | reverse complement strand
ATTACCGAAATGATTTTGTAGACTTTATCTGTAGCTGGAATTTTTAGGGATTTTGCCAATTGATTTTTTTGAGCCAGTATAATTTGATTCTTTTTCAAGATCAGCCTGCCATTTTGATGTTGAATATGTGTTTCGCCCGAAAACTGAAACGCCAAAACATGGTAAGGAACAAATTGCTCATCGCTGTATCGCTGCTCAAAAGTGCAGGAATACACAAAGCTGTCTTCCAATACCCGCGTTACAGGAATTACTTTTTCGCTCATTGTTTTTCGGCTGTTAAGCGTTGATGATAGGCTGTGTTTCTTGCATTGGTATTGCTGTCAACAAACATCAATATAGTCATCAGTGCAATAGTCGTGATCCCGATTGCCCTCCACAGGGGCTCATTTACAAATACAATCAACAATGCTGCTGCAATAATAATAAGAGGAAGCACTTTGAAAACCTTTGCCAGGTCATGCTGGGATTTTGCGGTGCGCACTGTTTCCTTTTGAACAAATGCTTTCGCGTTGGAATTATAAGCTGTTTCAAATTGTGAGATCCGTGGTTTGTTGGCTAAATACAAACCAGCCGACACAGCGACCATGAATACACCTGCCACCAGCATTGGCCATACAAAAGCTTTTGCCATAGCGGTTTTGGCTAATTGCCAAAAACCAAAGGCAGCTATAAAAAACAGCAAGGCAAGCAACAAACTTATTTTGGCAGAAAATACTTCGGCCTTACGCAGAGTTATCCGAAAAAATAAGCAAAAAACTGGCAACTATTAAAACCTATGAAGCAATAGAATTGCTGCTACAGTTAAAACCTACACTAAAATCTTTTCTGTTTGATTTTTCTGAGCCATATAAAATTGATCTGGAAAATTTCATGTTGCAAAACTATCATTATAATGTACCGATAGAACATTTTGCTAAACTTACAGGAAGAAGCCTGGCAGCATTTAAAAGAGATTTTAGCCTCATCTTTCAAAGCCCGCCGCGCAAATGGCTCCAGGAAAAAAGACTGGCAGAAGCATACCAGCTTATCCGGCAAAAAAAACAAAAACCTACTGAAATTTATCTGGAGGTAGGTTTTGAAAACCTTTCTCATTTTTATTCTTCTTTCAAACAAAAATTTGGCGTAACACCCGCCAGCATTCAGTAATCAAAATTAATATACTATGAACACAGAGCAACAATTGCAACAGGCAGCCGACAGGATGGCAATACGCAACCTGGTAGATCAATATGCTTATTGTGCAGACACCCGTGACGCGCAGGGACAAATGGCTCTTTTTACTGAAGACACAAGTTTTATTGTTTTCATGGATGCTAAATCATCTCAACCTACGCAGGTCATCAATAAAAGAGCAGACCTTTTCCCCGTCTTTGATAACCTTAACACTTATCGCGCCACAATGCACTTCAACGGACAAAGTACAGTGCTTCGGATGAACGATGACACGGCAACAGGCATTGCATACTGCATTGCTCATCATCAAACCATCAAAGACGGAACGCAAAAACTGATGATTGCCAATATTAAATATCATGACAGCTTTGTAAAGCAAAACGGGAAATGGCTTTTTGCCGAACGCAAACTAATGGTTGATTGGATAGAAAACAGGTAGTCTATGAATAGGAAAAAATTCATATACAGTGGTTTGGGGTTATTAGGCTTTCTCTTAACAGGAAAAATTATGCTCGCAAAAAAGAATACACCAACGATCACGAGTTATACCTCAAATCCGGTTCTTGTAACTGTTAAACCTGATTGGAAAGGCACGCCACTTGATCAGGATGGTCTGTTCATGAACTATGAGTACCCGTGGAAGCTTGATTTCGGCAATGTATTAAAATACATCATGCACCATAATCCACAGAAAGAATTTAAAAAGCACGATACCTGGAAAATACCGGTTATCAAAGATGACCAATGGCTGACAGATCCATCGGACAAGATCGTCTGGTTTGGTCATGCCAGTTTTTTCATTCAGTTGTCGGGTATTCGCATTCTGATAGATCCGGTTTATGGTAAGCTGCCGGTTGGCAAGCGCTTTTCAGAAATGCCGGTTGCTCCGGAAAAACTACTGAATATTGATTACATATTAGTATCACATGCTCACTACGATCACTGCGATAAAAACAGTATAAAGTTGTTAACCGCTAATAATCCCAATGCCCTGATATTAACCGGACTAAAACTGGATGAATTAATTGGCAAATGGACGAACAATAAAATACAAACTGCCGGGTGGTATCAACAGTATCAACTTGATAAAGACCTGAAAATTACTTTCCTGCCGTCGAGACACTGGGCGAACCGGACCCTTTTTGACGATAACACGACACTCTGGGGTGGATTCATGATTGAGAAAGATGGAAAACGGATCTACTATGGTGGTGACTCTGCCCATGGATCACACTTCAAAGATGCCGGAGAACTTTTTCAAAACATTCAGGTAGCTCTTATAGGTGCGGGAGCATATGCACCTGCCTGGTTTATGGGGCCGATGCATCAAAACCCATATGATGCTGTGCAAGCATTCCACGCAACACGCGCAAAAACATTCATACCGTTTCACTATGGCACATTCGATTCTGCAGACGAACCCCTCGGGGAACCCGAACAGATTCTAATGAAGCTCAATGCCGAGGGTAAAATCGAAAATGAGTTAAGAATTTTAAAGCTGGGCGAGCTATATCTATGTTAGCTAAAATCAAAATAATAACATAGAAGTCTATTACGGGAAAATATTGATGGCCTGACTAATAATGGAAACAAAACATCAAAAAACCTGGTGGAGAAACTCAAATCAACTTAATGCCCATATTGAAGATCGTAAAATCAGTTGGCTTGAATTGTTTTATGACCTGGTTTATGTAATAGCTGTTTCAAAAATCACACACAACCTTTCACTGCAGTTAAATATCCAAGGCTTTTTAGACTATTTCTATATGCTGGGGTTGGTTTACTGGGGCTGGCTTAATGGCAGTTCGCATCACGACTTACTTGGAGCAAATGATGTTCGCACTATTTTTTTAACGATCTGGCAAATAGTTATATTATCCGCACTCATTGTAACTTTAAATAGCCCCGCACAAAGCATTTATTTTAATACTACAGTGGTAATATTAATCATGCAATATTATATAACCTACCTGTGGTGGAGCGAAGGCATTTATGATAAAAGCAATATGAATTTAAACCGGTATTATACGGTTATTTATCTGTTGGCGTTTGCCCTTATATTCAGTACATTTTTTTTGCATCAGCCTTACCTGCGAATTATATTTTATATCGCTTTGATATTAAATTATCTACCTCCATATTTTGAAAACAGGGCCTTAAAAGAAAAGCGATTTGAGTATAGGTTAACGAATAGCATGGTTGAACGTTTAGGGCTTTTTACAATTATACTTTTTGGAGAAGTGATCCTGGGTGTTATTAATGGTATATCTAAGTTTCAAAAATTAACATTTAATCATTGGCTGCTTTTTATAGTCTGTATTTTTATTGTCTTTACCCTTTGGTTTATTTTTTTCGGAATGATCAGTGATAAAAAAGTAAAAAAAGGATTTATTAAAAACAATATTTATGCACTTTTATTTCTGCCTGTTGCAATGTCCTTAGGCATTATAGGAGTAGCATTTGAGAAAATATCTGTTGCTGATACCGGAACCTTAAATCATGGAAGTATGAATATGAAAATATTTTTAGGAATATTTATTTGTCTATTTTTGACTTGCACTTTTTGTATTTCCAAATTAATTGAAACATCCATAACATACCTGCAGGCACAAGACAAAATACAAAAACTTTTACTTGGCGTAATTGCATTCATTCTTATTACATGTGTAATATCTCAATACCTGCCATTGTTTGAGTTCTTACTAATAATTTTATCTGCATTACTGATATTACCTGTTGCAATTTTAATGTTTTGGAATAATTTGGAATTATCGAAACCTTAGAAAACCAAAGCTGGTTGGGTAATGCTCTTCCCGGCCAATTGGCTTAACAATCTTACTTAACATTAATTTATATTCTAAAAATGGAAAATCAAAAATTGGATGCGCTTGTCAGTAATATGTTTGCTGAAATTGAAAATCTTATTCCTGTTTATATACAAAACCCGGAAGATAAAAGGATTGCCAACGGGAATGTCGCTGTTTGTATAATTGATGAAAATGGGATGGTGTTTGGGAGAATGTTCGGAACAAATAAACCGCGATTAAGACAATCGTACAAAGTGGCATGGACAAAGGCAAGCCAGGTGTGGCTCACCGGTATCAAAACCGGCGAGTACGAAAAGATGGTTTTTAATGGGCTGGCTGAAGAAAATGGCAATGGCATAGAGGCTCCTGATCTGATTGGATGGCAAGGCGGTCAGCCACTTATCCTTCCGGATGGATCAATCCTTTCCGTTGGTTTTAGTGGTTTCCGGGGTGTAATTGACCTGGAGATTATGGTAAAAGCGCTTGAGAAAGCAATACATATCAACGAATAACATTTAAAATTTGGTTCCGGCGTTCAAGAGCCGCAAGTCACCGAAAAATATTTCATTTTCCGCGGATAAACTTAATGAGTTGTAAAATATTTATCAATCAAATTTATTGACATAAGTCATTTTTACACAGCAGTACTCAAATTATTTTTATGACTCTTTAGCCATTCAACAAAAAAATAAAAACTATGAGCAGCCTAAAGATCAGAGACCAAAAGACAGACCATCTTTTGACTCCCGAAAATTCCACCGTGATTATCATTGACTACCAGGCGACTCAGGTAGGGTCAATTGAATCGACGGATAAGTACATGATGGTTCAAAACGTTATTGCACTTGCCAGACTGGCTAAGCAATTTAAAATGCCTCTTGTTGTTTCCACTGTAAATGTGAAAACCGGATTGAATGGGCCAACCATTCCCCAGATTGCGCAGGAAGTAAAAGATCTGCCATCATACGACAGAACCTCTATCAATGCATGGGAGGATAAAGAATTTCTGGAAGCCGTAAAAGCTACAAATCGAAAAAAATTAATAATTGCTGCTCTTTGGACCGAAGCCTGTTTGCTATTTCCTTCATTGGATGCTATGAAAGAAGGATATGAAGTCTATCCGGTAGTAGATGCTGTAGGCGGGACTTCTGTTATGGCTCATGATGCTGCCCTAAGGCGTATGGAAAAAGCCGGAGCGCAGCCTACAAGTATTATGAGCCTGATATGTGAAATTCAACGCGACTGGGCCAGAAGTGAAACAGTTCCGGGGATGCTGAGCGTATTGGCCGGAGTGGGCAATTTCGTAGGTCTTGACGTGGGATTCAGGCAGGCAGCACAGAATAAATAAAGTAGACCGGACAAACACCATGAACATACCCATCAAACTAATAGTTATGAGCTCTTTATTGATTACTTCAATTACTAAAGCACAACAACCGTCTATAACACCTCTCGACATAGATCTTACAAATTATCAATATCCTTATCCTGTTCAATTTATTTCACTTAATATTCAGGGTGAAGCTTTAAAAATGGCTTACATGGATGTGAAGCCTTCCAAAGCAAATGGACATGTGGTGATGTTATTACACGGAAAAAATTTCAACGGTGCCTATTGGAGAGAAACTGCAAAGATTTTGGCTGATAATGGCTACCGTGTTATCATTCCTGATCAGATCGGATTTGGAAAATCCTCGAAGCCTAAGCATATTCAGTATTCATTTCAGTTGCTTGTTCAAAATACAAAAGCAATTTTGGATTCGCTGGGAATTAAAACGGTCTGTATGCTGGGTCATTCCATGGGCGGCATGGTTGCAACAAGATTTACGCTGATGTACCCCGAATCAGTAGAAAAATTTATTTTGGAAAACCCAATTGGACTGGAAGACTGGAAAGTAAAAGTGCCTTATCAATCTGTTGACAAATGGTATCAGACTGAATTGAAGGAGGACTATAATTCTTTTAAAAAATATGAAGAGGAAAGTTATTATCATGGTGTATGGAAACCAGCATATGATGAATGGCTGAACGTGGAAGCTGGCTGGACTTTGAGTAAGGATTATGACCACATTGCCTGGAATTCCGCACTTACTTATGACATGATCTTTACGCAACCGGTATGTTATGAATTTGTAAATATAAAAGCACCGACCCTGCTGATCATTGGTCAGTTGGACAGAACAGCGATGGGGAAAAATCTAGTGAGCGATGATGTTAGAAAAACCTTAGGTAATTATCCTGTACTAGGGAAACTGACGCATGAAAAAATAAAAGGATCAAAGCTTGTTGAACTGGATGGGATTGGTCACGTACCACACATCGAAGCTTTTGCCAGGTTTATTCAGCCATTACTGGATTTTTTGAAATCTTGAGTGCATATCTTCTACCCGAGATCCTATCACAATAATTCTATTATAAATTTAGGAAACTTTTATTGGGGGATATGAATACCGGGTTAGCAGTGGTGCTGGATAGTATCCGGATTTTGAACCTTTATAATATTTCAACATATCCGTCATTTCCATTCACCCTGATTCTCTGTCCGTCTTTGATAAGCTTTGTAGCATTTTCCACGCCAACTACTGCCGGCAATCCATATTCACGTGCAATAACTGCTCCATGAGTCATCAGTCCGCCAACTTCGGTTACCAGTCCTTTAATGGATACAAACAATGGTGTCCAGCTGGGATCAGTAAATGTGGTGACTAAAATATCTCCGCTTTCAAGATCAGCATCTTCCATGTTTACAATGACACGAGCACGTCCTTCTATAACTCCGGAAGAAACGGGCAGGCCTGCAATAACTTCGGCTGGGATATTTTCCCGTTTGTACTTACCCGTTATGATTTCACCTTCAGATGTGATAACGCGCGGGGGTGTTAGTTTTTCAAATAATTTGTATTCGTCTTTACGCTTGCTGATGATCTGGTAATCCAGTTTATTGGTTCTTACCACCTCGCGAAGTTCTTCAAAACTGAGATAGTAAATATCTTCTTTTTCATGAATAATGTTGGCTCGCATGAGTTGTCCGGCTTCTTTCAGTAACGCCTTTTTATAAATAAAGAAACGATTAACCATGGCGTATTTTGGATATTCACGATAGCCGCTTAAATTTCGGATCAGATCGATCATTCGTTTTGTTTCTTTTGCTTTTTGTTCGCCATCCGGTAATTTCTTCAGACGATCTAACAGCTCTTGTTCCTTTTTCAAGGCTTCCTGTAAACCCTGCTCAAACTTCCGGTGACTGGCATCAGGCTCAAAGTTTTTTACATTACTTAACATCATGGGGATGAGTGTAGTTGGTTTTTCACTCCAGCGGGTTTTTGTAATATCGATCTCTCCGCTGCACCGCATTCCGTATTTATCCAGAAAATCATTGATAGCTTCCCTGGTTTCTCTTCCACCATTCCACTTAACCAGTTCATCCAAAAACTTATCTTCTTTTACATGATGTAAATAATCAATTACTTCAGGATAAGGACGAATTACATCTGCCACATCCAATAATGCAAGTCCCATTTCCGAGGTAATATTATTGGGCGCGGATTGAGAAATGCTGTCTGCTACATTTTTCTCACCTAACCATTCGTTCATTTTTTCATTGATCCATGACGAAGCATTCATACCCGTCATTATCACACCAAAACTTTGCGGATCAGTTAAGGTCTTTTTTAATTGCTGGAGATCTTCCAGGATAAAATCAAACAGATCCGATCCTGATTTTGTTTGGATGTTTTGTTTTAATGCTTCTATTGCTGTTTGGCTGGTCTTAATTAAATCAGAAACAATGGCTTGATCGTAATCATTTAGTGTTTGATAATTCGGAGGCGACAAGGCCTTATCGCTTTTACCTTGAGATGAATCTTTTTTATCACCAGACAGCGCCGTCGCCAAGCCTTTGGCGGCCGGTGGTAACGATTTTATAAAATCTCCCCGCTCTAAGATGGTTGTAAGGGCGTCCTTTATGATCGGATCGGATTTTCCCAGAACATTTACCATAGTTTCTCTCCCTTCTGGCGAAGCCAACATAGGTGTAATATCAACAAACAGCCTGCCCCCTGCCGCACGCATATGTGCACGGGTCGTTAAAAGAAAAAAAGACAAACCAAGTGGTTTCATTGCGTCTGTCATCATTTGTTGATGACCGACAGATATGTAGACATGATTTTCAGGATCATCCGTTACCGGGATCGGGAATAGTGTAGTGATTGGCCGGCTCTGGACGATATAAAATATTTCATCGGCCAAGCACCATTCGATGTCCTGGGGACGGCCGAAATGTTCTTCGATCTTTCTGGCGTTACGCTCAAGTTGTAAAATCTGTTCGTCTGTCAGCGCCTGCCTGTTCTGCCTTTCAGAGGCAATCTCCTGTTCTTTCGTACCGCCATTTTGTTGTGCATAAATAGCCAGCTTCTTAGCGGAAATATTCTTACTGATAATCGTACTATCATACACTCTATAGTTATCAGGATTCACCAGACCCGAGACCATGGCCTCACCAAGTCCAAAGCTGGCATCAATGGATAAGACTTTTCTGTTTGAAGTGACAGGATCGGCAGTAAACAAAATTCCTGCCACCTGCGAAAAGACCATCTTCTGAATAATTATAGAGAGAAGGATCTTACGATGGTCGAAGCCGTTTTGAAGACGGTAGATTACTGCCCTCTCGGTATACAGCGATGCCCAGCATTTGCTGATATGCTTCAGGATTTTTTCGTTTCCGATAATGTTCAAATAGGTATCCTGTTGTCCCGCAAAAGATGCTGTTGGCAGATCTTCCGCTGTAGCACTGGACCGAACAGCAAAGGCATTTTTTACACCAAACTTTGTAAGACGTTCTGCAATCTCTTTTGTTATGTCCTTGGGAATGGGTATTTTTTCGATGGCCATCCGGATTTTTGCACTGATTTCGCTGATATTTTTTCTCTCTTCTACCTTAAGATATTCTAATTCATTAAGCAGCGAGTTAAACTCCTGGTTATTTTCGGTTATTTTTTTGTACGCTTCGGTAGTGACACAAAAACCCTCGGGCACTTGTATCCCTTCGATTCCGGACAGTTCACCCAGATTAGAGCCCTTCCCTCCCACGACCATAAACTTTGTTCTGTCGATCTCCTTAAAACAAAGTGTATAAGTGTTCATTTTCCCCTCCTTTTATTATCCAAATTAAATTTTTATAACGGCATACGAATTAAATGCTTTTATCATATTTTCAAGCTAATAATTAAACTCACAATCATGAAAACGAAAATGCAACTTTTACGGCTTTCTATTGTTTTAGGCTGCCTGATTTTATCTTTTAAGGGAAATGCACAAAGACAAAGGCAAAGTCCGCATGATACTGTTACCACACAAATCAATGGCGCAAATCTTCGGGTTACTTTCGGAAGTCCTGCTGTAAAAGGGCGTACGATTTGGGGTGGTCTCGTTCCTTACGATAAAGCCTGGCGGGGCGGAGCTGATGAAGCTACACTTTTCACGACTGACAAGGACATCAGCATTAACGGGAAAAAATTAGCGGCAGGTACTTATAGTGTATTTGTTATTCCCGGAAAAGAAAAGTGGACCTATATTTTTAATTCGCAAACGGGTCAGTGGGGAATTAAAATGGGCGGTGTGGCCAATTTCGATGAGGCAAAAAATGTTCTGACAGTTACAGCTGATGCTAAGGCGGTTCCTATGGAAGAGCATTTGAAATATATATTTAAAGGTAAAATGTTTGGTTTGAACTGGGATCAGCAGCAGGCACTGGTAACGATTGAATAGCAGGAAGAAACACAAAGTAATTCCGTCACAGGTTCCTGAAACTGTGTTCTTAACAATTCAACAACAAAAAACATAAAAGAAAATTTTGTGCAGCTATCTAACTGCACTTATATTTGCAGTGAAATGACTGCATAAAATGAAAACAAGACGGGACATATTCCAGGCGATTGCAGACCCTACCAGAAGGGCTATTTTGTCTTTGGTTGCTTTACAGGCTATGACACCGGGAGCCATAGCCGACAGCTTTAATTCGTCAAGGCAAACGATTTCAAAGCATATTCAAATCCTTACTGAATGCCAGCTTTTAAAACAGGAGCAAACAGGCAGGGAAATCTATTACCACTTCAATCCTAACAAAATGAAAGAAATAGCTGAATGGCTTTTGCCCTTTGCAAAACTGTGGGATGACAGGTTTAATAAATTGGAGACCATCATGAAAAATTACAAATCAAAAAAATAAAATTTTATGGAACTTAAAACTAAAATCGATGCCGAAGAGGGTAAACAGGATTTAGTAATTACGAGAGAATTTGATTTACCATTGGAATTACTTTTTAAAGCTTATGAAGAGGCTGACATCATTGAGCAGGTGATGGGAACGAAAGTGCTGAAACTCGAAAGTAAAAAGCATGGCAGTTACCAATATGAAACAACTGACACCAGTGGAAACGTGACATTTAAAGCCTCCGGGGTGATCCACGAGTTTAATCCAAACACGAAAATCACCAGGACATTTGAAATGGAGAATGCGCCATTTGGTGTGCAACTTGAAATTTATGAGTTTGAAAAGCTGAATGATAACCGCAGCAAACTCCATATGCACGTCATATATGAATCAGGTGTACTCAGGGACCAGATATTGAAATTACCCTTTGCCCAGGGCTTAAACATGGCACACAACAGAATTCAGGAAATCTTAATCAAATTAAAATAACATTTTATGACAACGAGAAATAAAATCATCTATTGGATTTCGACTCTCTGGCTTGCTTCAGGAATGCTGTCATCCGGAATATTACAGTTATTCAAAGCAAAAGTGGAAGGAAGCCTATCGCCGCCCGGAGTATATGGTATTACACATTTAGGCTTTCCCGTTTATTTTCTATCCATACTGGGCTTTTGGAAAATTCTGGGAGTTATAGCATTGCTTATTCCTAAATATCCTTTACTAAAGGAATGGGCATACGCCGGCTTTTTCTTTGTTTCATCGGGGGCAATATATGCGCATTTAGCCTGTGCCGATTCTTTCAATGATATTTTTCCTGCATTAATACTACTTATTCTGACCGTGGTATCCTGGTTTTTCCGGCCAGCGAGCAGGAAAATCATTTCACTTAATCAATTACAATTAGCCCATAAATGAAATGAGCGTATACAGATCATCCGGCTGGTATATATTCATTAAATGCGCATTTTCTGAATTTAAAAAATCAATTATATGAACAACATGAATCCCAAGGTTGATTTCTTTTTTAATAAAGCTAAAAACTGGCAGAAAGAATTTGAGAAACTCAGAGCCATTATTCTGGAATGCGGGCTAACGGAAGATTTGAAATGGGGTCAGGCCTGTTACTCTTTTGAGAAAAAAAATATTGTGCTTATACATGGTTTTAAAGAATACTGTGCGTTGTTGTTTTTCAAAGGCTCCCTGCTAAATGATTCCTATGGCCTTCTGATACAACAAACGAAGAATGTACAGGTTGCCCGCCAGATCCGGTTTACCAATGTCCGGGAAATAGTTAAGATGAAAACCATTCTGAAAGCCTATGTCTATGAGGCCATTGAAGTGGAGAAGGCTGGTTTGAAAGCGAATCTTAAGAAAACTGCAGAATTCAACAACCCTGAAGAATTTCAAAATAAGTTAAATAAGAATCCCGAGCTGAACAAAGCTTTTAAAGCATTGACTCCCGGCCGGCAACGGGGATACCTGCTTTATTTTTCTGCACCCAAACAATCTAAAACCCGGGAATCAAGGATTGAAAAATATATAAAACCAATTCTTAATGGAAAGGGATTGGATGATTAGCATGGTTTATGATAAAATAAATCAATAAGACCTGATCAGATAATCTAAAGATGGAAAAAAGAAATAGCGACACCTTAAACAGGGAGCTTCATATTACCAATCGGTCGCCAATAAACAAATAGAATGAATCCCAGGGTTGATGCATATTTTAGTAAAGTTGAAAACTGGCAGGAAGAACTGGAGCAGTTGAGAATGATCATTCTTGATTGTGGACTGGTGGAAGAATTGAAATGGGGGCAGCCATGTTACTCATTTCAGAAAACTAAAATAGTTATAATAGGAGGATTGAAAGAATACTGTGTGCTTAGTTTCTTTAATGGCGCTTTATTAAGTGATCCTGAAAGTATTCTTATTAAACCAGGGGAGAATACACAAGGAGCACGCCTGATCAAGTTTACCAGTGTCCGGGAAATAGTTAAGATGGAACCCATCCTGAAATCATATATTTATGAAGCCATTGAAGTGGAAAAAGCCGGACTTAAAGTTGATTTCAAGAAAAATCCGGAGCCTATCCCTGTAGAATTTCAAAAGAAATTAGATAAAAAACCCTCCCTGAAAACTGCTTTTGAAGGATTGACTCCGGGGCGACAAAGAGCATACATTCTATATTTTTCTGCACCCAAACAATCCAAAACCCGGGAATCAAGGATTGAGAAATATATAAAGCAAATTCTCAATGGAAAGGGTCTGAATGAATGAAATAATAAAAAAATTTAATAACCAAATAAAAATAAAACGATGGCAAGCGTATCAATTTATTTAAATTTTAATGGCAATGCAGAGGAAGCATTCAATCATTACAAAAAAGTTTTCAGATCAGAATTTTCCAATCCACTCATGCGGTTTAAAGACATGCCTCCGAGGGACGGAGCACCTGCATTACCCGAAGCGGATAAAAACAAAGTAATGCATGTGGCTTTGCCAATACTTGCAGGCATACAAATAATGGCAACCGATATGCTGGAAAGCATGGGACAAAAACTGGTGGAAGGAAACAATTTTACCATCAGTCTGAATCCCGATACCAATGAAGAAGCCGACAGATTGTACAAAGAATTATCGCCGGGAGGATCAGACGGAGTGGCACCACACGATGAATTCTGGGGATACTGGGGTACATGCAAAGATCGTTTTGGTATCCGCTGGATGTTCAATATTATGAAACAGCCTCAAAAGTAAATATCCAAAAAAATCAAGATGAATACAGAAAACATCACATTACTGAGAGCAGCCCGTGAATCACTTAAAGGCAAATGGGGCCTGGCCATTCTTACTTTTTTGATCTATACATTGTTTACTACAGCTACGGGATCAGTAGAATCCAGGGGTTCAAACATTACATTTTCCCTTCTGAATTTAATCCTTGGCGGACCATTTGCACTGGGTGCCGCCATTTTTTCCCTTTCCATATCGCGCGGAAAAGAACCCATGCTGGAACAAATCTTTCAGGGCTTTAATCGTTTTTCAGATGCTTTCATTGCATACGTGCTCATTTTGGTGTATGTATTTTTATGGACACTGTTACTTATCGTTCCGGGAATAATAGCTGCCCTGGGTTATTCTATGACGTTTTACATCATGACGGATGATCCGCTCATTAAACCACAGGATGCTTTAAAGAAAAGTAAATCCATGATGAATGGGCACAAAATGAAATTATTTTATTTGTGCTTTCGCTTTTTTCTACTGGCATTACTCTGTATACTTACATTGGGCATAGGATTCCTATGGTTAATTCCTTATGTTCATGTTAGTTTTGCGAAATTTTATGATGATATAAATGGAAATGATTTGTTCCGTCCGGAACTCCGCCCCTGATGATTATTTTACATTAATTTAATAGTTTTATTACCCAAAAAATAAATACCTTTTACACTTTCTTCCTGTTTGTCAATCAGACTCCATTTTTTCACATCTAAAAACTTCTTTATGCCACAAATTCAGGAATCCACTGCTGAAAAAATAACCTCCATTCGGCTTCCCTCAAAAGCCTACGCTGCTTTGGCCGCATCGGAGAAACTTGTACCCTGGAATTTTACCAGAAGATACCCAAGACCGAATGACGTTCTTATAGAAATAAAATATTGCGGCGTATGTCACACTGATCTACATTTTGTTCGCAATGATTTTGGAATGTCAACATTCCCACTGGTACCAGGTCATGAGATCGTCGGAATAGTAAAAGAAGTGGGCGAAAAAGTTACGAAACACAAAGTCGGGGATACAGTAGGCATTGGCTGCCTTGTTGACTCCTGCAGAGAATGCGAAAATTGCAAACAGGATCTGGAACAATATTGCCTCGAGGGCGCCACCTTTACTTATTTTACACCGGATAAACATGGAGATGGTATTATACATGGAGGCTATTCCAACCAGATCGTATGTGACGAAGATTATATACTTAAAGTGGCAGATCACCTGCCCCTGGAAAACGTAGCCCCCTTGCTTTGTGCAGGAATCACCACTTATTCACCTCTTCGCAGGTGGAATGTACGGAAAGGTCAGAAAGTAGCTGTTGTTGGTCTCGGTGGACTCGGACATATGGGTGTAAAATTCGCTGTGGCGATGGGTGCGGAAGTAACAGTTCTTAGCACCTCCCCTTCTAAAAAAGCAGATGCGGAAAAATTGGGTGCCCATAAATTTGTTGTCACAAAAGATGAAGAGCAGGTAAAGACCGTGCAACACTATTTTGATTTCATTCTAAATACACTTGCAGCTGATCATGATTCTAATTTTTATCTTGCTATGCTAAAAACTATGGGCACGATGGTCTGTGTGGGGCTTCCTCACAGTCCTGCTGTAATTCCTGCAGCGAACCTGATATTTCATGGCAAAAGTCTTGCAGGCTCACTAATAGGAGGAATAGCTGAAACACAGGAAATGCTGGATTTCTGCGCCGAACATAATATCACTTCCGATATTGAGCTGATAGATATAAAAGATATCGACAAGGCATATGAAAGAATGGAAAAAAGCGATGTGAAATATAGGTTTGTAATCGATATTGCAACACTCGGTTAAATTTTCTTCATGTCTAATTCATGATCAGCAGTTTTTATTTCAGAAGATTTTGACTTTCATTCAACCTGCTATGAAGACCGGCAATTGCCGGTCTTCTGTTTTTCATTACACTCTATTATTAATCTTGGGAGCCTAATAAATTTTGTTTCCCTTAAATTATTTGGTAGCTTTCTGAAGCCATAATAATACCTTTTAATCATCCAAATCAATAAGCAATGAAAAGTTTTCTAGTCATCCTGGCAGCGATGTCCTTATTTTCCTGCAATAGCGGACCCGCCAAAGATGAAACTTCAAAAACCGACACGACAGCTGCAGTGGCTCCTCCTGCTGAAGTAAAACCTGCGTTTATTCCATTTAAGGTTGTTATCGTCCAGCATCGGATTAAAAATTTTGGAAAAGCAGAAACCGAGTATTTTAACCGGGATTCGCTGCGTAAAACTTATGGCATCAGTCACTATGTGATAGGCAGGGATTTAAAAGATTCAAATGTCGTTTTTGTTGTAGATAAAATAGAAGACATGGATAAGGCGAAATCTTTTTATGCATTACCCGGCGCGAAAGATGCGATGAAGAAAGCTGGCGTAAGCACACCTCCGGCATTTACATATGCTGAATTCGTGAGAAGCAACGATTCCCCTATTCAATTCATGGATGGTTTAGCAGTCACTCATCATGTAAAGGATTATGGTGTCTGGATAAAAGCCTACGATGCGGAAGGTGATTCTGCGAGGAAGGCAAATGGTCTGATAGAACGCGGAATAGCGCGTAATCTCTATGATTCCAATACAGTTTCCATTTTGTTCGAAGTGAGCGATATGGCTAAAGCCAAAGCCAGAGTGGCTTCGCCGGAATTAAAAAAAGTCATGACAGACGCGGGTGTAGATAGTCCGCCTACCTTTCGCTGGTATACATTAATAAAATGATGAAATATAAAGCCATGCAAATAATGTTCAGGCATTAAATAAAAGGCGGGTTTCTTATAGTTGAGGAACAGAAATAAAATGAGCAAAATTTATTATTCAATTTAGTACGCTCTAAATTAGAAAAGATGAAAATAAATTATTGCCTTCGTTTAATGCTTGGACTATTTTTCTTTTCACCGCTCCACGGCTATAACCAGGAAATCAGAGATTCGGTTTCAGCAGTTTCTCAAAACCCACGAGAAAATGGCCTGTTTGACTCTTATAATGTTTTAGAGATATCATTAAAAGGCAACGTTCGTGAGTTGTTAAATGACCGATCCGATAATCCCAGGAACCACCCATTTCATCTTATTTACAAAGGGGAAGACAGTAGTTTAATTTCAGTTCCTGTAGAGGCAAAAACAAGAGGAAATTTCCGGAAACAAAAAGGGAATTGCTCTCACCCGCCTGTTTTATTGCAATTTCCAAAGGGAGACATTAAAAAATCTTCCATTTTTAAGGATAATAAGAAATTAAAACTGGTGATGCCATGCAGGGGAGATCAATCTGTCATTCATGAATGGCTGGTATACAGGTTGTACAATCTTATAACTCCAAAAAGTTTCAGGGGAAGACTGGTCAAAGTAAAATTGGAAGACAGCAAAAATAATAAAGAAGTTAAGCCCTTTTATGGGATGCTGCTGGAAGAAGAAAAACAAATGGCTGAACGAAACGGAGATATTCCGGATAAAAGAAAGCTTAGGCCTGAGCAAATTGAAACCAACTCCTTTATAACATTGGCTGTCTTTGAATATTTGATCGGTAATACTGACTGGTCCATCCAGTTTCTGCATAATATCAAGCTGATTTCGAATAGTTCAGGGTCAGCTCCCATTGCTGTTCCATATGATTTTGATATGTCTGGAATCGTAAATACCTTTTATGCGAAGCCGGCTGAAGAGTTGAATATGCGTTCCGTGCGTCATAGAAGATATCGTGGATATTGTATTCTGGATATGAAAAAATATGACGAATCCATTGCGTTGTACAATAAACTTAAAGAGGATATATATTCCCTTTATACTAAATGTTCCCTTCTCGATGCAAAATATATAAAGTCAACCGTAAATTTTCTAAATGATTTCTATACTACCATCAATGATGCAAAAGAAGTAAAAAATGAATTTGAATATCCCTGTTATAAGCACGGAACCGGCCATATTGTTATTAAAGGTTTAAGTAAATAGAAAATGATAATGGATATTACAAGCGAATTACTTAGAGAAACGTCTCAGTACCTTGAGCCTTATTTTAAATCTAACTTACCTCCTCCTTATGAAGCGCGTAATTTCGCAGCTGCACTAAAACTTGTGCAGACCTGTGACCAGATTAGCGTACATACTGATTTACAAGAACAGGACCGGATGAAAACCAGTTTAGCTGCCTGGTTTTTGTACACAGGTTTTTACAGTGATCCTGTAAATTACCAGGTGGCTAGCGCTGAACTCGCCTCAAGCTACTTAAAAGAAAAAGGGATAAGCCCTGAAATTATTCAGGAAATAAAGGAAACTATCTTAGCTACCCGTTATCCTCAACAGCCTGTTACTATTCAGTCACAGATTTTGTGTGATGCTGAAACGAGCTGGATGGCCGACAAATCTTTTTTTCAAACGCTGAATCTTTTAAGAGAAGAAAAAGCTTATACTGTTCGTGAAGAAATTGATGAGAAAAGCTGGGAGGTGGAGAATATCCGGATGTTCGAAAATCATATCTATTTTATACCCTTTTCCAGGGAAATATTTGAGAGAAAGAAGAGAAAAAACCTGATCCGTTTAAAAGAAAAGCTTACAGACCCGGATAGCCCTCAATCAGAAATTCAGGAACCATTATCTCTTCCAAAAACCAAAGAAAAGTCTGAACCAGCCTTAATCAATGATCTGAAACTGGAACGGGGCGTCGAAACTCTTTTCCGCAATACTTCGCGCAATCAAATACACCTGATCCGTCTGGCTGATTATAAAGCGAATATGATCATAAGTATTAATGCCATTATTATTTCTGTAATTCTTTCTTTTCTCATTATAAGGCTCGATGCAAATAAATACCTCGAATTGCCAACCGTTATACTGGTTGTGACAAATATTATTACCATATTGATCGCGATTTCAGCAACACGCCCGAAGATAAATATGGAAAGCAGTGATGAAGACGAGTTTGAGGAAACCGTGAATAATCTATTGTTCTATGGCAACTTCTATAAAATGCCTTTTGAGAAATTCAGGCGGGACATCAGGAAAACCATCATCGATAAGGATTCACTGTATGAGAGCCTGTCGAAAGATATTTATCACCAGGGGATCTTACTGGTTAAGAAGTTCAGGAAAATTAATCTTGCCTATAGCGTTTTTATCATTGGTCTGATCCTTTCTGTTATTGCATTCACTATTTCTTTCCTCATCCATATTCACTCTATATAAACTCGGATCATTTAGCTTTCAGAAGAAATCTACTTTGCCGGATTTCATATGATAAACCGATCCGATTATTTTGATTTCTCCCTTTTTTTCCATCTCTCTCAATATCGGACTCTTCTTGCGAATATTTTGGATGGCAAGCTCTACATTTTCACGGCAAACCAGGTCAACAAACGCTGCATCACTCGAGCTGCCTTTGGTTTTAAGTGAGTCCTGAATATATTGAACTGCTGGTTTTATTTTTGAAAGCAATGCTGTTATATTGCCTAACTGTACTCCGTCTATTGCTGATTTTATAGCGCCACAGTATTCGTGTCCCATGACAACAATCAGTTTTGAACCCGAAACCTTACAGGCGAACTCCAGACTTCCCAAAATGTCCTCATTAACAATATTTCCAGCAACCCTCGCGACGAATAAATCCCCAATCCCTTTATGAAAAACGTCCTCTACAGGTATTCTGGAATCCAGGCATGATAATATCACTGCTTTGGGATATTGACCGAGTGCGGCTTCCCGTATTCTCCTGGAATTATTTCTGACTGTCAGGAGATCATTGACAAAATCCTCGTTACCATTTGTCAGACTTTCAATTACCTGATCCGGGGTCAGCTTATCCTGTTGAGCTTTTGTTAAGACCTGCGAAATCAGGATTGATGAATCAGGAACGATGGAAGATGTTGAGTCTTTATTCGAAATTTCTTTACTTCCGGTTTCTATATTCCGGCAGGACAATATCAGCATAGCGGGGATAAAGACAAATAATTTAATTTTCATATTAATAAGTTTTTATTATTCTTCTAAATATTCACTTTGTAATTCTTCGCTCCTGAGAGAATCTTCTGTTACTTTATCCATTTGGGTTCTCTCCGGTCCGACCCTTCTATTCTCTTGGTTTCTTTATAGTTTTTAATATGATAATTACAATTCCCGTCAATACAAATATAATACCTGGGATTTTGCTGGTGGAATTTAGAGCTGTTTTAAGGTAAATGTGGCCCGAAAGTAAATTGAGCATGCCCAAAATAATAAACCCGGAGCCCAATACTGTGGCAATGCTTAAAGACCGTTCCTTGTTACTCATTGCTAATCTTATTGTACAGAAAATGGAATTCCCAGAAGTAACTATTTACCACCAAAACTATATACCAGTCCCCCGGTAAAGCTAAATTGCAGAATATAAGCATACGTGTTATAGGGATAGACATATCCGGGATAACCTACGTAGAACCCAGTGCCTGTCACCTGTGTGCTCGACAAAAGCTGAGCGCCGATTTTTAATCCTAACCCTCCACTTATGTTGAATTTAACCCCTGCCTTAATATCCCAGGCGAATTTGGTTTCGGAAACCGAACCGGGAAAATTGCCCTTGTAGAATGCAGCTCCAAGGCCCAATCCTCCATACGGTTGAATCTTTGGATTATTCAAATAATATTGTTCAAAATTCAGTAGTAAATAGGAAATCGTGGCGCCATCATTACCCGCATTTTGCTGAACATTCCCGGGATAATTATATACCGGAATATTAGTACTCTGGTATTGATACAGCAATTCCAATCCTGTCCCGCTAACGTTTACACCTTCTATTGAAGCGCCCCAAATGCCTCCCCCATTTATATATGCGTATGCATTGCCGAAATTTATCCTGTCACGAAATGTATATCCGCCAAATGCATTTATTGCAACATACTGGGAAAAAGCAGAAAGACAAATCAAGAGTGTAAGACAGGAGAAAATGATCTTTTTCATAATTGTAGATTTTGGTTTAATAAAGTTTTTATGGCCTAATAAGAAGAAAAACAACCTGGTTGCAAATCGTTTCACCATCCTTCTTAATCATCTTTAGCATCATATTCCTTTAGTGAAATTAAGGATTTTGTTCACTTTAGAAAATTTATACCATCCGGAAGTTTTGATCGTATAATTTCCAGATCATGGGGGATTTCTCCTATACCCAAATATTAGTTTTGGAAATTTGTTTAATGAGATCTATTTTAGACTACTCTTTTAAAATGCTCGTGCCCGCCTCTCCCAAAAGATCCGGAGTTGCCATACCTGAAACTAGTGAATGGTCAATTGCAGCGTTGATTGAATTTAAATTGTCTATATACGTACGATTGCTTATTTCTATATAGTATTTAGCAGAAATTACTGGCAGGTAAATTAAATGAACCAGTGCCTTTTTTATGAAAAAAAGCAGCACTTTTTCGGACTCCTATTTATTTATTATCCAACAACACGCTGCTGATGGTGATGAAGAAGCTTTTAAGAAAATTTACTACCAGTTTTATAAAAGATTATACCAGTTTTCACTGTCCTTAGTCAAAACCAAAGAAGCCGCTGAAGAAATCGCAGAAGATGTTTTTATCAAAATCTGGCAGCAAAAAGAAAATCTTTCTGCAATAAAGAATCTGCGTGTTTATTTATATATCGCTACGAAAAATACCTCGCTCAATTATTTATCAAAAAAAGCCAAAGAGAATTTATTTGAGCCTTTTGACAACATAAATATAGATCTGTATAAATCCACGATAACACTTC
>Ga0206912_1116_pt1 | contig 20982 bp, 18 predicted proteins | sample Alteio_BWOrgHeat_75_FD_152933 | JGI IMG/M metagenome (GOLD analysis project Ga0206912, IMG submission 152933) | Enriched cells from forest soil in Barre Woods Harvard Forest LTER site, Petersham, Massachusetts, United States -... | ecosystem: Environmental > Terrestrial > Soil > Temperate forest >... | reverse complement strand
GAACCACCATCAAATGAATATTCCATGATGACCCTGAAAATCCGCTCTCCGTTTTTTTCAAAACGGTCATAACTAAGTTCATTTTTAATATAAATACCAATGAGCAGGCAACAGCTCAAGCCCATAACCAATCCCAGAATATTAATAAAGGAAGAGGATTTGTTTTTGTGAAGATTTCGAATCGCTATGAGGAAATAGTTTTTAAGCATATATATCACTGCAGTACCTGTAACCAACCCAATGCCGGTTTATATTTGATTATTAATCAATTAATTATATAAAAATAAGAGGATATACTGTACGATTTTGTTACATAGAATGTCCATTAATGAAATTTTCCTCTGAATGTCCAATTGCTGCTGCATGAATTGTTATAGTCATGAGTTCCATACGGAATTTAAAAAGGAGGACCGGGTAAAATGGGAAAATTATACAGGCTGATAAATCTATTACTGATATTTATACCATTGGTAACACTGGCTTTTATGGCTGGCTTCTTTGGGATGATCCTTTTTGAATTCCAATATTGGAAAGAAACATTATTAAATGAATAAAACAAAAAGTCATGGACGAATTTATTTTAATTTTCAGGCATGAGGATGGCAACAAAGTTGCTTCACCTGAACAGATTCAGGTATGGATGAAACAAACAATGGACTGGATTGGCAGCATTACTGCAAAAAACAAATTTGTGGGCGGCAACGGTTTGCTTTTTCAGGATGCAAGGGTCGTACGACACAATAATCTGGTAACCAATGGTCCCTTTGGTGAAATCAAAGAAACAATTGGCGGCTATATCATGGTGAAAGCAGATTCTGTAGAGGAAGCTGTAGAATTTGCGAAGGGTTGCCCGGTTTTACAGGGAGAAGGCAACAGTGTTGAAGTAAGAAAGATTGCAAAACGCGACGGAGTACATTAAGGCCATGGGGCAACAGGAATTAATACCGCATCTGTTCAGGAGCGAATACAGGAAAATTGTATCGGTCCTCTGTAAACAATTTGGATTTGACCAGATTGAAACTGCAGAAGATATATCCAGCGATACTTTTCTAACAGCAAGTCAAATATGGGGATTGAACGGATTGCCGGAAAATCCTGTTGCGTGGCTCTATAATGTTGCAAAGAACAAAGCAATAAATCATTTAAAAAGGGATGCAGTTTTCCAAAAAAAAATAAGCCCGGAATTCAAGAGTGGTCTTTCTGAAAATTACATTCAGGAAATTGATTTATCTTCTCAAAACATCAGTGACAGTCAGCTACAAATGATGTTTACCATTTGTAACCCGGCAATTTCCCAGGAGGCACAAATCGGATTATCACTGCGTATTCTCTGTGGATTCGGGATAGAGGAAATTGCAGATGCATTCCTTTCTAATAAAGAAACAATCAATAAACGTTTGTTTCGTGCTAAAGAAAAACTAAGGGAGGAAAAAATTAAAATTGAAATGCCCCCTTCGTTTCTAATTGAAAGGAGATTGGAGACCGTGTTGACGACCATTTATTTATTGTTTAATGAAGGATATTATTCCGAATGTCAGAATATGACCCTTCGTAAAGATCTCTGCCTGGAGGCAATGCGTTTATGCAATATGCTGGTTGAAAATAAAATAACCAATAAACCTCCGGTTAATGCCCTGTTTGCTTTAATGTGTTTTCACTCCTCCCGATTTGATGCGCGACTGGACAAAAATGGCGAACCTGTTTTGTATGAAGAACAGGATACAGGACTCTGGAATATGGAATTAATCAGTAAAGGAGCGTATTATTTGAAAAATTCGGCTAAGGGTAATGAAATTTCAAAATATCATCTCGAAGCAAGTATTGCATATTGGGGTACACAAAAAACAGACACCAAAGAAAAATGGGAAAATGTTTTGCAACTCTATGACCATTTACTTAAAATTGAATACTCCCCGGTTGCAGCACTGAACAGAATATTTGCGCTTTCAAAAATAAAAGGGAAAAGGGAAGCAATCAAGGAAGCCGAAAGATTAGAACTGACTGGAAATCCATTTTATTTTAGTCTCCTGGGTGAATTATATACCGGTATAAATAAAGAGAAAGCACATCACAATTTCCGGGAAGCACTGGCAGTTGCAAAAACAGATGCGGGCAAACAGACCATTCGAAAGAAGATGAATCTCCTTTGATCAGTCTCAATATAGAAAAAACCGGATCTGATAATTTTATTATGACTCCTGCATCCAAATTTACACCCGGCGAATATGGTTTTATGAATATGATGTCAGTAAAAATGCAAGGCAGCAAGACACAGATATATACCATTTATGTATTTGGTATCGGCTGACTATTCCAGCGCCCGCATAACCCTGCCATAATCATTATCGTTGCCGATTGTTTTTGCGGCTTTCGTATAGGCGGCCTTAATTGGATCTGTTCTTGGCATTTTCTTCGCAATTTCTGAAAGCGTATTTGCTTTATCCATATCGGAACCCAATGTCGAAGAATGATTAATCAGTATTATCCACTGATTTTCAGTAATTGGATTTGTGCCAAGCAATTTGTTATAGAGGTTCATTTTATCCATATCAGAACCCATTTTGGAAACTAAAACCGCAACGCTGTCAAAAAGCGAATCTTTGATATGACCTTTATCGATCAGTTCTCCATAAAGATTGGATTTATCCATATCAGATCCCATATTATTGCCCAGATTCAAAATGACAATTACATTTGCCGCGCCAAGCGAATCCTGGTCTATGATATGATGAAGAGAATTCATCTTATCCATATCTGAACCCATTCCTTTGATGATGTCAAAACAAGCAGTTGTAATGGATGGATTTTTAAACTGGGCGGCTGTAATTTTATTTATAAACTGAGACTTATCCATATCCGAACCCAGCGAATTTATTTTTCTTACGACCAGCCCTTTGGTTTCAGGTGAAAGCGAATCGATTGAAAAAAGCCGGTTCAGATACAGGATCTTTACGAAATCTGGTTTTACACTGTCCATTTCATTTATCAAAGCCTGACTTCCTCCTTTCTGATAAACGCGTTCAACCCTTTCCTCGGCATCATAACCCCAGTAAATCATTTCATGAACGGCTTTTGACACGATTGATTTTCCTTCTTCGTTCATAGGAATGTCATTTTTGCCATCATAGATTTTGTATTCAATCTCTCCCCTCATATTACTCTCAGCTTTCACTTTTACATCATTCAGACGAAATTTAAAATAGCCCCCGGGGGAAATGGATTTGAATCCTGATTCGTCATCTGACAATTGAAACTTTCCGAGGTAATTTATCTCTTCATAAAAATTATCTGATTTAATAACCATATTACTTTCAGACAAGCCTCTTTTTTCTCTGACTTTACCAGTCCATGAAAAATAAAAGCGAATAGTAATCAGACAAAAAGCTATTAGAAAAAAAATCAGTTTCATTTTAAATATTTATGTTTTTTCCGTCAACCGTCAACCGCCACCTGTCATCGATCCCTGTCCTGCCTGGTAAAATAGTAATAAGCTCCAAATCCGGCTGCAATGCAAAATGCAATGATCGCCAGCGAATGTAGTCCGAAAGGACTGGTGAGCATAAGTAGTAAAAAAGCAATACCAATGGCGAGCATAATAAAAAACCATTGCAGAATGTAATTTTTATTTTCCTTTTTATCGGGTTGCAAAAGTTCTTTAACTATGTTTTCTTCAGTGTTTTTATCCAACATCCTGTTTTTGATCCGGGCAGTCATACCGGCCTTGAATATTTGAAGGATAAAGGATGCTATTAGGTAAATAGCAATCAGCATGGTGCCGATATGTAAAACATCAAATAAGAAGTCCCTGTCTTTGAAAGGTTCAAAATTTTCATGATCCTGCGCCTGAGTGGCGATAGCAAGCAGAGAAACAATAGCAGTTAAACTTAATTTTTTCATTTTGATTTCATTGATTAGATATTAGACCGGTATGATTATAAATTGTTCCCGGAATCAATTAAAATTTAAAAGATGCATCTGTTTAAGGTATTTTTTATATAAGGATATAATTTTAATGATGAGGATCCCGGTCGTGCTAATGATGATAGAATAAATGAAAATGGGAGGAATATCAATAAAAGTATTCAGAATGAACTTCCGGAATATATAAACAGGGATACCAATACAGGAACAAGTGAAAATAACCAGGAAACCCGCGATAATATCATCTGTAGATAAATGCGTTTGGGGTTTCGGCAATTTAGATAATACGAGGCCGTGAAGATCAAAATCAAAGATTGCTGCGGGCTGTTCTTTTATTTCCGAAAATAACATTTGATATGTAAAAACTTCCGTCTGACAATCGGAGCATGATTCAATATGGGCAATAACCATTGGATCGGCATCTGACTTATCAAGTGCATATTGTTGTAATTCCTTTTCATCAGGATGAATATTATTCATAGTGCCTCCTTTTGATATTTAGACAATAAATTTTCTTTCAGCATTTTCCTCGCGCGAAACAAGGAACTTTTAACCGTTCCTTCGGGTAAACCTGTTATTTGACATAATTCTTCATAACTCATCGATTCATGGTGGAATAATGTGATCAGGGTTTGGTAAATGGCCGGTAATCCTTCAATTTCTTTGCGAAGAATAACAGATAATTCTTTCCGGGATAACAGGTTTTCAGATTGACTACCGACTGCAATATTATTATAGACTCTTGCTTCCGTTGTCCCGTAGATTTCTTCATCTTCATGAAGATTACCCGGCAGCACTAATTTTTTCTTTTCAATCCAGGATAAACAGGAATTATAAGCAATCTGGGCAATCCAGGTGGATAGTTTGGACTGAAATTTAAAACCTGCCAGGTTATGAAAAGTCTTCATATAGATATCCTGTGCCAGATCTTTGCGATCCTCAGCCACGGGAATCATTTTGAATACGATCTGGGCCACCAGGTTTTCGGTATTTTTTATAATGATCCCAAAAGCCCGGGTATCTCCTCGTAAAACCCGGTCAACCAGGTTTTTGTCAGCCGGATTATTTCCTGAAATATGGTTCACGTCTGTTATCAGACCGGTAAGTTTAATTAAAGTTCCAGAAAATCGAAGGGTTTGTAAGAATAATTGTAACCCTATTTGCGGGGAGCAACTGCTTTCTAGAATGGAAGATCGTCGTCGTTATTTGTATTTTCCGGGCCTGTATTACTTGTTAGTTTTTCCACACCTGCCGGAGAAGCAGTTGCCGCTACTTCAATTTTCCAGGCTTTAACATCGGTATACCAGCGTCCATTGAATTCCCTGCTTTCCACATCAAAATCTATTTTCAGGAGGTTGCCCGGTTGAAGACTTACAGTGTCAATTTTATCTCCCCACACTGAAACGCAAATTTTCTTGGGATAAGTTGCTTCAGTTTCGACAATCATATCCTGTTTTTTCCATTGGCCGTTTTTACCTGTTCCGGTTTGTTGAGGAAGTAGCTGAACGAGTTTAGCGGTGAGTTGCATAATAATGAACTTGAAAATTCAAGATCAAAGCTAATAAAAATAAAAGCTTGGTCCGGTCACATTATCAACAAGTAATACTCATTTTAACTATTCCAACCTTAGTTGATTTACGGGGTTGAGTATGGCGGCTTTGAGAATCTGATAACTTATTGTTAGAAGCGCTATCAATAGCGTGGCCCCGCTTACCGCGATAAAAATCCAGATAGAGATGGGTGTTCTGATATCATACCTCTGTAACCATTCATAAAGGGAATACCATGCGATAGGTGTAGCAATGAGACATGAAATAAATACAAGCATAATAAACTCGGATGAGAGAAGCTTCCATAGATTGATTACTGAAGCACCCAACACTTTTCTTACAGCAATTTCTTTAGTGCGTTGTTCAGCGATATAAGAAGCCAGCCCGAATAATCCAAGGCAGGAAATGAAAATTGCCAGCACACAAAAAACAGTAGAAATATTTCCTATATGTTCTTCATCTGAAAATTTAAGATTGTAGCTGTCGGCTGTAAATGCATATTCAAATGCTGTGTCAGGATCATACCTGTTGAATACTTTTTCTATGCGTGACAATGCCAATGGTGCCGGGATATCCTTATTCAGCCTGATCAGAACAAAAACATTTCTTCGATCGAAGAGTGTAAAGAAAGTGGGATCAGCCTGTTTATAGGGGGACTGCATGATCATATCTTTTACCACACCGATGATTGGGTTGTCTTTATTATGCCAGTGGATCACTTCCCCAACCGGATTTTTTAATCCTGTAAAATTGACTGCAGCTTCATTCAAAATAAAAGCACCGCTATCCGCTGGAAAATCTCTTGAAAAATCACGCCCATCCAATAATTTCCAATCCATCGTTTTGCCATAATCATAGCTGACGAAAACAGTACCAATGATGGCCAGTTTATTCGGATCCTTTCCTTTCCAGCTATATCCCATCATGGCATTCATGACTTCAGTTGAAGGACTGGATGATTGAGCTACATTCTCTACGGCGCCCGTCTTCAACAAATCATTTCTCAACGCATCAAAATGTTTTTTTAAAGATTCGGATTTCATTTCTGTCATGATCAGTCGCTGAGTGGAATATCCGAGAGGCCTGTTTTTTGCAAATTGGATCTGCTGATAAACAATGATTGTTCCAATAATGAGGGCTATGCAAACTGAAAATTGCAGAACGACCATTACTTTACGCGGAAGTGAAGCCAGTTTTCCGGTCTTGAAATTTCCTTTAAGAGCTTTTACAGGGTTGAACCCCGAAAGGAAGAATGCCGGATAGCTTCCTGCCAAAAAGCCGGTGAAAAAAGTAAATCCAAGTATGCAGAGCCAAAATGGATATTGAAGAAACGGAATAAATAAATGTTTACCTGCTATAAGATTAAAAGAGGGAAGGGAGACGAGCGCAATGATCAGTGCGATAATCAATGCCAAAAATGTCATTATCATGGATTCTCCGATGAACTGAAGAATTAAATACCGTCTTAGAGAACCCATGGTTTTCCTTATGCCTACTTCTTTAGCTCTTTTCTCACTTCTCGCAGTACTTAGGTTCATGAAATTGATACAGGCAAGGACTAAAACAAAAACGCCTATAAGTCCAAAAAGCCAGACAAACTGGATCCGGCCCTCTTCATTTCTTCCTTCACCCTTAAAATTGGTATACAAATGCCAGCGATCCATTGGGTGAATCATGAGTTCTTCCCATCCTCCAACAATATGAGGCTTGCTCAGATTCTTTATTTTGGCAGAAATAACAGAAAAAGAAGCATTGTGCTGCAGCTGAACATATACCTGGAAATGGTGATCGAGCCAGTCATCGTTATGGGTATTTCCTGCATTGTTTTTATTCTCCCAAGCTGCGAGGAATTGAACATCCCGAAAATCAGTATTGAAAGGCAGGGTTTCATAAACACCTGAAACCTTTAAATCAAATTCCCTGTTGACAGAAATGATTTTATTTACGGGATCTTCATTTCCGAAAAGACTTTTAGCAAGTGATTCGCTGATGAGGATGGATGAAGGATCACTGAAATGATTGTAATTCCCTTTTATCATTTTCAGGGTAAGCATCGATGGAAATGCAGATTCGGCCCAGACTCCATAGGCATTGATTTTTTTATCACCGACCATCAGCCCTGCATTCAATTCCCGGGTTAGTGATGCATATTTAATTTCATCCGGATAATTATTCCTCAAAACAGCTGCGATGGGAACAGAAGAAAATTCATCAGAGTTTGTTTCACCATTAAAGGTTTCAATGGAAACAATTTCTCCCAGTCTTGCATGATTTTTATGATAATGATTGAAGGAAATTTCATCCCAGATCCACAAGCCAATGAGCAGAGCGACAGCCATACCGACAGCCAAACCCATAATATTGATGCTGCTGAAAACTTTGTTCTTAAGAATATTTCTTATCGCGACCCTGAAATAATTTTTTATCATACCACTTTATTGCGCTGTAAATATAATTATAACTAATTTATTAGTTAATTCATCTATAAATTCATTCCAAAAGCTCCAAAACTGCGCTTTATCTGCCTGTTTTAATTGGTCATCAAGATAGGCTAAAGCTATTACAAGTATATTCCAAGTATATTCAAAGCGTATTCAAAGAACTTCCTGTATAAGACTAAGTCCATACCATGTCCATCATTTGATGGACTTGGTATGGACTTAGTAGCCTTATGATAGAACTCAATCAGAGCTCAGAATCTTACTTTTTTGCGACGGAGGTCCTTACTTTTAAAAGTAACAATTCGTCTACATCGCTATAATACCTGTTTTCAGGGTCGGCCTTGATCTTTTCCAAAAGGGGCATGGCATTTTGAGGCTCCATATTGTCCAGATAACTCATAGCCAGATAATACTCGGCGGCATCTTCAAAATAATCTGTATTCGAATGCTGGTTTTTCTCTATAAGTTTTTTAAAGGTCTCTATGGCTTTCTCGGGCTGATTTTTTTCCAGATAGGCAATACCTGTCATAATATACTCCTCAGGAACGGGGGAATTCAGATTTTTAAAATCCCAGATCACGGAGTCCATATTTCCTTCAGAATAAGCCTCTCCCAGGGATGAATGAGCGGAGGCGCCCCTTAATACAAAACGCTCATACCGGCGGTAATTTTCACTGAATAATTTTTTCGGATTTGCGTTGATGTACAAATACAGAGCACAGGATATAGACATAAACAGGAATGAAGCTGTAGCACAACCGATAATGGTTTTCAGGGATATAAGAGGGGTAGACGATTTCATAAAAAAACGGATTATAGGTTATTAAAATCTGAGTAATCCGAATTTTTCCGGTGATTTAGACGCGTTTGAGATTTGTAACCACCGGGAGCAATTTTGTAACCCTACATCATATTTTTTTATATGTTATTAGATGTCAGGAGATTATGGGGACAACATGTTTACTTCCAATAAAAGCAAATCGTACTATAAATAATCTAAGTCGTAATCAATATAAATCTGTCCTTCAGAAAGTCCAAAAGCTGGAAATGCTTTTGCTTTTATATCCTGTATTACATTTATTTCCCATTTAGTTCGACAGCTAAACTTTCCCACATTCCACCCTGAATAAACTTTTTGGTTTGTTCTTCATTCATTGGTTGATATTTTAATTACACAAAATTAATGTCGGTTGTTCGAAAGACGAATCAATTTATCAATACAATATTTTTTCGGTGAAAATTCGGTGAAACATTCGTTTTTTAAAGGATAAGATGTCAATTTCGCCTTTGCATTGCATTTTCCTGAAAAACTTTTTTTAAAATATTTTATCTGTAAGATCGTCTACAGTTTCAGGAAACAGAATTACTTCAACTAATTAATCATTTCATGGGGAAAAAAGAAATTAAACCTGGCAAACCAATTCAAAAGGGCCCGGGTATAAGCAGTCTGCTGAAACCTTACAGGGCCATGATCTTTCTATTGATTTTTTTAGCGTTGTTGAGTAATGGCATCAACCTGATCCTGCCCAGGATCATTGCAAGCGGCATCGATGCATATCCATCTCATTATGATTTGAAAAAGATATTGATTCAATTCTTGATAGCCGCCTTTATCATTTTTATTTTTACCTATTTACAAAGTATCATTCAAACGAATACAGCGGAGCGGGTTGCCAGAGATCTTCGCACAAAACTTTCTTCCAAAATTTCCATACAGAGTTATGCATTTATAGAAAAGACCAATCCTTCAAAACTGCTGACTAATCTGACTGCCGATGTGGATTCGGTCAAGCTTTTTATTTCACAGGCCATCGTTACGATCGCTTCTTCACTCATTATTATTATCGGCGCCTGTTTCATGCTTTTCTCCATTAACTGGAGACTAGCTTTCGCAGTAATCACTATTATTCCAATCATCGGTGGCGCTTTTTATATAGTGACTAAAAGAGTGCGGCCCATTTTTATGAAAGGCCGAGAGATCATTGATCGTTTAAATAAAGTAATAAATGAAAGCATACTTGGTTCTGCACTCATTCGCGTAATTAATTCCCAACAGCCTGAATATGAAAAATTCCTTCAGGCAAATGACCAGGCAAAAAGTCTGGGACTGAGTATTCTCCGTCTTTTTGCATGGCTGATACCCATTATAGTGCTCACAGCGAATTTCGCCGGTATTACTATTCTTGCATTAGGTGGACATTTTGTGATCAACAATACGATGACAGTAGGTGATTTTGCAGCCTTCAACAGTTATCTCTCTCTCCTGATATTTCCCATTATCCTGATCGGGTTCATGAGCAATGTGATAGCCCAGTCCTCTGCGAGTTATCAGCGATTACACCTGGTGCTGGATTTGCCGGATGTTGCAGATCAGGGAACAGTAAAAGAGCCGTTATTGGGTAATGTTTCCCTGCATGATGTATCTGTTGTGTATGGACAAAAACCTGTTCTGAAACATATTGGATTTTCAGTCGATGCAGGATCTACACTTGCTATTATAGGTCCAACGGCTGCAGGAAAATCACAATTGCTTTATTTGTTAACAGGATTGATCAAACCAAACGAAGGGGCCGTATTCTTTGATGACAGAAATATTGATAACTATAATAAAGAGAATTTTTACAGTCATGTCGGATTCGTATTCCAGGACAGCATTATTTTCAATATGAGCATTCGGGAAAATATTGCATTCAGTGATAAGGTAACGGATGAATCTCTGGCGAAAGCAATCGAAACATCTGAGTTGAAAGATTATATTGATTCTCTTCCGGAGAAATTAAATACAGTCGTATCAGAAAGAGGAACTAGTCTTTCAGGTGGACAAAAACAACGCATCATGCTGGCAAGAGCACTGGCAATAAATCCCCGAATACTACTGCTGGATGATTTCACTGCCCGTGTAGATACCCAGACTGAAATTAAAATATTGCAGAATGTACGGCGAAATTATCCGGGCATCACATTGATTTCGGTTACACAAAGAATAGCCACGGCAGGACAATTCGACCAGGTGATCGTGCTAATGGAAGGCGAGATCGTTGCATCCGGCACGCACAACGTCCTGATGAATACAAGCACGGAATATGTGCAGATTTATCAATCACAACAAAGTACACATGAATTACAACCTCAATGATATTTCCGTAAAACAGGAGAAAGCGTCAAACCTGCGCATTCTTCAAAAACTTTTACAACTTATAAAGGAAGAAAGAAAGAACTTATTCCTTGCATGTTTGGCTATACTGACCAATTCTGGATTAACCCTCCTGAATCCATATATAGTCGGACATACCATTGACAAATATGTAATGCACAAAGATTATCATGGAGTATTGATAAATGCAGGTTTGCTTGTTTGCATTGCACTGGTCGCATTTGGCGCCAGTTATACGCAAACAAAAATGATGGGTGGTATAAGTCAGCGGATGTTGTTTAAACTGCGGAACACGGTTTTTAATAAATTACAGGAATTACCACTTGCATTTTTTAATCAGAATAAAGCCGGCGACCTGATCTCCCGGATCAATAACGATACGGATAAGATAAATACTTTTTTTTCACAGTCGCTTATGCAGTTTATCGGAACCCTGGCAACAATGACAGGCGCCGGAATTTTTTTACTGTCAATAAATTTCCGGCTTGGCGTCGTTACACTGGTTCCTGGAATATTGATCTTTATTTTCACTAAAATGACTTCGCAGTGGGTAAAGAAAAAAAATGCGACCAGTTTAAAGCGTATAGGCGGACTCAGCGCGGAGATCCAGGAAAGCCTGAATAATTTTAAAGTCATCATTGCCTTTAACCGCAGGGATTATTTCAGGAAACGATTTGAAGAAGTCAATGAGCTGAATTATAATGCCGCGAAATCTGCCGGTGTTGCCAATAATATTTTCATTCCTATATATGGTTTTTTTGCCAGCACAGCCCAGCTGATCGTTTTGACCGTGGGCATTTACCTTATTTCTACAGGTCGCTTCAGCATCGGACTGCTTGTCAGTTATCTTGCTTATGCAACTAATTTCTATAATCCTTTACGTCAGCTCGCCGCACTTTGGACAAATTTCCAGGTGGCGATGGCCGGTGCAGATCGCATTTCACATGTCTTGAATATGGAATCCAATCTGCCTGTAATAACATCGGATAATTATTCCACTTTTCATGAAATGCAGCCGGTGAACGCATCAAATGGTTTTCCCGGAACAAATGCGTTGGTGGAATTCAGGAATGTTCATTTTGGTTATGATGGAAGCAGGGAAATTCTGCACAATGTCAATTTCAAATTGGAAAGAGGTAAAACGTATGCACTGGTGGGTCCGACCGGAGGCGGTAAAACAACCACAGCCTCTTTGCTTGCACGACTTTATGATCCTATTGAGGGAGAGGTCAGACTCAATGGCAGGGATATCAGATCTTTTGAACCGGGGGAACGCACCCAAAGAATCGGATTTATATTACAGGAGCCTTTTCTTTTTACAGGAACGGTTCGTGATAATATATTGTATGGCAATGATCAGTACTTCGGATTTACGAATGAACAATTAGAAGAAGTAATCAAAACGGCAAACCTGCAAAGATTACTTGCCAGCTTTGAAAACGGACTGGATACGGTTCTTAGTTCAGGCGGGGAAAGCATAAGCCTCGGGCAAAAACAACTGATCGCATTCATGCGTGCTGTTTTGAGAAACCCTGATCTACTTATTCTGGATGAAGCTACCGCCAATATTGATACCATTACAGAAAAGATACTCCAGGATATTTTAAACAGACTCCCCGCATCCACTACGCGGGTTATAATTGCCCATCGATTAAATACTATTCAAAACGCAGATGAGATCTTTTTCGTGAATGCCGGTGAAGTTATACGTGCCGGATCTTTTGATCATGCAGTGGATATGCTGATGCAGGGGAAGCGGGCGAGTTAGAAAAACTTTACCGAACGCATACAGGGGTGAAATAGAATTGAATTTATTTTAGGAAGATTATAAATTACTTGATTTTTTCGAAACTTTTATATTAGAATTTATTTGAATAATAATTATGCTAAACAAAATACAGATAATCGGTTTACTTCTGGCTGTCTGCCACTTAAAAAATAATTGCTATGGCCAGGAGAAATTAAAACCTAAGTTTGGTAATATCTCATTAAAAGATTTCGATCTCCAATCATCCCCTGTAATAGACAGCAACACAAATGCTGTAATTGTATATAATATTGGATCGACTCATTTTATCGGTAATAAGAACGGAGGGTTTTCATATGTGTTTAAAAAACAGGTCAGAATAAAAATAATAAACAGAAAATCCTTTAATCTGGCTACTATCCGAGTCCCATTATATGTAAATGGGGAAAGGGGCGACAAGTTAGATGAGCTGTCAGCTTCGACTTATAACTTGGAAGATGGTAAAATAATTGAAGTAAAGCTAGACAAAAGTAATTTGTTTGAAGAGAAATTGTATCAGCACCTACTGGAAGATAAATTTACAATGCCTGCTGTTAAAGAGGGTTCTATTATTGAATATACTTATACCATTACTTCTCCGGTAGAATTCAATATTCCTGCATGGGAATTCCAATCCGAATATGCTCCATGCCTTTGGAGTGAGTATAATGTGATCATTCCTCAAGTCTTGTTATATGTTTTTGTTAAACAGGGATTGGATAGTTTTTTTATCGATAAGGGAGAGGAAGGGAGAGAAACATATATTCTATCGGAAAAACCAAACATGGGAAGCATTGAAACTGCGGACAAAGAATTCAGGGTCAATTCCAACACGGTAGTACATCAATGGGTAATGAAAGAAATAAAAGCCTTTCAGCCTGAGATTTATCTCTATTCTGCTTCAAATTATATAGACAAAATGGAATTCCAATTATCCAAGTATTATGATGGTGATAAAACCAGAGACGTAATGAATACATGGAAAACAGCTACTGAGGAATGGTTGAAGGAGGAAGATTTTGGAGAACCTATTCAGGGGAAAAATAACTGGATGAATGAAATGTTGACTGCAGCAGTTGGAAATGTCCCAGGTCAATTAGAACAGGCAAAATCTGTTTATTATTATGTTGAGAATCATTTTAATTGTACAAATTTTGAAAATCCTTACATTAAAACCGGACTTCATGAAATGCCTAAAAAAGGCGAAGGCTCGGTTGGTGATATCAACCTTTTACTTATAGCTATGTTACGTAAACAGGGAATTAAAGCGGATCCAGTATTGCTAAGTACAAGAGATCATGGTTTCAGCTATGTCCAATATCCGGTTGTAAATAAATTTAACTATGTGATAGTTCGTGCTGTTGTCGAAGGTAATGTATATTTTCTTGATGCGGCTCATCGGAATTTGGGATTCGGCAAATTAATGGAAAATTGCTATAATGGGCATGCTCGTATTATAAGTGAAAAAGATTCAGCTTCTGTATATTTTTGGCCCGACTCTTTAAGGGAAAAGAAAATAACAATGGTCCAAATCATGAGCAATGAAAAAGGAGTTTTGGAAGGCAATTATCAATCTATTCTTGGAAACTCGGAATCTTTAATCGCCCGTGAAAAACTGAATGAAATAGGACAGGCGGCCTATTTTAAAAATATTCAGACCACCAATGAAAAAGAATTTGAAATTAGGAATACCGGAATCGATTCATTTGATAAATTGGAGGAGCCAGTTAAAATATATTATGACTTCAGATTAAAAACTGAATTAGGCACATCGATAATTTATATAAATCCTATGTTCACAGAAGCTTTATCAAAGAATCCTTTTAATTCTATGGAACGAATATATCCTGTGGAGATGCCATATATAGTTGACGAAAAGTATATTTTGAATATGGATATACCACCCGGTTATACAATTGATGAATTGCCGAAATCAGCAACTGTCACCTTTAACGGCAATCAGGGTTTTTTTGAATATTCTATAAGGGCTAGTGAATCTCACATACAATTACGCTGCGTCTTTAAACTGATCAAGACTAATTTCCTGGCAAAGGATTATAATAATCTTCGGGATCTATTCGCGTTCATGATCAAAAAAGAGAACGAATTGATTGTATTGAAGAAAAACAACAAGTAACATATATTCCACGCATTGTATTGTTTAACTTTAATACTGAATAAAAGTCAATTAAGGATAATATTGATGTTTTTTTGAGATCATGCAAAGACGAAAATTTCTTTCTGTATCCGCTGTCGGCACTACGGCCATCATGATAACAGGAATAAGCTGCAAGAGCCGCCGTTCGGATTTCTATAATATACTGGACAAACCAGCCCGGTTGTCAGGTATCTGCGATGTTAAAACAATTATGGAGATAGGGAAGACCTATTACTTACAAACTCCTGCAGAAAGAGGAACAGATAAACTTGCAGATTTATTGTCAGTTGATTTTGCGGGAAACAAAATTCCTTCTTCTTCAAAAGAATTATTTATTCAGAATCTGATGAATCAAAAAATTAATCATGATTTTGAAACAGACCACACAGTTATAGTAAACGGATGGGTTCTTACTGTAACGGAAGCCAGGCAGTGTGCACTCTTATATAGTATGAATCAATAAATATACGTATGCATACTGACGGAAGATTTTTGGAAAATAATTCTTTGATTGAGGGAGATATTTGTATTGTAGGTGCAGGTGCTGCCGGGATAAGTATGGCTCTTGATTGGAATAATACTCCTTATAAAGTGATTCTTCTGGAAGGCGGGGGATTTGAATACGATCCGGAAGTCCAGGATCTTTATCGAGGCAAAACCACCGGTCAGCCTTATTTCCCGCTGATGTCAGCACGTTTACATTATTTCGGTGGCACCACCGGTCATTGGGCCGGATGGTGTTCTCCCCTCGATCCCATTGATTTTTCCAAACGCAGTTGGGTAGATCACAGTGGCTGGCCTATAACTAAAACGGATCTTGATCCATATTATGAACGGGCACATAAAAAATTAGAGCTCGGGCCTTACAATTATAAAATGGATTTTTGGCAAAAAGGAGATCCTGCGATGGCTCCTCTTATTGAAAGCGATTCAATCGTATGGAATAAAATGTGGCAGTTCAGCCCTCCGACAAGATTTGGTACAAAATATAAAATGGATATTGTAAAGTCACCAAATATTCATTTGTACACATATGCAAATGTTGTCAATATTCTTACCAATGAAAATGCCTCTGTAGTAAAGGAAGTGATTGTTAAGAATTTTGCAGGAAAGCAGCATAGGGTCAGGGCCAAGCATTTTATACTTGCATGTTGCTCTATTCAGAATGCAAGATTATTGCTGGCCTCCAACCAACAGTTGCCGAAGGGTCTGGGTAATAACAATGATCTGGTTGGACGTTATTTCATGGAACATCTCGAAATTAAATCCGCCGAGCTTTGGCTTTTCAAACCTGACCCATTGAAATTATACAAGTATGAATTTGGTATTACAAAAGCCAGGGCTGAGCTTGCTATAAATTCAAAAAAACAGGAAGAATTCAACATATTAAATGGCACTGTTGCCATTACGCCTTTGGATGTGGCGAAAAAACTTAAGCCGGCAATAGAAGCCTGGAATCAGGATGACCCCAGAAAAAGCGGAGATCGTTTTTTCGGAGCTTATGGAAGGGCCTCTAAAGAGGTTCTGGTTCCGGGTTCTGGCAGTAAGAGCTATCAATGTTTCACCCGAATCGAACAGGCACCTAATCCTGATTCAAGAGTAACCCTGGATACTGAAAAAGACGGTTTAGGAGTTCCCCGTGCCAATCTGCATTGGGAATTAACGCCTCTCGAGAAAAGAAGTATTCGAAAGATTTATGAATTACTGGGACGGGAAGTTGGCCGGGCCGATGTTGGGCGGGTAAAATTAATGGAATATTTAGTAGATAAAAATGATAATTCATGGCCTTCATTTACCGGAGGGGGATGGCATCATATGGGCACAACCCGTATGAGTAATGATCCAGGGAAGGGAGTCGTGGATTCAAATTGCAAAGTACATGGCATTTCCAATTTATATATGGCGGGAGCATCTTGTTTTACTACAGCAGGGGCTCCGAATCCTACACTGACCCTGGTTGCACTTACGTTAAGACTATCTGATCATGTGAAAGAAGCGATGAAAAATAAAATCTAAGATCATCATTGGAACAATCGTGCAAAGCGTAAACCTTTCAACAAGAGAGGAAATGCTTTAACTTAGCAGTATTGTTTTTACCACTAACTGCAGATCAGAATTAAATCGATTGCTATGCTTAACAGAAAAAGCGTTATTGTATTCCTGACCCTGGTCATTACCTGCAGTATAGGATACACACAGCAGAATGTGCCTGTAACGCTTGATAAATTAGCGGGAAATTTCATTAAGAACATTCGCAAAAACACTGAAGAGAAGCTTTTTGTGGGAACAGATAAATGGTTTTATTCTACCGGTGAAACCATCTGGTTTAAAATTTACATGCTTGATGCCGTTTCACTCAGACCCATTCACGAAGGCAAAAACATATTCCTGGACCTTGTAAACGATAAGGATAGTGTTATCAGCCAAGTGCTATTGAATATCGGGGAGAAAAGAACGAGTGGAAATATTTTACTACCCCCGTATTTAAAAGAGGGAAATTATTGGATAAGAGCATACACAAGGAATATTCTTCTTCACGACAGCAACGGAATTTTTGTTAAGCCAGTGTATATCATCAATGCAGGAAATCCGGATCCCAGATCACTTACAGAAGCCTATAATAAAACAGTCGTTGACGCAGAAGATACAAGTGCACCGCGGCTCCTTTTTTATCCCGAAGGCGGCTCCATCATTGCAGGAACGACAGCTACCTTTGCATTCAGGGCTTTGAATGCCAGGGGTGAACCACTTGAAGTATCCGGTTGGGTAACAGATACCCGGGATAGCACTGCAACAAACTTTAAAACTACTTTACCCGGCCTTGGAAAATTTTCCTTTGATGCATGGAATCCCAGAAAATATTTTGCGCACATTAAATGGAAAAATAATCGGGTGTTAACATATCCATTGCCACATATTGATCAGTTTGCCAGTCAGCTTTCTTTGACAGATCAAAACAGCCAGACGATTAAGATTCGTGTATCGCTGGGTGATTCTCTTTACAATAAGAATAAAAAAACTTATCTCTTAGGAATCAGTCGCGATAGTCTTTGTTTTGCGGCGAGTGGAACAAACATGTATGATGTGCTAATTCCAAAATCCAGTTTCCCAAAAGGAAGAGCAACCCTGTTTCTGTTTAATGAAGAAAAAGAAAATGTCAGCCAGAGATCTATTTATATTGATACCGGATTTACCAACGTCGTTATAGAAACTGATAAATCTGTTTATGGCCCGAGGGAAAAAGTAAAACTGAACCTGAATTCCTCGTCTTTAGAAAGCCATCCTTTAGGCGCCTTATTCACGATCTCTGTAACTGATGACCGTTTCTCCACTCCGTTACCTGAGCAGGATATCTTTACAGCCTTTAACCCGGATAATGTTGAGTTACCCGAAGTAGGGTCATCTGCATCTCCCGGCTGGAATAAAAAATATTCTCCGCAGGAAATTGATCTGATCATGTTAATCCAGAAAAATTTATACTCCGGCTGGAAATACAATATGCCCATTGAGCAGATAGCTGCTTCAACCATTGATCCTGACAGCAATTTTTTAAGCATCGCGGGAAAGATTGAAGGTAAAGGCAACAAGCCGGTCAAGGGTTGTCTCGTTTATCTGCAATCAAAAACTAAAACCATATTTCAAAATGATACGACCAATGAGAATGGTCATTTCCAGTTTTATGTTGGGGACTTTGACGAGGGTGAACGGTTTGACCTAAAGGTCACTAATTTAAAAGGAAATGGAATAGAAGGAAGGGTAATATTGGAAAATTTAGGATTCCCTCAGTTTGCAACACCAGGTCAGTTAAAAAGGAGATTTGATAAATCCGAGTTGAATATCATTCGCCATTTTAAAACACATCAGCCTGATTCCACTCTATTCGCAAATGAGAATAGAGTGTTAAAACCAGTAAATGTCAAAGGAACGAAAACAAAAGGGGCACTATATGATCAAAGTAAAAGAGTCAGTACTACTTCATATATCATCACAAGCGATCAACTTAGTACTGGAGATCCGAATGCGCTTGTCAATGCCATTAAAAATGTTCCCGGATTGTATACAGGCATGACATCCACTGCCGGGACTTCAAACTATTTGTTGCTCCTGGATGGAGTTAATGCAAATAACGACATGCTGGCTTCTGTCAATCCGCTTCAGGTAGATTTTATTGAGGTACTCAGAGGTCCTGAAACCGCCTACTATGGTATGGAAGGGTCGGATGGTGTGATACTTGTTAATACTATTAGTAAAACAAAAGAAGTCACGACTGTAGATGATAAAGGAACAGCAGTCATATTTCCTAAGGGATATTTTAAAAAGACTGAATTTCCATCCCCCGATTATGACAAAAAAGAAAAAAATAAAAACACTTCTTTCCCTGACCTGCGCAGCACTATTTATTGGAATGGAGATTTGCAGACTGACAACAACGGTAAAGTCGGTGTAGTTTTTTTTACTGCAGATGCTTCAGCAACATATACGGCAAGCGTATTAGGGGTTACTGCATCCGGAGAATTAATTTACAAACAGATTAAAATCAAGCGGCAATAATAATTGTTTTTGAAACCTGTAATTGATGGCATATGCAGGTTATTTTAGGTGTAATATTTCACTTTCTTGGTGGTTTCGCCTCGGGAAGTTTCTACATTCCTTTTAAGAAAGTAAGAGGCTGGTCATGGGAAAGTTTCTGGATTATCGGAGGACTTTTTTCCTGGCTCATCGTTCCACCCATTGCGGCCTGGTTAACCATACCTGGTTTTGCGGAAATTATTAAAAACACTTCTTCAGCAACAATTGGTTTTACTTATTTATTTGGTCTTCTATGGGGAATAGGAGGATTGACATATGGTTTGGGTGTTCGCTATCTGGGTGTTTCGCTGGGTAGTACAATCATATTAGGGCTTTGCGCTGTTTTTGGTTCTATTATTCCATCTGTCTATTATAATTTTTTCCCCAGGGAAGGAAAGGATAGTTTTAGTATGCTTTTGCATTCGCACTGGGGACAATGGGTATTATCCGGCATCACCATTTGCGTCATAGGCATCATCGTTTGCGGAAGATCCGGCATGATGAAAGAACGGCAGTTATCTAAAAATCGTGAAATAGTTGACTATAATAAAGACTATAAATTTACTTTAGGAATCATTGTTGCCATCGTTTCAGGAGTTCTCAGTGCCTGTTTTAATTTTGGTATCGAAGCAGGAAAACCGATGGCTGAAACCGCCAATATAATCTGGAAATCATCACACCCTGCTCAGGGTAACTTTCTATTCCAGAATAATGTTATATATATAATTATTCTCTGGGGTGGATTAACAACCAACCTGATATGGTGTGCGATACTTAATTTTCGAAACAAAACGTATGGGGATTACACGGATCATAATAAGCCGCTACTCAAAAACTATTTGTTTTGTGCAGTCGCAGGAACAACCTGGTTTCTTCAATTTTTCTTTTATGGAATGGGAGAAAGTAAATTAGGAAACGGAGCCAGTTCCTGGATCCTTCATATGGCGTTCATTATTCTGACCGCCAATATCTGGGGTTTATTATTGAAAGAGTGGAAAGGGTTAAACAAAAAAACGATAATGACACTTATTGCAGGAATATTTATCATTATTCTTTCCATTCTTGTGGTGGGTTACGGAAACTCAATTAAACAGTCATAATTAATAATTCATAAAATGTCAATCAATACAACCAGGTTCAGACATGTGAGTTACTTATGGGATGAGTCGAAAGCAGCTGAACTTTCAGGAGATGAAATAGCATTATTGATCTACCGGTCCAATCTGCTTGGCGCGGATTTGCGTTTAACGAATTATGGAGGGGGAAATACATCCTGCAAAACAGTAGAAAAAGATCCACTGACTGGAAATCCGGTTGAAGTAATGTGGATTAAAGGTTCAGGAGGAGATATCGGCACACTTAAAAAAAGTGGATTAGCTGCTCTTTATGTTGAACGCCTTAAG
>Ga0206912_1120_pt1 | contig 21009 bp, 16 predicted proteins | sample Alteio_BWOrgHeat_75_FD_152933 | JGI IMG/M metagenome (GOLD analysis project Ga0206912, IMG submission 152933) | Enriched cells from forest soil in Barre Woods Harvard Forest LTER site, Petersham, Massachusetts, United States -... | ecosystem: Environmental > Terrestrial > Soil > Temperate forest >... | reverse complement strand
AGTTTTTGTCTTTCTCAAGCATAATAAATACCATGTCATTCGCCATCTTATTCATGTCCAGGCTATCCAATCCGTTATAATATCCTCTTACAACATGTTCCTTATCGAGCAGAACAAGTTTTTGTGTATGAATAAAGTTTGAATCAACACCTTCTCCGTCTGCCAAACCTAATTTCAATTCATTCATGGAAAAATCATAAATCTGTTTTTTTGGACCGGTTAACAGCCACCACAGATCCGGATTGATGCCGAATTTATTTCCATATGCTTTTAATACCGATACTGAATCCCGATCGGGGTCTACACTGAATGAAAGAAATTGAATAAAGGAAGGATTCAATTGTTTGAACTGATCTTTTGAAGATAATGCATCCTGAAGTTTTCTGATATTGGCAGTCAGCTTTGGACAAATGGAAGGACACCTCGTAAAGAAAAAATCAGCGACGATTACTTTACCTGGCAGGTCAGCCAGTGAAACAGTTCTTCCAAGCTGATTTTGAAATTTAAAATCATCTACGGAATGCCAGATCGTGTCGTCAATTGTTTTACCATCCCTGATTACAGAAACAACACTATCATAATAGTATCTTCCGGGCATACCAATAGAATGATCGCTGGCCCTTTTTACAATCAGGTAGCTGATTACCGGTACCATAATCGCCAACAAAACAGCTGTCAGTGCTTTCTTACTCACATCATTTCTTTTAGATAAAAAAACCATCGCAGAGCAATGGTTAATTGTCAATTGTTAATTTTTAATATTTGGCTTTAAGCTTTAGGCCTTAAGCTTTAAGCGTTATTCAACTCCCGGTTTCTTCCCTTCCTCTTTATGTTCAACCGGTTTCACTTTCGTCTTACTTTGTTCGTATTGATATTTATCGTAACGCATCCGCAGATCATGAAAAGAGCTGCCATCCCAAATAAACGCAATGAGAAACCAAATAAAGAGGCAGGCAGGAATAGCAATTGTCATGATTAGATTTTTGATCTCATGACCCAGATGCATAAATTCTGCAATAATAAAAAATGCCTTGGCAAGGGTCATAATTACAAAGACACCGTTCAGAATATGTTTGGGGAAAAAATGTGTTTCATAATAAACGATAGCAACGATCAGCTCGAACACTGTAATGCAAAGCAGGATCCAGAAAGTTCTCCAGACAGCCTTCGAATCAAATGAACTTTTATCTTTTCCGAAATCTGCTGATGTTGGGCTTGCAGAACTCATATGCTCATTCATTTTAAATTATAACAGATAAAAACAGGTAAATACAAATACCCATACCAAATCCACAAAATGCCAGTAAAGTCCTGCCTTTTCAATCATCAGGTAATGCCCCGTTCTTTGAAAGTCTCCGCGCCAGGTCTTGATCAGCATAATCGTATTAATGATCACACCGGAGAATACGTGGAATCCGTGAAAACCGGTAATTGTAAAAAAGAAATTCGTGAAATTAGTTGATGACTGTGTGCCGTCGATATTCATAAACGGATTCCTGCCCCACCAGGCACCTTCATTATGAAGATGCGTCCATTCCCATGCCTGACAACCCAGGAAAGCCAGCCCCCCAAGTATCGTTAAGAACATCCATTTCATCACGGCTTTACGATCCTGTGCCTGTCCTGCTCCCACAGCCATTACCATGGTAACCGAACTCATGATCAGGATAAATGTCATCAGACTCACAAATGCCAGCGGCACGGTCATTTCACCAATGAAAGGAAAACTTTTGAATACTTCATTTGGATTGGGCCAGGAACTGGAAGAAAAACGAATGGTTCCGTAAGAGATCAGGAATGCGCCGAAGGTAAAAGCATCACTCATGAGGAAATACCACATCATGAGTTTTCCATATTCCACATTGAAGGGACTCCTGCCTCCGCTCCACCATTTTTGACCTACTGGAACTGTTTGTGCCATGAGATTGTTTTGAACAGGTTCACAAATTTATCTAACAAAAAGCATACTTTATCGCACCATTAAAAAGAAAATGAACAGGTAGATCCATAACAGATCTACAAAATGCCAGTAGGTCGATACCACGTCCACCGGAACAGTATTATAACTCCGAATCTTTGTATTTCTTGCCCTGATATAAACTACGAATAAAGCTATAACTCCTCCGAAAACATGCAGCGCGTGTAATCCGGCAATGATATATAAAAACTGACCTGCTCCTGATCCGTGAAATGTAATACCAGATTCCCATAAATGCCGGAACCCAAGCCATTGCAAAAACATAAAAGCCAGTCCCATAAAGGCAGTAGCCAGTACCAGTTTTCTGTACCGGATTATTCGCCTCTCCCGGAAAGATTTCCCTGCTAAAAATATCGTGAGGCTGCTGATCAGAATTATACCGGTAGAATAATAAAAAGCAACCGGAGTAACATAAGTTGTCCATCCGGGCTGTTCTCTTTTTACAACATACGCGCTGGTGAGCCCGGCAAACATCATGATGATACTACCGATGCCAATCCATAAAATGAATTTATGGGGATGTATTTTTTTATTTTGATCAGTCACGCGATTTAATTCCAGACTCCGGGTCATTTTAATAATTTCAATTGGCTACCTTATCAATCAGCAAAGCCAGCAGGACCACCGGCAGATAAATATAACTGCTAAACATCACTCTTCGTGCTGCCTGAATAGTCATCTCTCTGTATAAGCGAACACATTGTCCGATCATAAAAATATTTGCAATCAATATAATCACCAGGCTAACAATACCGCTCATTCCGTTGAAATAGGGCATGAATCCAACGGGCAGGAGAAGAAGCGAATAAATGACTGCCTGAAGTGCAGAATATTTTGTATGTCCGTCTCCTGAAGGCAATAACTTAAATCCAGCTGCACTATAATCCTTATGAGCTATCCATGCTATTGCCCAGAAATGCGGGAACTGCCAGAAAAACTGCAATGCAAAAAGTATCCAGCCACCTGCACTCAAACTATCATTTCCTGCAGCCCATCCAATAAGGCAGGGCATTGCGCCGGGAATTGCTCCGGCTAAAACAGCTGCCGAACTTACTTTTTTTAACGGTGTATAAATAAATGCGTAAAAAAATAAACTGAAAACTGACAGCAGCGCCGTTAAAAAATTAAAATGCCATAACAACAACGTCCCGGCTAATCCGCAAATCACAGCAAAAGACATGGCTTCGGTAACGGTCATTCTTCCTGAAGCAACCGGCCGGCCTGCAGTACGTTTCATCATCGCATCCGTCTGCTTTTCCAAGGCCTGGTTAATGGCATTTGCACTTCCGGTTACAAGCATTCCACCCACAAACAAAAGTATGATGGCTCTCCAGTCGTATACTTTTACTTTCGGTGCCAGCAGATAACTGATGACAGCAGAAAATACAACCATAAAGCTGAGGTTAAATTTAACCAGCAGCATATAGTCTTTCAGCTTGTCTGCAATCTTAAAAGAACCGGATTGTTTTATGGTTTCGGCCGACTTCAATATGAGAGGCTTACGCCCGGAACTAATGGTGCTGTTCATCGGCTCCAAGTGGTTCTGTTTGCAGGATAAATTCCTTTCCGTCTTTACCATAGTCATAGGCCCAGCGATGAACTTCAGGAATTTCTCCAGGCCAGTTGCCATGACCCGGGCGAATAGGCGTGGTCCATTCCAGTGTATTTGCCTGCCAGGGGTTTTTAGAAATTACTTTTCTTCCTTTAAATATGGAATAGAAAAAGTTGAATACAAACATCAGTTGCACTGCGAATACCACCATCGATACTGTAGAGATAAATCTGTTCAGGCCTCCAAACTGATTGAAAGATGACCAGCCTGAATAATCCATATAGCGCCGTGGTAATCCTGCCAGGCCTTCATAATGCATGGGCCAGAAAATAAGATAAGCGCCGGCAAACGTAACCCAGAAATGGATATATGCCATGGTGTTGTTCATGTATCTGCCATACATTTTCGGGAACCAGTGATATACACCACAGAACATTCCCAGGAAAGCAGAAACTCCCATTACAATATGGAAATGCGCAACTATAAACATTGTATCGTGTAAATGTATATCCAGTGTTGAATTGCCAAGGAAGACGCCCGTTAAACCGCCCGAAATAAACATACTCACAAATCCAATGGCAAATAACATGGCAGGTGTGAACCGGATATTACCACGCCATAATGTGGTTAGCCAGTTAAATACTTTTATGGCTGATGGCACCGCAATCAGCAGGGTCAGCAATACGAATACTGATCCGAGGAATGGATTCAGACCGGTGACAAACATATGATGTGCCCATACCAGGAAAGCAAGGATGGTAATCGCCATAAGCGATCCGACCATCGCCATATATCCGAAAATCGGTTTGCGCGAATTGATAGCCATCACTTCAGAAACCAGTCCCATGGCCGGTAGTATAATAATATAAACTTCCGGGTGACCAAGGAACCAAAACAAATGCTGATACAGGATGGGGCTTCCTCCTTCGTTGGGAAGTGCTTTCTGCGTAGCAGAAATAAAAATATCAGAGAGATAAAAACTGGTGCCTGCGTGCCGGTCGAATAATAATAAAATAAGTCCGGATAGAAGTACCGGAAAAGAAAGTACACCCAGTATTGCTGTAAATAAAATAGCCCAGATGGTCAGGGGAAGTCTTGTCATGCTCATTCCCTTCGTTCGCATATTGAGGATGGTAGTGATATAATTCAATCCTCCCAGCAAAGATGAAACAACAAATAAGGCCATCCCGGTTATCCAATAATCCATACCGCCCTTGGACCCAAGGTTAGCATCACCCAATGCACTCAAAGGAGGATATACGGTCCAGCCACCACTTGCAGGACCTGTTTCAATAAATAATGAAGTCAGCATAACTACACTTGCCATCCAGAAAAACCAGTAAGAAAGCATATTTAGAAATGGCGATGCCATATCTCGAGCGCCAATCTGTAACGGAATCAGGAAGTTTGCAAAAGTTCCGCTGAGACCTCCTGTCAATACAAAGAATACGAGCACCGTTCCATGCATGGTGATCAGGGCATAATAAGCTTCAGGTTGAATTTTTCCTCCCTTTGCCCATTTACCCAGAATATCTTCCAGCCAGGGAAAAGTTGAATCGGGATAACCTAACTGAAGTCTGAAAAGTACCGACATTAAACCTCCGAGAATTGCCCAGATCATTCCTGTGATCAGGAATTGTTTACAGATCATTTTATGATCCTGGCTGAAAACATATTTTGTGATAAAAGTCTCCTTATGATGATGGACTTCAAGACCCGCGTCGTGCGCGTCGTGAGAAACGATTACCTCACCCGTCCCATGTATCGTCGAATCAGTACTCATCAGTAAAAATTTATTCTTTATTATAATCCTTTTTACGCTTAACGCATAACGCCTAATGCTTAACGCCTAATTAGTTGCAACCAACTTTGCAGGCATATTCACTGCAGTCGTTTTAACCGAATCAGCTGCAGGTGGCGAAGGCATTTTATCCTTCATCACCTGTGCATAATTGGGAACCTGTTTTGCACGCCACAAAATAAATTCTTCCGGACTTACAACCTGCACGGTCCCTTTCATGGAAAAATGACTCTTCCCACACATCTGATCACAGGAAATCTCATATTCAAAATCCGGGTTGTTGGTCATTTTCTTCATCTCCTGTGTTGTATACTTCGGAGTAAACCACATGGTTGTAGGTGTTCCCGGAACTGCATCCATTTTCATTCTGAAAGCTACAAGTCCAACATCATGAATCACATCACGTGAATTGATGATAAGTTTTACAGGCTGGTTCACCACGAGATACATAGTATTTGTTACTACAATATCATCATGTGTTTTTGGATCATCCCATAATAAACCCAGCGAATTGTTTTCAGCGTCGCTGATATTTTTATAATATTTATTACCAAAAACATTGTCTTTGCCCGGATACCGGAAGATCCAGTTAAATTGTTTTCCGGTAACTTCTACCTCCATGGCATTTTTAGGCGCTTCGCCGGTTATCTGATACCAGTACATCAGTCCGAAACCAACAAGCACGGTCAGTGCAATGGCAGGGACCACCGTCCAGATCACTTCCAGTTTATTATTATGAGGGAAATAATATCCTTTCCTTTTTTCTGAATACTGATATTTGAAAGAAAACCAGAATAAGAGGATTTGTGTGATGAAAAATACAACACCTGTGATGGCAATTGTTATGTAAAGCATCGAGTCAATCTTCTCTCCATGGTCCGATGCTGCTTTCCCCAGAATTTTCCCTTTGAATAATTCATTGCACCAGTAAACACCGATCAGACCCAGAACCAGAAATACGATCATCAGAAATCCGTTGATCCGGTTATTCTGTTCGTTATTTTTCTTTTCGCCTTTCAGGATGCCCACATATTCGCTGGCTTTCGCAATCTGAAATGTGATCACAAAACCCATTAATAAAATTGCAAACAGAAAAATGGTAGACATGATACTTAAAAAAATTTAATCGTTTTAATTCTTATGATAACAGGAACGACTAAGTATAGTGAATAATACTTTCTTTAAAAAACGGATGATTTTTTGCATATATCGGAAAACGCGCCAACACGTTTCCTGTCTGGTAGATGATCAGTCCCACGAATCCCGCAGCAATTCCAATATCAAAGAGGTTCAAGGACACATGATCCGGAAACAGACTTGCAAAAACCATCTGGTAAAAATCCAGCCAGTGACCAAATAGCAAAGCTACAGACATAATGGTTAATACAGCATAGTTACGTTTGGAACTTCTGCGCATATAAATCAACAGGGGAGCCAGAAAATTTATAACAAGATTCAGATAGAAAATACCGGTATACGCACCTTCAAACCGGGGCCTGAAATAGGTGGTTTCTTCCGGAATATTCGCGTACCATATCAGCATGAACTGGGAGAACCACAGATAGGTCCAGAATATTGAAAAAGCAAACTGGAATTTTCCAAGATCATGCAGATGCTCTTTGTTTACATATTCCAGGTAACCCTTGTTTTTCAGATAGATAACAAACAGGGTTATCAGCGCAACTCCGGCCACAAATGTGCTTGCAAATGTGTACCAGCTGTACATGGTGCTGAACCAGTGCGCATTAATACTCATCAGCCAGAGCCAGGGAACAGTGGATGCTACTGTAAGGGCAAACCAGACAATATATAGCCCTGCCCAAATTGTATTCTTAAAAATATACTTTTTGCCTTCTTCAATAGTAGGCACATGATCATCAAGTTCACGGCTGATTTTGCGCATTTTATATCCGAGTACTGTCCATAAGCCAATTGTAAGTGTAGTCCAGGTAATAAAGAATGCCGGATTCAGGAATCCCTTCTTACCATTCAGCACAGGATCTTTTGCAACCACCGCTTTATCTAGCCATTCGTAAATAAAAGATTTGTGACCCATCACGATGCACATCAGTATAACAAAAGTAATTCCGCCAATCACGGGGACGCAGGCTGAAATGGCTTCAGTTACACGACGGAATGCCATTTGAAATCCTCCCATAGCCAGTGTTACGGCACAGAAAAAGAACATAGCCGCATTTACAACCAGTAAAAAATAAACACTGTTTTGCAAAAGTGTAGCCCAGAACCTGGTCTGATGGGCTTCGTCGCCGTTGCCGTATACAAAATATCCAACAATCAGGGAAAGAACCCCGACTGCCATAAGTCCCATTGACCACATCCTGAAACCAGAAGGTATTTCAAAACGTTCTTTAATAGACATTCGTTATAATTTTTTAAACTGCCCTGCTTATTTTTTATTTCCTGTTGAATCTGAAACTGCAGCTACTTGTTTTGATCCTGCCTGTTTCGATTTAATATATGCAATCACCATCCACCTTTGCCGCGTATCCAGCTGGGAAGCATAACTGCCCATTTTATTTTTTCCATAAGTAACTGAATAATACATCTGACCTTCCGGCATTGCTTCATATTTAACATCCCCCACCAGCGTGGCCGGTTTTGCAGGGAATGGGCCATCACCACCTTTATACAAAGGACCGTTACCGTCCAGTTTAGTACCGTGACAAATACCACAGTTAACCAGGTACAATCTCTTTGCTTCCGTCATGGTAATTTCATCCAAACCCGTCAGCGGATTTTTAACCTGTTTTGATGCCACATAGTTTGTCGTATCACCCGCAACTGAATCCATTGGAATATCGAAAGGAAATAAAGCTCCCCTTTTCAGTGTGCCTTTAACCGGAATATTGCTGAAGTGAATACCCTTCTTTAATAAAATTTCCTTTTCTTCCGGGGTGAGTGCGTAAGTTTCATAAGCCCGGCTATACGTCATATCAGGCATATAAATTCTTCCCGTATCCCGTCGCACATCGCTACTGCAGGACGCCAGCAAGGCCAGGGATAAACAGAAAGGAATCAATTTTTTTTGAATCTGCATTTCAACTTTCATTTCGTTATGCCAGAATAGTTTTTGGATCATCAACCAGCGGAATGTTCTTACTATATGTTCCCAGCCACCAGCCCGTTTCAGCGTTCTGTGTATGTACATCCTGTGCACCTACAGATTTTAAAAATATCTGTAAATCCGCTTCGTTGGTTTTTGCTGTGCATTCAATCACCATCACAAATAAATCATCTGTTGCCCGAAGGCTGAAATGATGTTTCCTGACAAAGGGCGCCATTTGGCAGAGATAGCAAAAAGTCAGCACCATACCAATGGAAGCGAACAGTACCGTCAGCTCGAATGTAATCGGGATCCAGGCCGGCAAAGCAAAATGTGGTTTACCGCCAAAATTCAATGGCCAGTCATAAATCAAAGCATAGCTGATCCCGCTCAACGCAGTTGCCGTTCCGGTAATACCGTAAATAAATCCGGCCGTATGAAGACTGGTATCCCTTAACCCCATTGCCTGATCCAGGCCGTGAATAGGCATTGGAGTATACACATCATATAATTTGTATCCGGCCATACGAACTTTCTTCACGGCTGGAAACAAAACAGCTTCATCATCAAAACTTCCAACAACAAATCTTTTAATAGCCATATAATCGCTTTAGAAGATATTTAATGGGCATGTTCATATTCATGTGCAAATTCTTCCGGCGTTTCTTTTTCTTCAGGACCCATTTTCGCTTTATAATTATCGCCGGCTTTTTTCAGAATATGCTTGATTTCCGCAACGGCGATAACCGGGAAGAATTTCGAGAACAGGAAATAACAGGTGAAAAACAAACCGAAGGTTCCGAGATAAAATCCAATTTCGTAAACCGTAGGTGTATAATAGGTACTCCAGCCACTGGGAATATATTCCCTGTAAACAGATGTAACGATGATCACGAATCGCTCAAACCACATCCCAATATTTACAATCACAGACATGAAAAAAGTAACTGTTAAATTCCTTCGCAGTTTCCTGAACCAGAATATCTGCGGAGACAATACATTACATCCCATCATGATATAGTAGGCCCAGCCATAAGGCGAAAGCAAATTCACACGGTTTTGCAGGAATGCAAAGCTCTCATACGGATTTTGCCCATACCAGGCAATAAACAATTCTGTCAGATAGGCTATGCCCACAATGGAGCCAGTGAGCACAATGATCTTGTTCATCACATCAATATGCTCGATCGTTATATATTCTTCCAGTTTAAGCACTTTGCGTGTAATAATTAACAGTGACTGCACCATGGCAAATCCTGAGAATACAGCACCGGCAACAAAATAAGGTGGGAAGATGGTTGTGTGCCAGCCGGGAACAACGGACGTAGCGAAGTCGAATGACACGATTGTATGAACCGAAAGTACCAGGGGTGTGCTCAGTCCGGCAAGTACAAGCGAAAGGGCTTCATGTCTTTGCCAGTGTTTGGTTGAACCGGACCAGCCGAATGAAGCCATACCATAAAAAAATTTTCTCCATTTTAATTTGGCACGGTCCCTCACAGTTGCAAGATCCGGTAATAAACCGCAATACCAGAACAATAAGGAAACAGTAAAATAAGTGGATATCGCAAATACATCCCAGAGCAGAGGTGAATTAAAATTCGGCCACAGTACTCCGCGGGTATTTGGATATGGAAGACAAAAGAATGCAATCCACACCCGACCCATATGCCAAATCGGAAATTGTCCTGCACATATCACAGCGAAAATCGTCATTGCTTCAGCTGCACGGTTTACTCCTGTTCTCCATTGCTGTCTGAATAGTAAAAGGATGGCGGAGATCAGCGTTCCGGCATGCCCGATACCAATCCACCAAACGAAATTGGTAATATCCCATGCCCATCCTACAGTTTTATTCAGATTCCATTGGCCGACTCCATAAATTACTTCACGTGTAACTGAAAAAATCCCAAAACATAGAAGAAGAACCGCGGTTAGAAATCCTATCCACCATAGTTTGGAAGGACGGTTTTCTATCGGACGAATGATGTCTTCCGAGATCTGGTGATAGGATTTATCTCCCACTACCAACGGTGGCCTTACCTGTGATTCATATTTTAATGAAGACATACTGGGTTATATCTTTTTTTATTATGCTTTCTCTTTCGCTTCTGCATCCTGGTTACGGACCTTGGCGAGATAACTGATATTTGGCAGAACGTGTAACTCTTCAAGTACATGATATAAACGTTGTTCATTATCCTGCCTTGATTTCACTACCGCGCTCTTGCTGTTATTTATGTTTCCGAAAACAATGGCTTCAGTCGGACAAGCCTGCTGACAGGCTGTTTTCACATCGCCATCGTTCAACACCCTGTTTTCTTTTTTCGCTTTCAGCTTTCCATCCTGTAAACGTTGTACACAGAAACTGCATTTTTCCATTACACCTCTGGAACGAACAACCACATCAGGATTAAGTACCATACGCGTCAGGTCGTCATTCATCATCAATACTGAATCGTTCAGTTTACCCACGCCGTTCTGATCCTGGTTATTCGGGAAACTGTCAGCGCCGTTATAATCTGCCCAGTTAAATCGCCTTACTTTGAATGGACAGTTATTCGCACAATATCTTGTACCGATACAACGGTTGTAGGCCATTTGGTTCAGCCCTTCACTGCTGTGATTGGTCGCTGCAACGGGACAAACATTTTCGCAGGGCGCATTATCACAATGCTGACAAAGCATCGGCTGGAAAATAGTCTCAATGCTGTTTGGATCTTCAAGGTTTCCGGTAAAATACCGGTCGATGCGCAACCAGTGCATATCATGGTAGCGTAGAACTTCATTCTTACCTACAATAGGAACATTATTTTCAGCATGGCAGGCTACCACGCAGGCGCCGCATCCAATACATGAGTTCAGGTCGATCGACATACCCCAGTGTATGCCGGGTTTATCGTAGTAAGGATAAAGCGTTCCTTCTTTATCATAATCTTCCACACCGCCGAATTTGTTAAGTTCTTTTTTCCTGTCGTCCAGGATCTCATCCGGTTTTTTTATAAAATCACCCAGCGTCTTTTCCTTGATCACAGATGTACGGCCTTCATAAGAACCATGAATCTGTACCTGTGCCACTTTATAAGCATCACTCGTTTTATCAAAACTTACATCAGGTATGAACCAGTCGTTCGTTATGCCATTGTTCACTAAAAATTGAAAAACATTTTTTCCCGCATCCACTGCAGCACGTCCGATAAAAGCGCCGGTATTTTTGGGATCCGCACTCTGGCGGCCATACCCTACAGGAATAGCAAATACGCCATCAGGCATTCCGGGCACAGCCATTACTGGAATCGACAATTCCATTCCATTGGCCTTGATAAGAACAACCTGACGGTCGGGATGAGATTCAAATCTGTCTGACTGGTTGTGATCCGTCAGATCAACACCATATTGTTCTTTAATGAAATTGGGCGAGACCATCGCGAAATTGTCCCAGGTTGCTCTGGTAATCGGATCGGGTAATTCAAGGAGCCAGGGATTGTTTGCCTGTGCGCCTGTACCCATGCTTACCTGCTGGTACATTACCAGTTCATGTGCTCCTCCGCTTTTCATAGAAGAAATAGTGCCGGCAGCAACCGATATATTTCCATTAATATAAGGTGTGGAAGCAGTGCTGATCGGAGTAGTTGCTGAAACCCGTTCAACAACACCATCCTGTAATGCTTTTTCGTACCCTTCGTAGCCACCCAGTTTGGATGTCCAGTATTGCTTGAAATAATTTTCGTAAGAAATTTTACTGCCTGACCATGTAAGCAGTGAATCTTCGAATGGACGTGTCTGGAACAGCGGTGAAATCACTGGCTGCATCATGGAAATATTTCCTGTTTTTGCCTCAGCATCTCCCCATCGTTCCAGGAAATGTGGCGAAGGCAGAATGTATTTGCACAATTCTGTAGTTTCATCCAGACGACTGCTGAAAGAAACAGTGGTCTTTACTTTTTCAAGACCTGTTTTGAAATTTTTTGAAGCAGGGTTGTCATAAACAGGATTTACATCATACACGAGTAGGGTGCTGATTTTTCCTGCATTCATATCAGAAACGAGGTTTGCGAATTCGCTGTCAATTCCCTGGCGGGTCAGGTTGAGGCCATCCCAGGTTATCGTTGTTCCATTAGCGCCGATCGCTTCATTGATTGCATTGACAATCGTTTGCACCTGGATATTATTTGAGCCGGAAACTACGAGTGCCTTGCCTTTATTCGCGAGCAGATCTTTTGCGGCTTTATTAACGCCGGCTTTTAATTTTTCAGAAACAGCAGGAGCTGTAACATTTCCGCCAAGAGCAGCAAGCAGGGCCAGCGCAACAGCTGCACTTTCAGAAGGTTTGTGTGCAAAACGTTCATCAGCATTCGCACCCGTCATACTAAGCAGGGACTCGAACTGATAATGCTTGCTCATGGCAGGAGCCTTCTCATCTATCTTTCTTCCCTTTGCATATTGTCTGGCGAATTCAATTGGTGAAAGCCAGGTTCCAAGGAAATCAGCACCCAGACTCACGACAACTTTTGCTTCGTCGAAATGATATGAGGGAATGGCTCTTTTACCATAAGATATTTCATTCGCCTGCAGCATGCCGCTGAATGAATCAGTATCATACTGAACGTGACGGCTTCCCTGATATTTAGACAGAGCATCCGCGATTACTTGTTTAGTCGTTGCAGAAGTAATGGTAGGCGTGAGCAGAACGGTAATTCCATTTTGCGAAGCCATAGAATCCATCACCAGTTTGTCAAAAGCTTCGAAGCTGGTTACTTCCTGTGGTACACCCTGCACCATCTGTACCGGATAACGCAGTCGGGCAGTATCATACAGATCTAAGATGGAAGCCTGTACGCGGGCAGAAGTTCCTCCTTTCGTAACACCGGATAATTCATTCCCTTCCAGTTTTACCGGCCTTCCATCTCTTACTTTGGCAACAATGGAAACCGCATCACCGCCGGAAACAAAAGTAGTTGCGTAATAATCTGCTACACCGGGAACCATGTTCTCGGGTTTATTGATATATGGGATAATATGTCTTACCGGCATTTCGCAACTCGCAGCGAGGGTAGCTGCGGCCGTACTGAAACCAAGAAATTTAAGGAAATCCCGGCGGGGATGTTTTGAATCCATCAATCCCTTTCCGTCATCCAACGAACCCGGAAGATCTTCCCTGAATTCATTCTCCTGATCCTTTAAATACGATTCAGTCAGATTGAGTTCCCCAAAACTTTTCCAGTACTTTTTTTCGCTCATCGAGATTCAAATTTGAAAATCCTAATACTTAACCTTGGAAATAAGAATGCCTTCCACTCTTATACTCTTATACTCCTATACTCTTATACTCTAATAATGACATTTCTGACATTCAGTTCCTCCAATATTCTCAACCGTAACACTGTCCATTTTTCCTGTTTGCAGATTATGGTTGAACCTTTCGTAAATGCTATAGAATTTATTTCCGTTTCCGGCTGAATCAGGGAAATTAACTTTAGTTGTGCGGTGACAGTTAATACACCAGCCCATGCTGAGTTCAGAAAACTGTTTCACTTCATTCATTTCAGTGATACTCCCGTGACAGGTCTGGCATTGTACTTTACCTGCGCGGATATGCTGTGAGTGATTGAAATAAACATGGTCGGGCAGGTTATGAATTTTAACCCATTCGATTTGTTTGCCTGGTTCTGTGTATTTACCAGATTTTGGATCGTAGCCTGTATAAGAATAGAGTTTTTGAATTTCTCCGTTAGCATCCACTTCCTTGCCGTCGGCCCGATGAAGGACTTCACCCTTGTAATCATTAATAGCCGCATGGCAATTCATACAGACATTAAGTGAAGGGACACCGGCCATTTTGGAATCCCAGGCGCCACCATGGCAATATAAACAACTGATCTGGTTTGTACCCGGATGTACTTTATGGGAAAAGAAAATGGGTTGTTCAGGCTGGTAGTTTTGTTGTCTGCCTAACCCAATGGCTGCCTGCACAACATAATAACCGCCTACTACAAAAAGCACCAGAACGAGAAAAGTGATATATACTTTATTACGATAGAAAGGGATAGGTTCATGAGATGGAACTCCCGATTTATCGTCTGAAAGTTTTTTAAGATTACTGTTTACCTGAAGAAGTACCAGCATAATTACTGCCAGGATCAGAGTGAGGATGCCGTATAGTAGGCTGCTGTCTGATTCAGCATCTGGGTTCGGCGGAACAGGTGTACCATTTTTGCCTACGCCTGGTTCAGGATAAGTTTCAACATATTTCAGAATCGCATCGATTTCAGCATCCGTTAGCGATGGAAAGGTGTTCATCGGCGTCTTGCCAAATTGGATATACAGGTCGTTAAAATATTTATCTCCTGAAGCCAAAACGGCCGCGTTATTGCGAATCCAGGCATGAAGTAATTTCTGATCAGGAACTCTTGAAGTAACTCCTTTTAATGCGGGACCTGTTACCTGCTTTATTGGATTATGGCAGGACGCACAATCGCTTTGAAAGAGCGCCTTTCCATCCTGAGCCATCGAAAGATTTCCGGAAAAAAGGAACGAAACAGTGAGAAGAAAAATGAAGGATATCCGGAAAGCACTTAGTCTGTAATGATGCATATATACATTCAGTGTATAAATGTGAAAAATCATCTCGGTTGGCTGCAAAAGTAAGCCATGGAATTAACAATATACCAACATGCTTGAAATTTTTTTTCCCTTATCTGGCCTGCATTTCAGACGATTATGTATTTTTTTAAAAAATGAATGTCATCGCTTTGTCATCCTATTTCATCGGAATTTCTGCATCGAAAAGACCTTGTTTTCAAACCAGTTTTTTACTACATCTTTACAATCGTTTTCATCCAGCGTTTAAGTTTTTTGTATGAGTGAAGAACCGTCAACTATCCGAATCGCCATTTTTGCATCCGGTCAGGGCACAAATACGAAAGAGATCATTCGTTATTTTCATGAAACAGGACATTTAGTCATGGGATGTCGGGTTGAAATTTCACTGATTGTTTGTAATAAACCAGGGGCTGGTGTTTTGGATATTGCTAAAGAATCGGGCATACCTGAACTCATTATTGAGAAAGAAAAGTTTTTTCGCGGATCCCACTATATTGCTGAACTTAAAAAAAATAATATTTCATTCATTGTGCTGGCAGGATTTTTATGGAAAATCCCTTCAGAACTCATCCGTGCATACCCTGACCGGATCCTGAATATCCATCCTGCACTTCTGCCTTCCTATGGAGGGAAAGGCATGTATGGGTCGACAGTACATGAAGCTGTTGTTACCGCCCGGGAACATGAAAGCGGTATCAGTATTCATTATGTGGATGAAATATATGATCATGGAAGAATTTTTTTTCAGGCCAGGATTCATCTCTCAAAAGACGAAACGACTGAAAGTCTGTCAAAAAAAATACATGCCCTTGAATATAAACATTATCCGGAGCAGATTGCACGGTGGATTGAATCATCTTTGAAGCTTAAAGCTTAAAGCTTAACGCTGAAGGCTTAAAGCCGGAACAATTGTTAATTGTAAATTGTCAATGGTAAATTGATAGCATATAGTGCACGTCGATGATAAAATGCAGAAAGCATTTAAATAAAATGCGTTTACAATTAACAATTGACAATTCACAATTAATCCGTTGTAGTTTGCTGTTACATTGGAACAGGAATCCAAATTATCCGTTAAAATTTTAAATGTTTGATTCCTAAATCCTATTTTGCCCCTTAAAGCTTAACGCTTAACGCTTAACGCTTAACGCTTAACGCTTAAAGCCTAAAGCCTAACGCGTAACGCAATGAACAAAAGTTCAATCCAAAAATCCGAAAGACCTGAACCATTTTCCTAAGAAACGCAAGCAGATAAAACCGAAAACTTAAAGCGCAGCATGTTAATGACAATCGTGCCTGTACATTATTAAACTAATTTTTTTGGTTCGATTTTACGTATATCTGAGAAAGACGGTATTCTTTGCGCTGCTTGTTTTTTGCTCGGCAAAATGCGTTGCCCAGGAGGTTACAATCCATGGAACAGTATTTAATATGTATAAGACCCGTCCGCTCGACGGAGTTAGTGTACTCTGTAGTTGTGGATCAGGAACAACGACGGATTCCAATGGGAATTATATGATCCGCGTGGACCAGTCAGATTCACTTCGTTTTTCTTACCTCGGCCGCGCCACACAGATGTTCCCGGTTTTCATGATGAACTCCACAGCAGGATTCGATATTGCTCTGCATGTAAATCCGACTGAACTGAATGAAGTACGTGTGGCTCCCAGGAATTATCATATGGATTCACTGCAGAACCGGAAAGATTATGAAAAGATATTTAATTACAAAAAGCCAGGTCTTGAACTGACCGATGGTTCCGTAGGCGGAGGCGTTGGATTTGACCTTGACGAAATAATCAATGTGTTCCGGTTTCAAAGAAACCGGCGATTACTAGCCTTCCAGCAAAGATTAATTGCTGATGAGCAGGATAAATTCATTGACCATCGGTTCACCCGATATATTGTAAAACAAATCACTCACCTGGATGGTGATGCTGAAGATTCATTTATGCGCCGTTACCGGCCTTCTTATCAATTTACCCAGCTTGCCACTGATTACGAATATGCAGAGTATATAAAACTAGCTTACCTGGATTATGAAAGGCATTTGAGTTCCCATTATGTGCCAGGTAAGAAAGAAGATGATACGATACCACTGACACCGTTCTAAGCGTAAGGCATAAAGCGTAAGGCGTAAAGCTTAAGGCTTAAGGCAAATTAGAAATTTGAAAAATAAAATGATCAGAATAAAAATGTATTGAAATGTTCCAGGCTTTAAGCTTTATGCCTTACGCTTTACGCCTTACGCCTTACGCCTTACGCCTTAAGCCTTAAGCTTTAAGCTTTAAGCTTTAAATTGTACTTAAATGCAATTACTCCGGCACATTCCCTTTCTAAAAGCAGTTTTCCTGCACAGCATTTCTGCATTCGGAGGTCCGCAGGGTCACCTGGGTATGATGATGAAAACCTTTGTAAACAGACGTCATGATGTTACAGAAGAAGAACTGATCGACTATAACGCTTTCTGCCAACTGCTGCCCGGTGCTTCCTCTACCCAAACACTCATTCTGATTGGATACAAACGCGGGGGCATTCCGCTGGCAGTGATCACACTCATAATCTGGATGCTTCCTGCATGCATCCTCATGGGCATTTTTTCTTTTTTCATAGAATACATTAACGATAAAAACGGCAGCCTGCAACTTTTTCGTTTTGTAGAACCCATGACAGTAGGTTTCATTGTTTTTGCTGCCTGGAAAGCTTTTCGCGTTTCTGTACATAATACCATCACACATATAATAATGCTGGTATCGGCCATCTCAACTTTTCTTCTATTTAAAACACCCTGGATTTTTCCGATCGTGATTGTGCTGGGTGGACTAATCACAAATATCAGCAGCAGGCGTATACCCCAAACAGAAGTTATTACACAGAAAATTAAATGGGCCAATATCTGGCTCTTTGCATTTATTTTTATTCTCGCCGGTGCTTCCAGTGAGCTGGCCAGAAAAAATAACTGGCCACACAGAAGGCCCATTAATCTGTTTGAAAACACGTATCGCTTCGGCAGCCTGGTATTTGGCGGCGGACAGGTCCTGATTCCTTTTATGTATGAGCAATTCGTTGCGAGGCCTGAATCACAAAAACTCATTAAACGAAATCCCAATATTGTCAAAATCAATAAAGATGATTTTTATACAGGCGCCGGATTTGTAAGGGCAATCCCCGGACCTGTTTTCTCCGTTTCATCCTATATGGGCGGAATTGCAATGAAAGACATGGGGTTTTCTGCCCAGGTCATGGGATGTGTAATAGGCTCTGTTGCCATTTTTCTGCCAAGTGCATTGTTAGTCCTTTTCTTTTTTCCCATCTGGTCGAACATGAAAAAATATGCGACCGTATACCGTGCTCTTGAAGGTATTAATGCCGTGGTCGTGGGCATTATGGTTGCCAGTAGTTTTTATATGATGAAAGATTTTACTTCCGGCTCAACCCTCATGCTATGGCTCAATATAGCTGTGGGAATACTTACCTTTATTCTCCTGCAATACAGCAAGTTACCTTCACCGGTAATCGTCATGATCTGTTTGTTATTTGGATGGATCATTTGACCATTGACCGTTGACCGTTGACCGTTAACCGGAGTTAAGTTAAAAGTTGCCCACACCCTCACACTCTCACACTCTCACACTCTCACACTTTAAAAATCCCTTCCGCAAATCGTAAACATATTAAAATCATTACCTCTAAATTTGCTTCCCCTATATAATGAGCTTATTGAATAAACGTAAAATAAATATTGGTCTCGTTGGCAATCCGAATAGTGGGAAAAGCTCTCTTTTTAACGCCCTTACCGGCCTTCACCAGAAAGTGGGAAATTTTCCTGGCGTAACCATTGACAAAAAAACCGGCTCCTGCAATCTGGGTGGGGAAAATCAGGCACTGATCGTTGATCTTCCGGGAACATATAGCCTTTATCCCAAACGTTCCGATGAATGGGTGACATATAAAATATTGCTCGATCAGGATGAAGAAATAAAAGTAGATATGGTGATCCTGCTTGTCGATGCAAGTAATCTCCGCAGGAACCTGCTTTTTTGCTCTCAGATCATCGATCTGAAAATCCCGGTTGTCGTCGCATTAACGATGATGGACCTGGCTGCGAAAAAAGGAATTGAGATAGATGTACCCGGCCTTGAAAGAGAATTGGGTGTACCTGTAGTGCCTGTTAATCCCCGCAAGAATAAAGGCATGCCACAATTGAAAAGAATTCTTGCACAGCGCGCACAACATCTGCAACAGGCACCCATTCGGGATTTTATTCCCAATCACGCACTTGCAAATGATGCCGTATCACAAATGCGACAGGCAATGCCTGAAATCAGTGATTATAAAGCGCTCCATTATCTCATCAACCACGAATCCTTCGGCTTCAGCAAGGATATGCATCACCGGATTGAAAGCATTGAAGAAGTAAACCATTTCAACCATACCCGCGTTCAGGCAGAAGAAATCCTTCAGCGATATAACCGTATACGGCAGGTGATGCAGCAAACGATTTCTGAACCTGACCCACTGCAAAAAACATTATTCACTGAAAGACTGGACAATATCCTTCTTCATCGTGTTTGGGGTTATGTTATCTTACTCACCGTCCTTTTTTTCCTTTTTCAAAGTGTATTTTGGCTGGCCCGCTTTCCGATGGATGGGCTCGACTGGTCCCTGACAAAAATGACCAGTTGGGTTTCGGCTCAACTGCCTGACGGATGGTTTCGTGACCTCATGGTGAACGGCCTGCTTGCAGGACTCAGTGGCATCCTGGTTTTTATTCCACAAATCATGATCCTCTTCGGGCTTATCACCGTGCTCGAGGATACTGGATATATGGCCCGCATAAGTTTTCTAACGGACAAGCTCATGCGTAAAGTAGGATTGAATGGTAAATCCGTAATGCCGATGATCAGTGGCTTCGCATGCGCCGTTCCGGCTATCATGAGCAGCCGGAATATTGAAAACAAAAAGGAAAGGCTGCTTACCATTTTGGTAACGCCCCTGATGAGTTGCAGCGCCAGACTTCCAGTTTATACCATGCTCATTGCACTCACCGTTCCAAATAAAGATGTCTGGGGTTTTTTTAATATGCAGGGTCTTGTAATGATGGGGTTATACCTGATGGGTGTAGTCGCTGCACTTATTGTTTCTTATGTAGCCAAAAGATTTATTCATTCAAAGGAAAAAAGCTTTTTTATCCTTGAGCTGCCTACCTACCGCGCGCCCCGATGGAAAAATGTCGCTATCACCATGGTAAGCAAAGCAAAAATATTTGTACGTGACGCAGGCAAAGTCATCATCGTGATCAGTATGATATTGTGGGGACTGAGCAGTTATGGTCCGAAGGGTCGCATGCTTACCGTCAATGAAAAATATGCTAATGCTCCTGCTTCAGAAATGAAAGCTAAAAATGCGGAGCATCTGGAAAATTCGTATGCCGGCATTTTAGGAAGAGCAATTGAACCGGTTATTAAACCACTCGGCTATGATTGGAAGATTGGCATTGCGTTGATAACTTCCTTTGCCGCCAGGGAAGTTTTTATCGGAACAATGGCAACATTATATAGTGTAGAGGGTGGTAAGAATGCAAATCCCCAGACTCTTCGTGAAAGAATGGCTTCCGCCAAAAGAGAAGACGGTACCAAAGTGTATACACTCGCGACGGCTGTCTCATTAATGATTTTTTATGCCTTCGCTATGCAATGCATGAGTACACTCGCAGTCGTAAAACGCGAAACGCGCGGGTGGAAATGGCCCATCATTCAATTGGTCTACATGACAGGACTCGCCTATGTGGCGAGTTTGATTGCATATCAGCTGCTGAAATAGGCGTAAGGCGCAAGGCATAAGGCGTAAAGCATAAGGCTTGAAAATATTTAATAAACTTCCATACTTTCACACTTGCCTTGCGCCTTGAGCCTTACGCCTTACGCCTTACGCCTTGCGCCTTAAGCTTATTCAGAGCGCAAACTTGTCACCGGATTCGCCATCGCAGCCTTGATTGTTTGTACACTTAAA
>Ga0206912_1115_pt1 | contig 21281 bp, 28 predicted proteins | sample Alteio_BWOrgHeat_75_FD_152933 | JGI IMG/M metagenome (GOLD analysis project Ga0206912, IMG submission 152933) | Enriched cells from forest soil in Barre Woods Harvard Forest LTER site, Petersham, Massachusetts, United States -... | ecosystem: Environmental > Terrestrial > Soil > Temperate forest >... | reverse complement strand
AAAATCTTTTTATCTGGACTCTCGTCGGCCTTCTTTGTGCGTCATTCTTACTTCCGATTTTTGGACTTCTTTCTGTTTCGTTCTTTCCTCAAGACAATCAGGATTTCGTGTACATAAACATCCAAAAGCCTGAAGGCACCACACTCTCTGCGACTGACCTTTCTGTTCGAGAAGTAGAAGAAATTCTGTATGCTGACAAAGATATAGAATCTTTCCAGACAACCGTCGGACAGAGTTCTGCTCTTACCGGCGGAGGGTCCTCTGGTGCCAATCAGGCCAACATTACCGTTAACCTTCCGGAAGGACACAAGAAAACCAGTACGGAGATTACCAATGATCTCACTGCAAAATTGGCAGTCATTACTGATGCAACCACTCAGGTCTTGCAGGCAAGCAACGGTCCTTCTGCGGGAGCTCCGGTTCAGATTCAGTTTGAAGGAAGTAATTTGAGCGAGCTCATTACTGCGGCTGATAAAGCACGGCAGATTCTCGCAACTATTCCTCATGTCACCAACCTCACTTCCAGTACCCAAAACAACGGAAGCGAATTCGACCTAACCATAGACCGAGCGAAAGCCACTGCGCTCGGTCTCAACACCGCCATCGTCGGACAGACTCTCCGCGCGGCCATTAACGGCACCAAGGCCACAACTATTACCCAGCCGACACAAGATATCGATGTGGTAGTAAAACTAAATCTAAACGCCGCATACACGGATCCATCAAATACCGCGGAGACCACCATCGACAGTATTAAAAATCTCACCATTCAGAGTCCGTCAGGACAGAGCGTGCTTCTTGGATCGGTTCTTGATGATAACCTTGGAGAAAGCAATGCAAGCATTGCTCACCTTGATAAAAATCGAATCGAAACCGTTTCTGCATATCCAGAAGGAAAGACCACCGCAGATGAAATTGTCAGCCAGTTTAAAAAGCGGGAAGGGGAACTTAGTCTTCCATCTGATGTGACAGTCTCATACGGAGGAGAAACCAAAGACATCAATCAGTCATTCACCCAGATGTTTATCGCTGTCATTGCCGGCCTCGTCCTCATGTTCATCATCTTAGTGATCTCATTTGACTCGATCAAATGCACCTTGTATCTGCTTTCTATTGTTCCGCTCTCGCTTATTGGCGTGCTTGCAGGACTTACGCTCACCAGGCAATCTCTTTCATTTACCGCGCTTCTTGGAGTGATCGGCCTCGGCGGAGTGATTATTAACCACGCCATCATTCTTATGGACTCCATGATCAAGGATATTAAGGCCCATCCAACCCGTCCGCTTATCGACGTAGTCGTCGAATCTTCCGCCACCCGACTCCGCCCAATCGTCCTCACCACCATCACCACCGTTATCGGTATGATCCCACTTGCAGCCTCGAACCCTACCTGGGGCCCCTTCGCCTTTACCGTTATGTTCGGCCTTACATTCGCCATCTGCCTTACTTTGGTGCTCGTTCCGATGTTGTTCTATCGAGGTTCTCAGCCAAAAATAAGAAAAGACTAGAATCAGACCCTGATACTTTTAATACAAAAAGTAAAACTTTTGATATACTTTTCCTATGACCACTGAACTACAGCTTAGTAAAGATGATACAAATTCTCATGGAAACCCTAAGGGGTTCTTGACCTTACCTTTCGACGATGAGCAATTTAAAGCCTTTATTTCCGGCTTACTTGGTAATCCACAAACAATTACGAAAAGAATTCGAGGACTTTTCGATCTTAATTTAAGTGATTTAAAAAATTTTCATGAATTGATTACTCAAAGAGTTTTGCAACAGAATAATGCGCGTTTAATTCAGATGCAAGCTAAAATTTATTATAACGATGATTCTTCTGTTTTGCTCGGTTGTTATGAGGAATTACTTACATACAATGAGGTTAAGCCTGTGATATCAGAGGCTGTTAGAATGAAATGGAGTTATTTAATTAAATTTGAAGACAAGAAAGCTCCAGAAAAACAAGAAATTGAACTTATGATCATTGCTTCCCCTATGAGAGATACTCTCGAGGGAGATTTTTCTCCTGTAATTCAGTGGGGTAGAGAAGGTGAGTTTCGTATTACAATTGAACACACCGCTAGAAGCTGGGGATTCGATATTGAATCATTACTTACAAATCAGATAAATTCAGTTTTACTACCTTTAGAAAAATGGAAAATTTATATAAGAAAAAAGTCAGGGTTAATTGGTTTACTATCCGGTTTAGTGTTCTTTTTTATAACTGTAGTTAGTGTTTATCTTGTAAATGTTGACTTTATTAAAAAGCAGACCATAAGCATTCAAAATATTATTGGAGATAAAATGGTTGATTCAGGTAAATTAGATTATTTAATTCGTTATCTTGTTACAAATTCTCAAAACTTAATCTTTCTAAAGAGTCTGTGTTTTGTCGTCGGTTCAGTCTTTTTTGCAGTTGTCCTTGGTTTTTGGGTTTCTTCTTTAGCTGAAAATCAACCTAGTAGTTATTTACCTTTAACTCGAGAAGCAGTAAAAGCTCGAGATATTTCAAAAGCAAAAACAAAAAGAAAGTTATTATTTTTCTTTTTATCTATCGTATTAAATATCTTGGTTAGTCTTGTTGCTAGTTATATATTCCTGTTATTGGTTGGGAGGTAGATTTTTACAATTTTCTCTTCGGATTTTATTCTTTCTAAATAAAATAGCTATTACTGATTCAGACTCTTTCTCCTTCCTTTTTACTTATTGAAAGAGTAAGATTTATCTGTGGATGATATAAAAAAACTAATAACAGATTTTAGTGCTTCAAATAAGGCGTTAATAGATCAATTGGAGGATCAGTCTGAGAAAGCTTCAGACATCTGTAACAAACTCGATCGGTCTTGGAGTGGTTTTCCTTATGGAGACAATGCTTACTACTATTATGAAAATTTCTTACCACCACCTTCTGGTTCTTCTTGGAATATAGAGTGGGGTTTACATTATGGAGTAAAAGAAGGATGGGTGTTTTTACAGGGTGATGAAATAAAGAAAAAAATAGAAAAAACTGTAGGAAACAGTTTTACTATTAAACAATACAATAAGGATGGTGATGCTTTATTGGCAGCAGCTGTTTTGTTGAAAGAAAATATTTTAATCGAGCTTTCTACCTTTGAATTTGATGAAAAGATGGTAAAAGAAAAAGAGTTATATTCTGCTATAGAAGCGTTTAGTCTTGGCGATATAGATCAGCTTCGAGCAGATTACATAAATGGTTCACGAGCAATGGGAAGTTTTACTAGTAGAGACTCAAAAGCCTTAATGCAAGGCAGAGTTATTCCTTCTCATATTACTTCTGCTGCAGGAGTCTATGCAGTAAGACAAGTGCTTGAAAATATAACTAAATTTATAGCTTTAACCGAAAGATTTACTAAACAGATGGAGAAAAAAATTAATTTTATTACTCCAATAAAAGACAATGTTATGAAAAACTCTGTACAAGAAAGACTAGAAAATGTTTTTAATAAATTTCATAGGGTAGCGCAGCAACTTAAAGTTAGACATGGTTCTAGAACTACACTTGAAATTAAAGATGAGTATGATGTACAAGATTTACTGCACTCAGTCTTAAATATCGATTTTGATGATATTCGTGCTGAAGAATGGACACCAAGTTATGCTGGTAGTTCAACGAGAATGGATTTTCTATTAAAACAAGAAAAGATTGTCGTAGAAGTTAAGATTGCTAGTAATAAATTAAAAGATAAGGAATTAGGATCTCAACTTATTTTAGATATTGCTCATTACGGCAGCCACTCTGATTGCAAAACCCTTTATTGCTTTGTGTATGATCCACAATTTATTTTGACAAAAAAATCTAGTTTAGTTAACGATTTAGAGAAAAAACATAACGAGTTAGATGTAAAAATATTTATTCGACCATAGTCGTAGTTGTTTTTTTATAATTTCTATTTACCACCCACCCAAAGCCTGCCGCTAGAACACATACGAAGCCACCAAAGATAAGTGGTGTTCGGGCACTGAAGAGGTCGGCGAGGTAGCCGGAGAGGGGGCCGCCGATGACGCTGGTGCCGAAGAGAAACACAGACTGCAAGGCTAATAGACGGCCGTGCATTTCGCGTTTGGCTTCGATCTGGATGATGGCGGTGGAGGCGGTCATATAGATGACGCTGGTCATGCCGATGCAGAAGATGAAAACGGCGGCAAAGAAAATATTTGATACTACTGAAAGAAGAATCATGGAAAGGCCAAGTGCGGCTGCGCCAAGAATAATGTGTTTAATTTTCACAAAACCGCGATGAGCAACGAGCAGAGCGCTTAGGAGAGCACCGGCACTGAAGATTGAATAGAGAATAGTATACGTCTCTGTGGATTTATGAAGCGGACCGGTAATAAAGAGGGGAAGCGTAACATTGAAATTGTAGGCGAGGGTACCAATTGCAAGAAGAAGGACGAAACTAATCCAAAGATTGGGCGTAGCGAAAATATAGCGAAGGCCGGCACGTATTTCGCCTTTCTCTTTTGGCTTTGGCGGGACGGTGAAAAGTTCGTTTGAACGCATGATGAAGATGCAATAAAGCACCGCAAGATAGGTCGCGGCATCAATGGTAAAACACCAAGCATACCCCACGGTAATGATAAGAACTCCGGCAAGGGCGGGGCCGATGATTCGGGTGGCGTTGACGATGGAGCTGTAGATGACGACAGCATTTGAGATATCTTCCGGCGGAACCATCTCTCCTACGAAAGAGCGTCTGATCGGATTATCAAAGGAAAGAATAATTCCTCCGAGAAGTGCCAATGCGTAAAGTGCGGTGACCGAGGTGTGCGGCATGAAAGCGGCGATGGCGAGGCCGGTTGATTGGAGCATCTGGAGAATCTGGGCAATGAGAAGCATTTTTCTTTTGTTGCTTCGATCAACCACTGCTCCGGCGTAGGCGGAAAGAAGAAGCACTGGCCCGAATTGGCAGGCGGCAAGAATACCGACGGCGAGTCCGCTTCCGGTGATTTTTAGTACGAGTAAAGTAAGGGCAACACTAGTCAGCCAGTTGCCGGTATTTGATATGAGTTGTCCGATGAAATATAGGCGGAAGTTTCGGGTCCGAAGTGAGTGGAAGGTTTTGCGTAGGGATTGCATAAGGTTATTTTAGCATAATTGACTTTGGATATAAAATGTGTTAATGTGCTAGACGAAACATTTGGCACACCGTACAATCCGAAATCCTCGGTGCAGCGGAATGGGCCGAATGAACTTGAAAGGCAGTTACAGTTATGTCCAATATTCAACACGTGTTGCTTCTCCTCGCCATCTTCCTCTTCATCATCGGAGTGTTTCTCTGGTGGTACTTTGGAGATCGTTACCAAGACAAGCGCCCTACGATTGTCATCTGCGAGGACAATGGCTTCATTGGCGTCGTTCTTTTTGAAGACTACGTTGCTGGGCTCAAAAAGTACTTGGCCGACAAGCGGAGTTTTACAACAAGGCAGAACAATAGCTGGCATGAACCGATGGGTTATAGGGTAGCGATACCCAAAAAAACCTTTATCTTCGTCAAGAAAAATGAACTCGATTTGTACAAAGCACTTGCAAGTCGATGCTGCGTCGTTATCAAGGGCCATTTCCACTTTGGTGTGGCTTGCGGCACTGGTGCGGAAGCGTTCCAGTACATCCTCAAGGAACAGGCACCTCAACTCACCACCGCCTAATCCGTAAAGGTTCTCCGAAACCTACAACACAATCTCAAGCCGTCGTCGGAGCGACGGCTTTTTCTTTTGTATAAAAAATCAATATGACCGTGGTATTATTAAAAGATGGTAACTCAGACTGCATATCAAAAAGAACGGGTCACTGGCTTTACCGATGGCATCTTTGCTTTTGCGGTGACGCTCCTCGTTCTTAATCTCATGGATATTTCTATTCCTGCAGGGAAGGAGTCGCTTATTCCGGTCTTTCGGGAAAATATTTCAGCCCTTCTTACTTTTGCCATCACTTTCTTTATCATCGCAAGATTTTGGATGGCTCATAACAGGCTTTTTGCTTTGATCAGGGAATTCGACGCCGGCATCATCAAGCTCAACAACACGCTTCTCTTTTTTATTACCGTTTTTCCCTTTGCAGCTTCGATTCTCGGCACTCATATGGATAACAGGGACGCGGTTATCCTATATGCAGGGTGTTTTGCTATGGTGGGGATCCTACAGTTTTTTATTGGCAGGCACGCCTATCTCCACCACCTTCTGCATGAAAGCGATACAGAGGAGCGACATTTTATCAAAGTCTTTACGTCATTTACTTTGAGTACCCCGGTTGTTTTTATCATCTCTATTTTTGTGGCTTTCTTTTCAGCCGGTTTGGCGGAACTGCTATGGATTGTTTTACTTTTCCTCAAAATGGGATTCAGAGGCTACTATGAAAATAACCGAAGCGCTGAGGCGGAGATTAATAAATTGTAGAAGTTACTAACACACAAAATCTTATGAATGAAAATACTAAATCGGCATTGCTGGTGATGGATGTTCAGGAGGCGATACTCGGCCGTGTCCCAAATAAGGAAGAGTACATAGCAAAAGTGACTGCGGCGGTTGATGCAGCCCACAAGAAAAATATGCAGGTTATTTATGTGGTGGTAGGTTTTCGTGAGGGAGCGCCTGAAGCAAATGAAAGCCAAAGGCGGTTTGCAGGGAGTCTTACTAATCCGGTGCCGGCAATCGCACCGACCGGCACCGACATTGTGGTAACCAAGCGACGCATCAGCGCCTTCAGCGGTAGCGATCTTGAAGTAATTCTTCGGGCTCAGAATATCCGCCATCTTGTGCTTGGCGGCATCGCTACGAGCGGTGTGGTGCTCTCGACTGTCCGCGAAGCGGGAGATAAAGATTTTAAAATAACGGTCCTTTCCGATCTTTGTGCTGATACTGATCCTGAGGTTCACACTATTCTTCTTACTAAAGTCTTTGCCCGTCAGGCAACGGTTATGACAAGCGAAGAGTGGTTGAAGACGCAATAAAAAAGCCGGTGTGCGAGGAGCACACCGGCGGGGTAGTGGTTGAGGGTTTAGCCCAGCATCTTATCGTGGAGAAAGGCGTAGAGCCGCAAGGACTCGGCATGTTCAATCTTGAGTTCATCGGCCGTTTCTGTGATGGCCAACTCGATTGACTTCTCCTCACCTTTTGTCGGGCGGTAGTCGATCCGCTTGTCCACGTAAAGGTCCCAGATTTTGGTTTCGGTTTTCCCGGTTTGTTGGCAGATTTCTTCGAGGCGTTCTTGGGTCATAGTTTCACTTAAATTAACATATCTTCTAAACATGTCAAACTTTAGCGAACGGGTTTTAAAAATTGCGCTTTCCATTCCATCAGGCAGAGTGGCTACCTACGGAGCGATTGCTCGGGCGGCCGGAGGCGGGGGACAGGCCGCCCGAAGCATCTCAGCAATTCTCGGCAAGGCCTATGACAAAGGCGAACGAGGTATTCCATTTCATCGGATCGTGTATTCCGATGGTAGAGTTTGGACTGGATCATCGTATGATGCAAAGCGAAAAAAACTATATAAACACGAAGGGATTGAAATTGATAAAAAAGGCAGGATTGAAAATTTCGGCCAAGTCCGCCTTGAATTTAAATAATTGTCCAGTGTAATAATCGGTTGGGAACAGCGTCTCATCTAATAGGTGAGAGTCGACTCACGTATACTAGTCTAATTTAATTTATATTTTTGACACTATCAGCTTATTTAACAAAACTATTATGAACACAAAGAAATTAGCTTCATTTATGGTGGCCATGGCCCTAGTACTTGGTGCAGCGGTAGCAGGTTCTGCAAGTGCACAATCTGCCGGAACCACATATACCGGTACAAACGGCACAGTCTATAGCGTACCAGCCGGATATAGCGCTTACGGCACCGGAACATTTTACAACTCCTCAACTGGAATGTATTTTGATCCAGTAACCGGTCAGACATCTTCTACTGTTCCAGCGGGACCGGCAGCAATGTCTAACGGCGTTTACTCTGTCCCAGTAGGATACAACGCTTCTGTTTATGGAACATACTACAACCCTTCAACAGGAACATGGTATGACCCAGCAACAGGATTCTATTCAACCACAGCCCCAGCAGGACCAAATGCAGTTGCAGGAACTGTAACTACACCAACCCTTCCTGACACAGGTGCCGGAGGAAATGCAGATATGAATCTTGCCATCCTCGCTTCAGCAGCTCTCATTGCCCTTGGTGGTGCAGCAGTGCTAAGCAAGCGAAGTACAGTCGCTCAGAAATAATATTCTCTAGAAATGCTGCCTACCTGATATACTTGGTAGGCAGCATTTCTCTTATATGAAACAAGTACTTACATTTTTTATCGGAGTGATCATTGTCCTAGCGGTAGCGGTGTTCGGTGTGATGCTGTACCGGTCATTCTATGTGTCGTCTGACGGCGGTGAAATGGTGACGCCGCCGCCCGATCTTCAGATTGTCCAGTCTTCGACTACGACCATTCCGGTTCGCTTCCAAATTCCAGCACTCTCCATAGATGCCAAGGTGCAAGATGTCGGCATTACTAAAACGGGAGCAATGGGCATCCCAAGCAACTTCACAGACGTAGCATGGTACAAGTATGGTCCTGTCCCTGGAGCGATAGGCAACGCCGTGATCGACGGACATCTTGATAATGCAGTGAGCCTGCCTGGAGTATTCAAGCATTTGGCGGATATAAAAACCGGAGATGATATATATGTAACTAACGCCGGCGGACAAACACTGCATTTTCAAGTGACCAAAACTGAAACGCTGGATTACAATGCTACTTCGACATCTGAAATTTTCGGTCCATCAGGAACCGCCAATTTGGTTCTTATCACCTGTGAAGGAACTTGGAACCAGTCAATTAAGGAATACTCCAACAGGCTTGTCGTATTCAGCACACTGGTCAAATAAATCCAATGCTAGCCACCAGTCTTTATCTCATAGTTATTCTGACATCTTTCATTGCGATACTTGAGATCGTGAAGAAAAAGAAAATGCGTTTTCCTTCGGCAACGCTTTTTCTTTGCGTGTGTTTGGGAGTCTGCCTTATTGCGCAGTCCATACATCCGGAGCTGCTTCTTCAGTTTGAAAGAAATACTTTGGAAGTACAGGGAGGACAATGGTGGAGAATTTTTACCGCTCTCTTTTTTCAGGATGGTGGAGTGTCGGGAGGTTTATACAACATTTTCTTTCTGGCACTTATCGGAGTCTTTACTGAACGGATGTGGAAGCGTTCGCATTGGCTCCTTATTTATTTTGGCACCGGACTTATTGCTGAATGTGTAGCCTTGAGTTGGCAGCCGATCGGTGCGGGGAATTCAATTGCCGTTTTTGGCCTGGCGGCTAGCGCACTTTCTTATACGCTCTTTAAGAAAGTGAGCGGAAGAGCCAGCGTTTTTGCCGACATAGCGGCCTTCGCTGCCCTCGGGTTGGTTCTCTTGGGGGATATTCACGGCGCCGCCTACTTTATTGGCGCCGTGGTCTCGCTCCTTATCATTATTATTCTTCTGATACAATCAAACAATAAAACTAATCAAAAAACATCATGACTGAAATAAAATATATGGCGGGAGTATGCAATATCGGCCCTGAAGAAATTAAAAGACGACGCAACATTGGCTGGCTCGGCTTGGTGATCACTCTTGTTTTGCTTGCCATTCTTGTGGCCACAGGCGTCAATCATTGGTGGAGATTGTTTATGTTTTTCCCAGTGACACTTTCAGCTTCCGGTTTTATTCAAGCAGCCTTTGGTTTCTGCACAGGCTTTGCCAGCAAGGGAGTATACAATTTCGGTCCGACAGGCGGCATGGAGAAGGTAGGTGATGAAGCATCAAAGCAGAAAGACAAGCGGAAGGGAACTCTTCTTACGCTCTACGCAGTGTGTATCGGAATTGTAGTTACACTTTTGGCAGTGATCTAATTCAAATTTCAGCTTGATTATTTTGTGCTATCATATTTTTATATGACACAAGACACTCCGGCTGCAGCCGGATCAATCTGCTCGGTCTGCCACCAGCCGCTTTTGCCGCAGTACTATTTTTGTCCCAACTGCGGCACCAAGGTGAATGCTGCTCCGCTTTCAACCAGTGTCGGTACTCAAATCTGGGTTTATTTTTTCAGCATCATCCTACCGATCATCTGTTTTATTTTTGTCACCAAATGGCCCGGCGTAAAATACGTCAAATCGCCGGACCCCAAAGCTAAGAAAATTGGCTATATCGCTTGGACACTCATCATTATCTCAACAGTCGTCACCATCTGGCTGGCATATGTCTGGACTCAGGAAGCTATTCAGTCTTCCATCAATAGCATCAATCTTGACATGGGAGGGTATTAGAATTTTGATTTTTTCTGGCTTTACCCTATACTAGGGGGCGAAAGGAGGCTTCATGCCCAAATCTGATCTCCAAGTGGTCAAAACCCTTCTGCTCGACAGAGAGCAGTGGTCGCCTGAAAAAGTGCTGCGTTTCGATCTTTTTTGTCGGCAAATCGGGAAAGTCATACCACCCAAAGACCCCCAAAATCCGAAAGAAATGATTGAAGATGTCCACGAACTCATCACCCAGTTCAATCAGCGCGAAGGCGCCTGCACATGACCTTGGTTCCGCACCCCCGCGGAACCAAGGTTTTTTATTTGATATACTAATGTTATGTTCACAATTACCCGAGAAATCAATGCGCCTGTTGGAGAGGTTTGGAAGACGTTCAGTGATGAATCTACATTTAGGAAATGGATGCCGTTTATTTCATCTTGGAAAGCCGAGGTTGGTTTTGAAACGACATTTGAACTTGGGCCCGATCCGGAGCATCAATTTAAGCATCTTCTTACTGTGATGGAGGTGGTGCCCGAAAAGAATCTTACCTACGGCTGGAAGTACCCGGGGTATGCGGGTGATTCACGCGTTTCTTATACCTTGGAAGCAGAGGGTGATAAAACAAAAGTAACCTTAACCCACATTATTACCGAGCCGTTTCCTCCCGAAGAATCTTTTTCTGATGAAAACTTTGCCGAGGGTTGGACATACACCATCGACGGATTAAAGAAGTTTGTTGAAAATACATAATACAAATGAAATTTCTTCGCTATACAGCAGAGCTCCTCATCATTGCCGTTCTTGGAATCTCGCCTGTTTTTGCCATGGCTGCGGGCTACACAGGCACCTCAAGTCCGTGGCTCTATGACGGTTCAACTCAGGCTACTTCGACTCAGCAGCAAAATATTCAAGGATGGAGACATCAATCTGCTCAGGTTCAGGGAGAGATTGCTGCGCTTGGTCCGACAACTACGCAAGCAGTTATTATGCCGGTTCTTTTCGGTGTTGGCATAAGCGATATCTCGCCCAACTTCGGCGACCCTCGACCGGATGGTCGAACCCACGAAGGGGAAGATATTATGGCTACTGGAGGAACACCCGTGGTGTCTCCGACAGCGGCGGTGGTGCTAAGTACCGGATTTGGTTCCAGTGAAGGAAATTATGTTAACACCGCAAATCCCGGCGGTGAGACATTCGTTTATATGCACTTTGACCATGTCGGCGAAGGAATCGTTGCCGGAAAGGTTTTGGCACCTGGCGACCTCATCGGTTACGTCGGAAATACCGGCGATGCGGCGGGCGGCCCGACACATCTTCATTTTGAAATACATAATCCGAGCGGTCAGCCGACTGATCCGTTCCCGCGGCTGACCGCAGAATTCACCATTGATCAAAAAATCTCCTTTCTAACTAAAATCCTAACGCAGACTGCTGACCCGACCGCACTTTCTCAGTTTCTTGCGACAAATTTCCGCACAACATTTAATGCCGCTATTGCCCGAAATATTTCTTTGCCATCACTCGTTGTATCTGCTTTGGCTTCGACCCCTGTTGCTACTAGCACGACCTCGACATCTGGCGGAGGATTGCCTGCCGGCGACCTTGCTCTTGGTTCAAGCGGTTCGGGAGTCGTTACTCTCCAACAATTTCTCATATCAAAAGCGACAGGTCCCGCAGCGGCAAGTCTTGCTGGAGCCGGAGCCACTGGATATTTCGGAGCTGTGACGCAGGCTGCGCTTATTGAATACCAGACTGCGGTTGGAGTCTCGCCAGCTAACGGCTACTATGGTCCTTCCACCCAAACTTTTGTAGCAAGTAATGCGGGTTCAAGGGGAACGGTCGGTACAGTTGTGCCTCCAGCGACTGGAACAATTTTGATTACTTTTTCACGAAATCTTTATTTAGGCATAAGTGGTGAAGACGTTCGCGCTCTTCAAAAACTTTTAAACAGCAAGGGTTTCACCGTTGCTACCAGCGGTTCGGGTTCAGCGGGCAACGAGACTCCGTATTTTGGTCCGGCTACGCAAGCTACGGTCATAAAATTTCAGACCGCATATTCGATAGTACCCGCTGCCGGATTTGTCGGCACAATTACCCGAGGGGTGCTAAGCGGCCTCCCACAATAGGCCTGTCACCATGAAGTATTATGTTTATATCCTAAAGTGTGCCGACAACACGCTGTATGTCGGGAGCACCAATGATCTGAAGAAACGACTTCATGCGCACAATAATCTCAAAAGCGGCGCGCACTATACCAAAATCAGGCGGCCGGTTTCCTTGGCATATTCAGAGAACTTCAAAACTAAAGGCAAAGCTTTGAGCAGGGAAGCCGAAATCAAAACATGGACGAGGAAAGAAAAATTAGTTTTACTCGGGAAAAAATAAAAAACTTCTGGCCTAATGAAAAGCCAGAAGTGAGAGTCTGCAGATGCTGGGGTTATTTGAACAGCCTGAAGATGTCGTGACCAGTGACTTCCAGAATGAAAATGGCGATTGTGGCGACACCTAATCCGCGGTATACCCGCTCAATCCTTGGAAACTTTTTCTCTAAAAGAAATGAAATGATTTTCCCTCCATCGAGAGGGCATATCGGAAGCAGGTTCAATACGACCAGGCTGACAGAGAGACTAAAACCCATGTTGAGTGCGCTGTGTAGGTCGGGTGTATTGTTGACGGTTTCCTGCACAATACCTACGGGACCCATAAGATCGAGACTGCTGCTTTTAGCCAGTTTGACCAGCAACATAACGCAAGCTGGTATTAATGTCAGCGTCAGTTTAGAGCAAGCTCTCGAAAATGTGATGAGTAGCAAGGCTAGTATGGTAACAATACCGAACTCATACCAGATGGTTTCCGTGATGACCGGCTTGGTTATGAGAACTCCGGCTGCAATAAGAAGCCCAAACAGCATATTGCCTTGAACACCGTTGCACAACATGAAAACATTATCCCAGAAAGACAGGGTTTTCATTCTTTCGGTCTCGCCATCCGCTGGTTTAACATACGCCCCGAGAAGAAGCGGGTGGATGGTAAATTGGATGTCTTTCCATCGATTGAGGCGAAACGAAAGGTGTGGCAGGCCGACTGGCATGCCAAGACCGATTTCCGTGATTTTGACACCGCATTTGTGCATGGCAATGGCGTGGCCGATTTCGTGAAAGGCGAGAGTGAGAAAGATGCACATGAGGGCAATGATAATGAACATAGTATTCGGGTATTTTTGAGGTTGGATTTTCCCTACTTTCTACTATAAATATTTCTCTTAGTCAATCTATGCTATTATTTTTTATACATGAATAAGCACCACAAAACATTATTGGCAGATATTGAAAAGCAGAAGGGACGGGGCAGCGAACACTCGGCCAAAGACAGCTATATGCTAAGCGGCCACTTTTATTACGACATTTCCGTACCAGTGCGACGAATGGTAGTAAAAGAGTGGTTAAAAAATAATCCGAAACTTACCAACAAAGAGATGATTGCCTTAGTCGATAGTCTGTATCACGGCAAGTCTCATGAAGAAAAAAGTGTGGCAAGCAGGCTCTTGGCTAACAGAGATCTTCGTGCAACTGTGTCACTTAAGCAGTTGGACGAGTGGCTTGGAGAGCTTGTCGGATGGGCGGAAATAGACGGTATTTGCCAGAACACCTATACAGCGGAAGAACTGTTGGGAAAGTGGAAACAGTGGGAAAGTTTCCTGCGGAAACTTTCCAAAGATAAAAATATAAATAAGAGGCGAGCATCAATCGTCTTGCTGACTGGTCCGATTACCTACTCAAATGACAAGCGGATTCTTGCACTTTCTTTTGAATTAATTGATAAGCTAAAACACGAGAAACCAATCATCATCAGCAAAGCAATCTCGTGGCTATTGCGAAGCGGAGTGAAGCAGCACAAAAAGGCCATTGGCGAATATGTAAAAAAGAATAGCGAGACGCTTCCGAAAATTGCCGTGCGTGAGACTGTGCGAAAGATTGAGACAGGAAGAAAGTAATTTTATAAAAACACAAAAGAAAAATCGCGTACGTTCGTTTTGGGTATTCGAACGTACGCGATAGTGAATTGTGCTGAATGAACTAGCTGGCGGCGATTGCCTTTTCGAGACGCCGCAGGAAGAGGCCACTTAGCCGCTCGCCGATATCGTCTCTGCCCATTTCCTTGATTCCAGGGAGCCAAGGAGTGGCCAAGGCAGTCAGGGTAAGTACTGTTCCGCACGTGGCAAGAACAGTGGGTGACCCGTATGCCCTGGCAAGATAGCCGGCGAAGATAGAGCTTAGTGCCATGCCTCCGTAGAAGAAGCTGAAGGTAAAGCCCAGTACGATGCCGACCAGCCTGTCGTCGACAAGTGCCATGATGGCTCCCCGCACAGGCAGAAAGCTTGTCATGAAACCGAAGCCGCAGAGAAAAATCAGGCAGGCAGCGGTATGAATGTCTGTAGTACGAGAAAACGCGATGAGCGAGCTCCCGATAATAAGGCATCCGCAGACGACGAACGTTCTCGGCCTCTTTGCGTGCCACAAGACAGTTACGATGGAACCGGCAAGTGAGCCTAAACCGGCGATTGATGCGAGGTAGCTGTACTCTTTCGGGCCGCCGTTAAACATACCCTTGGCGATGATCGACAGGATAACGTTGTAGCAGTAGCCGAAGATGGTAATGATCGTCGACAGGTAAATACAGATTTTGATTCCCGCCGTACCGAAGGTGTAGTGACGCCCTTCCTTAATAAGCTCCCGAATACCTCGGGTCTTGTCTCGCGGTACAAGTTTCACATGATCGAAATTCATTTTGTGAAGTCCGAAAATGAGGACGAGGAAGGAGAGACCGTTCAAGACGAACGAATTGCCGTAACCGATCCACAGAACAAGATAGCCGGCAATACCATTCCCGATGATCATTGCTGCAGTGTAGAGCGAGCTGAAGTAAACGGCGGCTATGCGCTGGTTGTACTTGTTAACCACCGCATTTTTGATAATGGCATTCCGGCCGATTCCGTCGATGGAATTGGTGATTCCGGCGAAACCCATGATGGTCATGATTTTCCACGTTGCTATGTGGTGGACGTCTTTGTACGCCAGATAAGCGAACGCTGCTGCCTGCAAAGCCCCAAAGATTGAGGTGATCTGCAGGATACGGCGCTTGTCGAAGGCGTCCAGGAATAATCCGCAAAAGATACCGAGGAAGGCACCTGGAATCATGTTGAGCGCGAAAACCCAGCCGACCAGAGAGGACGCTTCCTTCAGACCGACAAGTTCGATAAGAAGAAGCGAAAGAAGTGCGGACCTGAGCATGAACCCTGTGAGCGAAATGAGCTGGGTACCGAGGTACCATTGCATATTCCGTTCACTGAGAACGTGAATGCGGACTTCAGGAGAGGTGGAGGCGAGAGGTGTATTCATTTGTTAATCTCTTTTAACATTATACCACAAAACATGTAAAGTGCAAGTTTAGTGAGACGGGTTTTTTAAGCGGTGTTATAATAAAAATATGGAAACAATGCATACGCGGTGCTGTATTGCCGGAGGCGGTCCGGCTGGAATAATGCTCGGATATTTATTGGCAAGGGCCGGTATCGACGTAGTGGTTTTGGAAAAGTGGCCGGATTTTTTCCGCGACTTTCGTGGTGACACGATTCATCCTTCTACTATGGAGGTGCTGCATGAATTGGGACTTCTGGAAGAATTTTTAAAGCTTCCTCACAATGAGACGCGCCAAATGGCGGGACACATTGGCGGCACGGAAATTACCGTGGCCGATTTTACCCGATTGAGCCTGCGCTGTCCCTTCATCGCTTTCATTCCTCAGTGGGATTTTCTAAATTTTATTTCTGCCAAAGCCAAAGCGTTCCCTGGATTTCATTTGCTGATGGAGGCGGAGGCCACTGATCTTGTTGAAGAAAACGGTAAGGTTGTCGGTATCAAGGCAAAAAATAAGGAGGGAGAATTTGAAATACGATCGGAGTTGGTCATTGGTGCGGACGGTAGGCGTTCAACTATTCGAGAAAAGTCTGGGCTTGCGGTAGAAAATCTTGGTGCACCGATTGATGTGCTTTGGTTTCGAGTCTCCCGAAAAGATGATGGAAGTAAGCAATCTTTTGGTTATGTTGATAACGGCCACATCTTAATCATGCTTGATCGCGATGAGTACTGGCAGTGCGGCTATATTATAGAGAAGGGGAGTTTTGATGGCATAAAATCAACTGGACTTGAGGCATTTAAAAAAAATATTGCCGAACTTGCACCAATAGTAGCTTTTTCCGTGGACGAGCTTAAAGATTGGGAACAGATAAAATTATTGAGCGTGACAGTGGATCATCTCACGACTTGGTACAAAGAAGGACTTTTGTGCATCGGGGACTCGGCTCACGCAATGTCACCGGTTGGCGGCGTCGGCATCAATCTCGCTATTCAAGATGCCGTGGCCGCCGCCAACGTACTGGTCCCTGCTTTTAAGCAAGGAGTGCCTAGTACAAACGATCTTGCTAAAATCCAGAAGCGCCGTTCTTTTCCCGCCCGTATGATGCAGCGATTTCAAGTTGCCCTTCATCGAAAAGTTATCGGACCGGTTCTTAAAGCGAAGGGACATTTTAAGGTGCCTTTCATTTTACGAATTCTTAACCGCGTACCAGTGCTTCAAGGGATTCCTGCCCGAATTGTTGGCATTGGTTTTCGATCAGAACACGTTAAAATAAAATTGTAAGAATGTCTTCTCAGGGGAGTCTGTTATACTACACCCATGAAAATACAAGACTCAATCGCTATTGTTACTGGCGCGTCAATGGGAATCGGACTTGCTACTGCAAAGCTTCTTTCAGAAAAAGGGGCTAAGGTAGTGCTGGCAGCCCGCTCAGCTGACAAGCTTAAGGAATTGGAAAATGAAATTCCAAATTCTTTTGCTGTTGTTACCGACATGCACAAGCCGGAAGATATTACGCATTTGATCAAAACTACCAAGGAAAAATTTGGACGAATCGATATTTTAATAAACAACGCGGGGCAGGGAATGATGTCGCCTATTGATCAAATAGACATTGATGTTTACAAAGATATTATGGATCTTAATGTATTCTCCGTGCTTCGGGCAATGCAGGCTGTCATTCCTGTTATGAGAGAGCAGAAAGAAGGATTCATTCTCAACGTGAGCTCAATGGTTTCTAAAAATTTCTATCCTGGCCTTGCCGCATACGCTTCTACAAAATACGCCCTTAATGCCATTTCGCTTACTGCGCGCGAGGAACTCAAGGGGGACGGCATCATTGTCGGCGTCTTTCATCCAAAAATGACCGCTACTGATTTTGGTCAGAATTCCCGAGGCACTACTAAGTATGTTTCATCTGCTGGCCGTCCGGGCATGGTCGTTGATACTCCAGAGCAGGTTGCTTCAGCAATTGTTGAACAACTTGGCTCCGAAGAACCGGAAGCAATGATGTAATTCTCTTATTAATATGAGTACAAACTCCAAAGTCTTATCGGCCGTTTTGTTTACCGTTTTCATCGACCTTATCGGTTTCGGTATTCTTATCCCGATCATTCCGCAGCTCTTGGCAAATCCGGCATCGCAGTTTTTTCTTTTGCCGAAAGGTTATAGTGTTCAGCAGGGATATATTATCCTTGGATTTCTAACTGCCATATTTCCCTTCATGCAGTTTTTTGCTACGCCTATTCTTGGAGAATTGTCCGACCGTTACGGCAGAAAACCGATTCTTGCGATTTCGCTCCTTGGCACCTCACTTTCTTATGTAGTATTTGCTCTCGGCATTATCACTCGCAATCTGCCTCTCCTTTTCATTGCTCGTGGTTTTGACGGTATCACCGGGGGAAATATCGCAGTGGCACAGGCGGCTATTGCTGACGTTTCAACCCCCGAGACTCGAACTAAAAACTTTGGGCTCATGGGCGCGGTTTTCGGAGTCGGGTTTATTCTCGGTCCGTATCTTGGAGGAAAACTGTCCGACCCAACTTTTATCTCGTGGTTTACTGCCGCAACGCCGTTTTGGTTTGCGGCCGGGCTTGCGTTTGTAAACATGCTTTCGGTGGTATTTCTTTTGCCTGAAACCATAAAAGAAAAATCAAAGGCATTCGCAGTCCATTGGGCCAAATCGATTCTCAATATCATTAAAGCTTTTAGATTGGAAGGAATGCGAGCACTTTTTTCATCAGTTTTTCTTTTTCAGGGAGGCTTTACTTTTTACACTACATTCGCAGGAGTATTCTTTATTACCAGATACGGTTGGACGCAGGGAGGGATTGGAAATTATTTTGCCTATGTTGGTATTTGGATTGCTTTCTCTCAAGCGGTAATTACGCGTCGTGTAAGTGCCAAGTGGTCGCCAAAAAGTATTCTTTCCTTCTCACTTTTTGCTACCGGACTCTTTGTGCTCGGCCAGTTTCTTCCGCGAACACTTTGGGAGATTGCTCTTCTCGTTCCGTTCTTTGCCATATTTAACGGATTGTCGCAAGCAAATCTTACCAGTTTAGTATCTGGTTCAGTGGGCAGGGAAATTCAAGGCGAAATACTAGGAGTAAATGCTTCAGTACAGGCTTTGGCTCAGACTATTCCGCCGATTCTGGCGGGGTATATTGCGGCCAGCATTGGAGCTAGCGTGCCGATCGTTGTTTCCGGAGTAACCATTATTCTAGCTGGCCTTGTCTTTGTCACTTTTTATCGGCCGCGCAAAGTGGTAGCATAAAGTATATGTCAAACACACGAAAATGGAGCGGTAGAATCATATTTATCCTCATTGTTTTATTCATGGCTTTTGACGGTATTGTCCACGTTATTAATCCTTCCTTTGTTGTAGCTGCGTTTGCTCAAGATGGCTTTCCGGATAGTTTAGCTGTCGTCATTGGAGTAGTTGAGCTTGTCTGTCTTTTGCTTTATGTCATTCCACGAACCTCAGTTCTTGGTGCTATTCTTTTGACCGGCTATCTTGGCGGCGCTGTTTCTATTAATGCACGGGCTGGTATGCCTCTGTTTAGTGCCATTCTTTTCCCTGTATATATCGGAATTTTGGTCTGGCTTGCTTTGTATCTCCGAGATCCTCGTCTTCAGGATCATTTGCCTATTAAAAAGGCCTAGCATCTACTTTTATTTTTCTTAAAATTATTCTCATTATTATAGGACTTGCGGTAGTTAGTCTGCTTTTCAGCGTCCTGCGGATGTATTTTCTGTATCAGAATACACTGAAGCTGGAAGACGGCCATACACCGTATGAGCGCATCAACCCCGATGCGCTCATGAGGATTTTGGTTGCGGGAGACAGTACTGCTGTCGGTACCGGAACAGTTAATCCAGAAAATTCCACCGCCGGCCGACTTGCGGCACAGTATCCTCAGGCTGAGGTTCTCAATTATTCTGAAAACGGTTTAAAGATTGGCGGCCTCATCCCACTCTTAAACAGGGTGGATGACAAAGGAAGAAAATTTGATATTGTCGTTATTCAAATCGGTGCCAACGATATTATTAGAAACACGTCGCTTACCGATATTCAGTCGGGAATCGATCAGGTACTGCAGAAAGTAGAATTTCTGGGCAATCAGGTTATCATTCTTCATTCGGGGGATATCGGGGAGGCTCCTTTCTTTGCTTGGTTTTTGAGACCGTTCCTTTCAAAGAGAAGTTTGGAGGTGCGCGATATCTATATTAAAGAAGTAGCAAAATACGGCGCCTCTTATGTCGACCTGGTTAATTCGCCTGTAGCGAAGGAGCTGAAAGAAGATCCAAAATTATATTACGCCAGTGACGGGCTGCATCTCACTGATGAAGGATACCGGCTATGGTTCGAGGAAATTCAGAAAGCCATTAAGTAGTCTAATTTGGTATAATACACATTATGATAAAAATAAAAGAAATTGCCTTTACGGCGTATGCGGTCAGTGACCTTCCTAAAGCTCGGGAATTTTATGAGGGAGTGCTTGGTCTTGTTCCAAGCGACGAATATCCGGTAAAAGATCCGACTGCGAAGGAAGGTTGGGTTGAATACAATATCGGTACGGGAACATTGGGAGTCGGTTGCAGTTTGGAGTTCTGGAAACCTTCAAAAGACGGTGCTTCAATTGCTCTTGAAATAGAAAATTTTGAAGAAGCTGTGGAAGAGATGAAAGCAAAAGGAGTTACTATTGTAACGGGTCCGAACGATTTTCCTTCATGTAGGATGATTGTCCTTGCGGATCCCGACGGCAACAGAATTACTTTGCACCAGCGAAAAGCCAAATAAAGCCTAAAACAGCTTGAGGAGTTCTTTTACTCCAATATGTTTTTTGGCAGAGAAGGGCAGGATCATGTATGGTCCTGCTTTTTCTTTTATTGCCGCCAAACTTTTATTACGTTCGTTTTTAGTCAGCTTGTCTATTTTGTTTGCGACGATGACGATTGACTTGGCGTTTTCCTCCAAGAGCCCAAGCATATAAATGTCGTCGTCAGTCATACCGACTTTTGCGTCTATGATGAGGACTACTTTCTGCTGAATGAGATGTGGGCTTGTCAGATACCATTCGATGAGGGTCCACAGAGCGTCTTTTTTGACGAATGAGCCATGAGCATGGCCATAGCCGGGGAGATCGACGAAATACATCTTTTTATTAATAAGAAAAAAGTTAGCCTCTTGAGTGCGACCCGGGGTTGAACTTGAGCGTGCTAGCGTCTTGTTGCCAACAAGGGCATTGAGGAGGCTCGATTTGCCGACATTAGAGCGCCCAATAAAAGCGATCTGAACGATGTTATCTTTAACCATATTTCGGTCGTCCGTGACGCCCCGGGCAAAAGTGGCGGAAGTGATCTTCATGTGTTGAGCATAGCAGAAAGTGTGTTACAATGACACTCTATGGCAAAACGACCAAATCAAGGAATTAAAAACAAGACATCACGTTCACGTAAAACCGCTAAGCGGCGAGCTGTAAAATTTGCTCGAAAAGCGGCTAAGTAGCATCCGTACACAATGTCCGGATATTTATATGCTATCGGGGCTGCGGTGACGTGGGGCT
>Ga0206912_1119_pt1 | contig 21385 bp, 13 predicted proteins | sample Alteio_BWOrgHeat_75_FD_152933 | JGI IMG/M metagenome (GOLD analysis project Ga0206912, IMG submission 152933) | Enriched cells from forest soil in Barre Woods Harvard Forest LTER site, Petersham, Massachusetts, United States -... | ecosystem: Environmental > Terrestrial > Soil > Temperate forest >... | reverse complement strand
CGGCTACAACAACGCCCCCTCCTCCCCCTGTTCTTTCGCGCGAGGTTAGCGGTATCGTTAAGGACGAAACCGGGCAAACCATTATCGGAGCTTTAGTGACCCTGAAATCAAAAGTAGATACGTTAAGAACATCAACTAATGAGGATGGGATATTCATTTTTAAAAATGTTAAGTACAACGTATTTAATGTTACGATTGAAAGTATTGGCTATGTTCTTTCCTTAAGGAAATATTCATATGCCGACTTTACACCAAAATTAGTTTTAGACCCCGTAGTGCTTAAAACCAAACAAAATGTGCTGAATGAGGTAAAAATTAACGGTACGCCAAGCGTTATCTATAAAACAGATACAGTTGAATACAGGGCAAGCGATTATAAGGTTCATGAAAACGCAACCTTAGACGAATTACTGAAAAAAATGGAAGGTATGGAAGTTGGCTCTGACGGTTCATTAACCCACCAGGGGCAGCAGGTAGTAAGAGCCAAACTAAACGGTAAAGAATTTGCGGGCGGCAGTGTGGCGCAGGCCATTCAGAATTTACCGGCTGATATAATTGAAAAGGTACAGATAGTTGATGATTATGGCGACATGGCCGCGCGTACAGGTGTTAAAGACGGTGACCCGCAAAAAGTACTGAATGTTACCACCAAAGCAGATAGATCTGTAGGCACTACCGGCAGGGTAATAGCGCAGGCCGGTAACGATGACCGGTATAATGCACAGCTTTTTGTAGAGCATATAAATGCCAACCAGGTGTTAGGCGTAATTGGCAATATTAGAAACACAGTAAACGGTGTGGCTTCAACAGGTGTGCAGGGCGGCGCTACTAATGGCGGCGGCGGCGGCTCGGGAGTTGGCGCAGGCGCCAGGGGTGCAGGCAGCCAGGGTACTACCCAATCGGGGTCGCCTACATTTAATTATCGCGATCAATGGAGTAAAAAAGTACAGGTTGTGTCAAGCTATGTTTATAGCTTTAATAATAACAACTCTATAAATAATCAATACGGCCAACGGTATACAAGTTACGGCCCTGATAACTTTACCAATGATAACACCAGCCAGCGTAATAATTGGAGCCACAACGTACGCTTTGAATTGGCCGTTGACCTTGACAGCGCTAATTATTTGCAATTAAATCCCACTTATAGTTATAGCAACTCAACTACGGCTACTAATATATCCCAGGACGACGTAGATAATTATACTACAGGTTTCGAGCATCAATTTCAAAAAGGTACAACCAGCAACTTAAGTACTTCAACAAATTATGGCCTTACCGCCCTTTTGGTACATGTATTTAAAAAACCTCATAGAAACTTTTCTGTACAATTGAGTCTTACCCAAAGCAATAGTGTAGCAAATGGTGGTTCTGATAAGGATTACAAATATTTTGCAGACAGTACTCAAAACACATTGATAAGAGATTCGACAGCGAATTTATTAACTAACAGAACCAATAAAAACACTGTTTTCAATACCAGGATAACTTATGTTGAACCGTTAAGCACCATCTCACAAATTGAATTTAGCGGAACTATAAACCGGTCTACTAATAATTCTAAATCGATACAGGATAGTGTACAGGCCAACGGCCAGTTGAAGGACCTTACCGCCCTTGATAATATTTATACTTACACAACCACCCAATCGCGCATTATGCTTAACTACCGGTATAACGGAACCAAAGTTAATTTGACTCTTGGAGCAACCGCCATACCCTATAATTTAACCGGTAATAAAGTTGACGAAAATGTCAATCAAAGCATATCAACATCCCGTTCATTTTTCAGGATAATTCCCTCATTCAGGTTTGCCTACTCGTGGTCGCAAACAGAAAGGTTTACCCTAACATATACAGGCGCCAATACTGACCCCAGTTTCCAGGAAATTCAGCCATTTACGGATAGGTCGAACCCTAAAGATCTGATAGTGGGCAACCCAAATCTTACCCCTGCATTTAGCAATTCTATTAATGCCCAGTTTAATGATTATATAGCTAACTCTAAATTTAATTTATCATTAGGCATAAATGCAACGTCTATTGACAATCAAATAACCACCAATACCGTACAGTTGCTCGTGCCGCTTGTAGTAACTCCTACAAAAACCACGTATGAAAACATAAATGAAACCAATTATATTAACCTGAGTGGGGCACAGGCCATAGTGGGACGGTACAATATTTCCAAACAATCGGACAATCGCGAGTATAATTTCGCATTAAATGGAAATATAACCTACAGCTACAACCCCGCCATGAGTAATAATGCCTTATACCATCAAACCGACTGGAGATTTGATGAGCGTTTTGGCCCGAGAATAAACCCGAATGAAAACATTGAATTTAACCCGTATGTGGGGTATGACGTAGACCGGACCTTTACTACACTGCTGGGTGCAAGATCCACAATATATAAAACAACCATTTTAGCAGTGGATGGCAAGATGTATTTTATTAAAACTTTCCAGGTTAACTACAGCGCCACAAAAAGTTTTGTTTCCAGTTCAACCGGCCTCACAACAAATCCGCTGGTTATTAATGCGGGTTTTCAAAAAGAGTTCTTAAAAAGAAAGAACCTGGTTATAACATTTGATGCTTATGATATTTTGCATCAAAACAAGTTTCTAACGCAAACTGTAACACCCACCGGGGTAACCAATACCTTATCAAACAGCCTGAGCAGGTATTTCATGGTTGGCTTACGCCTTAACCTGCAAAAATGGAGTGGTGTACCAAAACGTAACGGACGGGCAATGCAACGCAGAGGCGACGGTAGTTTTATTTATGAATAATAATATAAAAAAATAGACTCGAATAGACTTGCGAAGTTTTTAAAACTTCGCAAGTCTAAAAGGTTACTTTACATAAGTAATTTTAAACCACGAAAAACAGGCCTGCTCATCAGTTTTACCATAATGGTGCAATCCCGGCCTTGCGCTTCTGTCCCAAGCCGGTAATGATCGTCCGTCATACGATTGGCTTGCGGCCTGATTAAGTTCGTTCCACGTATTTGCGGCCTGGCTCCAGTAAAATTTAAAGTTTGTCCTGTCTTTAACAGTCATTTTAAATTGCACAGGCTTACCTGTTTTTATTTCGGCGCTGCCCCATATTTTTCGCTCTTTGTTGGTTACTTCCCATAACTGTACGGTGTTTCCGGTTACGCCAATGCCAATTGCATGGTTTACGTCGCCATACAACACCAGGCCTTTAAGGGCGGGGTTAGTATTTAGCACCTCCGTGCGCATTTCATAAGTGCCTGATTCGGGGCGAACCGTTAGTGCTGTACCTGTATGATTTACCGTATCTACTTCGCCTGCAAGGCATAGTTCGCCTTTTTTAAGTTTTGTAATTGGTTTGGAATGACGATAATCCCACTGCCAAAAATCAGCTAAAACAGGTTGGGTAAAATTATCGGTCACTTCATTATGCAGAATTTGTTTAGCCTTTAAAGGTGATTCTGCCTTTACGGACGGGCTATTGCCATTTTTAAAATAAGGCCATTTTGTTGCGGCATCCCATGCCAGTTCATCCAGCATACCCTGCCTGCCCGTATAAATATTGTCGGCAACATTATAAGCATGATATAAAAAATAGTATTTACCCGCGGGTGTTTCCACAAAAGTACCATGGCCGGGACATTTCCATTTATCATTTGCTGTAAGTATTGGGTTGCCCTCAAAATTGGTATATGGCCCTTCAAACGCGGTTGCTCTTGCCACCCGTACATTATAACTACAGCGCACCCCGCAACACCCGCCTGCCGAATAAAATAAATAATAATAACCGTCCTTTTTAAGCATGCTTGCCCCTTCCATCAACGTATGTTTATCATCCCGTAATAAAGTAAAAGGATCGCCAACCGCATGTAAGCCATCTGCTGATATCTCGCTGGCCAATAATTCTATTGGGCGCTTATCCAACCCGTAAGCTTTCCAGATAATGTATAACTTACCTTTGTCTTCAAATACAAATGGGTCTATGGATTCTGTGCCATAATTAATAATAACACCGCGATCAGTAAAACCTTTTTCGGGGTCGGTTGAGGTAGCGACGCCGATGCAGGCCACCTTATCGCTTGCCCTTTTGGCGACATAGTACACATAGTAGATTTTATTGTGATAAAAAAGCTCGGGTGCCCAAAAGGATGAGAGTGCCCATGATGGTTTTGTTTTGAATATATAGCCTTTCTGCTTCCAGTTCACCAGATCTTTCGATACAAATAACGGGAAATGCGGCCCGAACTCGGATGATGTGCCCGAAGCATAATAAGTACTGCCCACCCGTATTACCGATGGGTCGGGAAAATCGCCGGGAACTACCGGGTTTACATAGGTGTTACGGGTAGTATCGCCGGTCTTATTGGCTAACTTTATTGCAGGGTGTACAACGTGAATTCCTATTAACAGCGGCGTGAATAATATGAATAAATTCCTTGAAATTACAGCGGGTATATTCATATAGCTGATATTATTTCTTTACCGAAAATTGATAATAGGATGAGGTGCTATAAGTTTGTCCCGGCTTTAAGGTTGTCGACGGAAATGAAGGCTGGTTTGGCGAATCGGGGTAATGCTGGGTTTCCATAGCGAAGGCAGTCCTGAAATCATCTTTCGCGCCCCCTTTAAAGGTATTTTTACCCTGCATAAAATTCCCGCTGTAAAACTGCAATCCCGGTTCTTTGGTGTATACCTCCATCATTATTCCGCTCTTGTCGCCAATAACGGTAGCCGCACGTACAAAGGTGCTGAGGGAATGGTGAGTAAGGACAAAATTATGATCGTAACCTTTACCATTTTTTAGCTGTTCATTGTTTTGATCTATCCTTTCGCCGATGGTATGAAGGTTATAACAAAAATCAAACGGCGTACCGGCAACAGCGGCCAATTCTCCGGTAGGTATTAAAGTTGAATCAACCGGGGTATATTTATTTGCATATAGCCACAAGCTATGATTAAGTATAGTGCCGCTACCCTCTCCATTAAGATTAAAAAACGCATGATTGGTCAGGTTAACAACCGTAGTTTTATCGGTAGTGGCTTCATAATCCATGTGAAGCGCATTATCATCGCTTAAAGTATAGGTTACTTTAACTTTGAGATTGCCCGGGAAACCGCCTTCCATATCTTTTGACAGGTAACGTAGTTGCAAAGTATGTTCGTTAGGCTGTACAGCATCAAAAACAACATATTGAAAACCGGCTTTGCCACCATGCAATGTATTAGGTCCATTATTAATAGTAAGCGTAACGGGTTTCCCGTCCAGCATGAATTTGCCTTTGGCAATGCGGTTGCCATAACGGCCTATGGTTGCGCCAAAATAAGGTTCAGTAGAATTTTTATAATCGGCTAAGCTTTTAAAACCAACTACAACATCGGTCGGTTTGCCATTTTTATCAGGAACAAACAGGCTTATCAACCTGCCGCCATAATTTGTAAACGCGGCTTGTATGTGATGCCTGTTTTTCAAAATATAAAGGCCGGTCTTTTTGCCGTTAATCGTAGTATCAAAAGCCGATTTGGAAAGGGTATCCATTTTACTATTATCAGCAACCGGCTTTTTTTTGGAGTAATTGCACGCCGACAACAGCAGCATAGCTACAGGCAACAAGCAGGTGATCAATTTTAGTTTCATGACTTTAGTTATAATTACTTACCATTAGCCACCATTATATTATCCGCAACCTTGCTTTCTATAGCTTTGCCAACATAAATGCCGCGCCCTGTATTGTATTGAGCTACGTTATCGGTAATTATTATCTTTTTAAAACTATCCAATAGCGTATCGAACTTAATACCATTCTCATCATTGCCTTCGGTTAGGTTACCGGTTACTTTTATGTTATTGCTTTCTGTACACCTGATGCCTGATAATTTATTGCGCGCAGCTTCGTTGTTGCTGATGGTAACATCATTGCAAAAAGACACATCAATACCGCTGCCGAACGTAGAAGTATCAAAACGGCTGCCGGTTACTTCAATATTGCTCGAATGGGTTAAATGCAGGTTATGCAGCAATCCGCCGCCGGGTATAACGTTGGCGCCGTTATCATTAAAACTGCAATCTTTCACCACAACCTGTTGCCCTCCCCTTACGGATACGCCGTTTTTGGTACAGTTTTGCACAGTTAAATGCTCAAAACGGATATTATGCATCTGGTTGTCCTTATCGGCCTGAAACTCTATTCCCGCACGCGGCGGCGCACTCATATACGAACGGTTTCTTCGGCTGGCATTCGGGTCAAACTCAACGCCGGTAATTAAGCCTCCTTCCAGTACAAAATCGCGAAGGGTAACATCATGCATATCTTTATCGGCGTTTTCAATTGTTTTTCCGCTTGCTTTTGGCGATAGCATTAATACGGTTTCCCTGCCTTCGCCTGATAAAGTTACACCACTTGCTATGCGCAGCGGCGCACGCAGGACGTGTATACCTTTTGCCAAAACCACCCATTTGCTTTTGCTTACGCTTGCATCAAGGGCGGCTTGTATTGAGTCGCCGGGGGCAACAGTTATGGCTCCGGCAGGCGGCTTCGCGGTAACGGTATTTAATGCCCCTGCTTGCAGTATAACGTTACCGGGTACTTTTAGTATCATTAAATGATGTGGCGTTATTGCTTTTGCAGGGGCTCTTACACTTGTTAACAAAGCAAATGAACTTTTCGGCCTGGTTTTTTCTTTAATAACGCGGGCTGTATAAGGCATTTCGATGCCCTTGTTTTGATAATGCTGATAAATAGCCTCATAAATATCCCTGAAATTTTGCCCGCGTTCTCTAACGGAAATTATCCCGTAAACCGGCACATCTTCGCCTAACATATATTTAGAAGTGTACTCATAAGCTAAAGCTAAACGATTGCCTGCCGCACCGTAAAAATCCAGCCCCTGCGTCCAGGCTATTTGGGCAGCTTTTTCAAACTCGCCTATACCTAATTGCACATGGCCCCAATCGCGCAGGGTTTCCTGTATCTGCCCGCTTGGATAAACATATTTGGTTATGCCTGAATTATTGGGCCCGTGATAAAACCTTTCAACTGCGCGGTTAAACATAGCATGGTCATCTAAAAAAACGCCCATACAAAGCATGGAGTTGATCATCGAGCCATCCCAGTTGCCATTGGCTTCCGTAAAAAAGTCTTTTATGGTTTGATAGTACGGTCCAACTATCATCCGCTTAAACTGCTCAATATCCTTAGGTTTCCATCCCGAATTAGTATTTTTTAATATTTCTGCGGTATTTAAAAAATAGTAAGAGGTTAGCCCTACGTTTAGTTTGGCGTTGTTATCGTCAAAATCCCATAACACCGGCGACCATGCGTTTAGTATCTCAATAGCCTTGTCGGCATACGCCTTATCGCCGGTAATATACCATAGTAACGCGCAGTTGTACGACATATCGGCACTCCTCGAGAGCTGCCCCCCACCCTGGCTGTTGGCACCATACGAGCCCACCGAAATATGAGTAAAAGGCTGCGGCTTAAAGGTTAACGGTGTTATACTTTTCAGATGTTCAAAAGCATCCTTGTAAGGCTGTACACCTGCAAGGACCATTTTTTTCATATAATCCAGGTCCTGGCGGTTTTGCGCCATACCCGGATGAATAAATGGTTTTTCCTGGGCGTGCAAAACACCTGCGCTTATGAATAAAGCGATCAAAATGGCACCGGCTATCTTTTTCATATATTAAATTATTTATGGACGGCTCGCTTCGGCTTTTCCAAAGTTATAATTGGGCTTATCGCCCATGGACATAACCATTGTACCACCCTGCATCATTTGTTTATAAGTGATATAGCTTTTTTTGTACGGCACCCCGTTAAAGGTTATGCTTTGTACATAAATATTTTTATCGCTGTTGTTAACCGCTTCCACAGTAAATGGGTTACCTGACGTAGTTTTAATGGTAGCTTTTTTAACTACAGGGCTGCCAATTACGTATTCGCCGGAAGCAGGGAACACAGGGTAAAATCCCATAGCCGAAAATATATACCACGCCGACATCTGCCCGCAATCTTCGTTCCCGATAATTCCGTCTGGATTATCCGGATAAAAATTCTTCGAGATATAACGCGCTTTTTCAGCAGTTTTCCATTGCTCGCCACTATAATCATATAGGTATATGGTGGCATGGCTTGGTTCGTCGCCATGAGCGTACTGGCCTATTTCGCCGGTAAGATCGGCCAATACACCTTCTGATGCCGGAGCTTTAGCAACAAAAAGACTGTCAAGCTTGTCATTAAATTTCTTATCTCCCCCTAAAAGTGAAACAAGTCCTTTTACATCCTGGGGTACCAGCCAAAGATACTGCCAGCCGTTCCCTTCCGAATAAAGGCGGTTTTTGGTACTGGTTGGTGAATAATTTGCTACAAACTGGCCATTGGTCAATTTGCCTTTTAAAAACCCGTCGGTAGGGTCATAATATTGTTTATACTCCTGCGCCCTTTTTGAAAAATAATCATAATCATCTGTTTTGCCAAGTGCCTTTGCCATCAATGCTGTACTACCGTCGCTTACACCATATTCAAGTGCGGTTGCAACTGAAGTGCCCACCTTGTCTGATGGTATGTATTTCAGGTCCCTTACATAATTAAGCCCTTTCCAGTCAAGGTTAGCCGTAGCTTTAATATCATTATAAGCCCTGTTAACATCAAAACCTTTAATTCCCTTCAAATACGCTTCGGCAATTACCTGCATGCTGCTTATGCCTACCATTGTGGTAGTTTCATAGCCATCCAGGTGCCAAATGGGCAATTTGCCTTGCTGATCGTAAATAGCCAGCATGGTGTTCACCATATCAGTCATTCTTTTAGGCTCTATCAGCACATAAAGCGGATCTGCCGCGCGATAGGTATCCCATAAAGAAAATACAGAGTAATTAGTAAAACCGGGATTAGTATATACTTTTCTATCAGTGCCCCGATAATCGCCGTTATGGTCATTGAACATTGACGGATCGATCATAGTATGATATAGCGAAGTATAAAATATGCGTTTGTCTGACAGCGTCCTGGTTTCTACATTCAATACCGAAAGTTCCTTGTTCCATTTTTCATCGGCTTGTTTCGCAATTTCATCAAAGTTCCATCCCGGTATTTCTGCGGCGATATTATCCAGCGCGTTCTCAGGACTTACCGGCGAGATGCCGACTTTTAACATTACCGTTGACGGCGCCTTATCAAAGCTGATCAGGCCTTTTATCATATCAGCAGTACCCTCTGTGCCATCCAATAATTTATTGTTATCATACACACTAAATTTGGTTAATGGCACCGATGATTTGATGGCAAAAAATATCCACCTGTTTTTTGCCCAGCCATTTGCCTTACGGCGGCCCACTAAGGTATAATCATCTACCTTTTTAATGTTACAATCAAAAGATTTCGTGTTTATACCGGTTTGCAGGTCGATGATGATATGCCCTTCTTTTCCGGCAGGGAAATGATATTTATGAAAAGCCACCCTTTCGGTAGCGGTAAGTTCCACATCAACATCATAATTAAGCAGTTTAACCGAATAATATCCCGGTTTTACTTTCTCAAATTTATGCGAATATCGTGATGAGTAGGAATCATCTGACACCTTCTCAACGCCTGGGTTTCCGTTCACTACCACCATATTGGCAGTTGCCGGGGTTCTTACCACGCTTATGCCTTCATTTAACCGCACGGGGCCTGTATAAGGCATAATGAGTATATCAGCGAGGTCGCCAATGCCTGTACCGCTCAAGTGCGTTTGCGCGAAGCCGATCATCAGGCTGTCGGCATAGTTATAGCCCGAACACCAATCCCATCCTTTATAATGATTGTCAGGACCCACCTGTACCGCGCCAAATGGTACACTGGCGCCTACAAATACGTGGCCATGGCCGCCCGCGCCTATCATTGGGTCAACGAAGGAAGTTAGGCTTGGCGCGGCTTTTACCTTTTTTTGTGCATCCGCGGCGTTTATGCCGGCAAGCAACATAGCCATGCTTAAAATGCAAAGCACAGTTCTTTTTTTACTGGGAAGAAGTTTCATATCAGGGTTTATTAGGTGGTTTATTATTTCTGTTAAAATTACTTTTTTATTACTTGTTTTTTAAGCCAAATAGTAAGTTCGTTCGCGGCTATATCATTTTGATAGACGGATGGCAACCTGCCGTTCACATATTCGTTATACAGCCACGGATCGCCAACGGCAAATACCGTTCCCTTGCCATATTTTATAGTAGCGGCTATTACGACAGCGCCATCGGCCGATTTAAAAACCGCTTTAGCGGCAGGGTTATTTAAGCTGATACTGCATACGTCCTTTAAAAATATTTTCGGGTTCGATTTAAAGATTGCATTATCCATATAAGTCACCTCGCCATCTTTAAAATGCTTATCGTCTATCACATGGTTAGGCAGGTCGTCGTTAAAATGCAGGCCGAATTTGGCGGCGAGATTATTAAAATGAGGCAGTTCAACGTTAGCGCTGTCATTAGCCATCATTACCAATACGCCGCCGGCTTTTACCCAGGCTGCAATTTGTTCAATATTCCTGTTTTCAATATAATTAGGACTGGCGGTTTCCTTTTGGGTATCGGGGTCAACAATAATATAAATATCGCTTTTATGCAGATTAGCTAACGTTGGCGCTTTATCCAGCGTGTCTAACTTTAAGCTATTCTTTTTAAAAATATCGCCCCAGATTGAGAAGCCCGTATTTTGTTGATCAGTCCACATATAATGGAAGCGTTGCACACCGCTGGCTGTTTTATGAGTTTCGTGATTAAAATAATAATCGAGCGTTACGGTTTGCGCTGAAGTAACTGAAGTTATTTTCAATAAAATTATTAATGCACAAATCAAAAATCTCTTCATAATTATTAATTAGCAGTACAAGCAAAGGTTAAAAATTGGCTGATAACGCTACAGGTTATCGATAAAAATCAAAACTATCAGGATTAGTTCATTTTTCCTTGTCCTATATAATTTTATTTACGAAATCGTTATCGGCAATAAAAAAATGCTAATCCAAATATCAAAACGGCAATTAATTGACATTAAGCTTATTAGGTGTAAAAAATTACTTTTTTAAGGTTGAATTTCTTAAAAACAATTGTGTTGGTAACACAATTGTTTCAAATTCTGTAACAGGCCGCTTAGTTTTTATCAGGCTAATGAGCATTTTGGTAGCTTCCTGCCCCATCTCAAAACCCGGTTGATAAACGGTGGATAACGAAGGATTTAAAACATCGGCAAGCACGGTGTTGGTAAAACCAAGCAGGGCAATGTGCTGGGGTATTTTTATTTTTAACTGGTGCAGTATACCCAGGGTCGTTGTGGTTATCTTGTCGAACGCGCTGAGCAAGGCGTCAGGCTTTGCATTACCTGTCAACAATAATTCGGTAAGTATACTCTTAACTTCTTCAACGTCCCTACCACCCTTACTAAAGTATTTGATAAATTCTTCTTTTACAGGTACATCGTTATCTTTTAATGCCTGTACATAACCTGCTAGCCTTTCGCGGGTAACATAAGTATCAGCTATGCTTGTTAGGTGTGCAATGTTTTTATAACCCGTTTTAATTAAATGCGTTGTAGCTTCGTAAGCACCTTTAAAGTTATCTACTATAACTTTATGTGTATCTATCTCATAACTCACTTTATCAAAAAAAACAATAGGCAGGCCCTGTTGCTGTAGTTTTTTTAAGTGGTCGATATTGGTTGTTTCTGTTGATAATGAAATGAGCAAACCATCAACCGAACGATGCGCCAGGTGGTTTACGTTCTTAACTTCCAGGTCGTACGATTCATGCGTTTGGGTAAATATTACGTTATAACCTTCACTATGCGCAATAGATTCAATACCATTTATTACCTGCGAAAAGAAAAGATTATCAATTGATGCTACCACAATACCTATGGAATTGCTATGTCCCTGTTTTAAGCTTTGCGCTATAAGATTTGGCCGGTAGTTATTGGCTTTAGCGTAATCAAGAACCAGTTTTTTTGTTTTTTCGCTTATCTCATAGCTATTACTTAATGCTTTTGATACTGTGGAGGCTGAAAGATCAAGCGCCCGGGCAATATCATTCATTGTAATGGCCTTAAAATTCATAAGCGTTAGCTATAGTTAATTTAGTGCTAAACTAAGTTAATTTAATGCTAAAAATACATAAATTAATTTTGATGGTTAATGAGCCCTTTTATCTTCCTTTACACTTTATGCAACGCCTGCGAGATGCTTCATTCACTTATTACCACCGGTTTCATTTTTGGTATCAGGAAATGCATAATGAGCCAGGCCAGCAGGTAGGCGCTGCCGCAGAGAAAAAACATAATATAATAGGCGATCTCAATTTTGCCAATACCTCTATAGTATACAAAAAGTTTCTTTTGAACAAGCCATGACAAGAGCACGCCGCCTATTGAGCCAAACATACCGCCTATACCGGTAACAGAGCCAACAGAACTCTTGGGAAACATATCAGAAACTGTGGTAAAAATATTAGCGCTCCATGCCTGGTGCGCAGATGCAGCCAAACCAATTACCAACACAGCATACCACATATTTATTCCGCCTAAAAATTGGGCAAAAATTATAGGTATAACAAAAAGCGCATAAATAAACATGGACGTTTTGCGGGCCCTGAATGTTGGCCAGTTATGTTTAATGAGGCTCATGGGCAGCCATCCGCCGCCAACACTACCAAATGAAGACATTACGTAAACCGCCGCCACGGGAAAAGCTATAGCAGTTCCCTTTAAATGATATTCGCTCTCTAAAAAGTCAGGCAACCAGAACAAATAGAACCACCATATTGGGTCGGTTAAAAATTTGCCAATTACAAATGCCCAGGTTTGTTTAAACGTGAGCAAATGCTTCCATGATATTTTTTCTTTTTCGACCAGCGGTTCGGGATCGGTATTTTCGGGATCACTGTTAATATAGTCAAGTTCGGCCTGGGTTACATACTTATGTTTCGAGGGCGATTGATAAAACAGGTACCAAAAAATAAGCCATATAAACCCGGTAGATCCTGTTATGATAAAAGCCCAGCGCCAACCCCATGCAACCGCTATAAAAGGTACGGTTAGCGGTGCAATTATGGCACCAATGTTTGTTCCTGAATTAAAAATACCGGTGGCAAATGCCCTTTCTTTTTTTGGAAACCATTCGGCTACAGTTTTTATTGCAGCTGGAAAATTACCTCCCTCACTTACCCCTAACGCTGAACGAACCACGCTAAAACCCAGTGTGCTCGATACAAAGGAATGACATACTGCCGATACGCTCCATAAAAATGTTGCCATGAAGTACCCAAGTTTGGTACCGACTTTATCAATAAAACCGCCCGCAGCCAGCAATCCAAGCGCATAAGCTATTTTAAATGCTATTTCAATATTCGCATAATCACCGTCATTCCATTTAAACTCCGTGCTCAGGTTTGATTTCAGTAAGCTTATTACGGCCCTGTCGAGATAATTAATAGTTGTTGCAAAAAATAACAGCGAACATATTACCCAGCGATAGTTCCCTATTTTGGCTTGTTTCATAATTGGTTACAATAAGAACGGCATTAAGCCGCAATATAAGTTTATATTAACAGTTTTGGTTATACGCCGCTAAAAATTGAAAAACCGCCATCTACGCAGATCATAGAGCCTGTTACAAAGGCCGATGCATCGCTTAACAGCCATACCAATGCCCCTATCAATTCATCCGGATGGCCGAAACGCTTAAAAGGTGTTTGTCTGATCACTTTTTCGCCCCTTTCCGTATAGCCGCCTTCTGGCTTGGTAAGCAGGTTTTTGTTCTGTTCAGTAAGGAAAAATCCCGGCGCAATGGCATTCATCCGTATCGCATCGCCATACCTGTTGGCCAGCTCAACAGCGAACCATTGGTTATAACAATCAACAGCTGCCTTGCCCATATTGTATCCTAATACCCTTGTAGTGGCGCGTTTTGAGTTCATAGAGGATATATTTACTATACTTCCCTTACCTGCAGTTTTAGCAATGGCCTCGCCAAAAATTTGTGTAGGAATAACTGTTCCCCATAAATTCAGCTCGGTCACTTTTTTCATCCCGGCCAGGTTCATCTTAAAAATATCCTGGTCAGGCATTACAACCCCTTCGGGCATATTACCTCCGGCGGCGTTTACCAAGCCATCTATTTTGCCATAAGCGGCTATTACTTTGTCCTTTGCTACCGTCAATGCTTCTTCATCCAGCGCGTCAGCGATAAGGGCTATGGCGTTACCGCCGTTTTTGTTGATGGCATTGGCGCGTTCCTCAGCTATCTCCCTGTTCCTGCCCAAAATACCAACTGTGCCGCCTGCCTCAACAATACCGTTCACAAATGAATTACCCAATATGCCGGTACCCCCGGTAACTACAATTACTTTACCTTTTAACGAGAATTTATCTTCCATTTTTATTTTATATCTCCAATATCAAAAACGTCCATATCGGTATAATCAAGGTTCTCGCCTGCCATTCCCCAAATAAAACTATAACTGGCAGTACCGCTCCCCGAATGTATGCTCCAGGGCGGTGATACTACCGCTTCGTAATTATCCATAACAATATGCCTGGTTTCCTGCCCCTCGCCCATATAATGAAATACACGTTGCCCCTTTGGCACGTCGAAATAAAAATAGGCTTCCATACGGCGGTCATGCACATGTGCGGGCATGGTGTTCCAAACGCTGCCATCGCTCAAAATAGTGAGCCCCATTACCAGCTGGCAGCTTTGTATGCCTTCGGAATGTATATATTTATTTATAGTACGCTTGTTCGCGGTCGATGCATCTCCGGCGTTTACTTTCGCGGCCTGCGCATTAGTTAGTAATCGTGTTGGATGGGTTGTATGTGCCGGGCACGACAGTATATAAAACACTGCCGGGTTAGCTTTATACTTGCTTGAAAATTTTACACTTTTAACACCCTTGCCTATATACAGGCAATCCAGTTTATTTACGGGATAGGTTTCATCATCAGCAACAATTTCACCATCTCCGGCAACATTAATTATCCCTATTTCACGGCGTTCTAAAAAATATTGTGCTTTTAAATTAGGATAGTTTCCCAGTTCCAGTTGTTTATCAACAGGGTTTGCAGCCCCTACTATCATACGGTCATAATGTGTGTAAACAAAGTTTACCTCGCCGGGTTTTACAAGGTCAGCCAGCAAAAACCGTTCGCGGATGGCGGCAGTTTGGTACGATTTAAAATCTTCGGGGTGTACGCTATATATTGATCTCAAGATAATTTAGATTTTGGTTAACTGATGACAATTTTACAATTATCAGGGTTAATAAGAAAGAGAACGAGGAGTTTATTTTACGCAAACGTTGTAAAATGAGTGAATGAGTGAGTTGTGAATGAGTGAATGGTTATTCATTTACTTATTGAGCCAAATTTAAAACGTTTGCGTAATTTTTAATTTGATTATGTAGATATATATGTAATATTGAAGTCTAAATCAATTACACACCACTTCTCTGATAAAGTGGCCTAAATTATCCCTGATATGAAAAAAATATTCAAGTACAACCTGCTCGTTTTAACTGCGATCTGTTTTATAGGTAGCACGGCCTTTGCACAAAACAACCTAACCGAAAAAACCGCCGCCGAATGGGTAAAAAAAGGCGAATGGAGAAATGGCTTTAAACTAAAGCTTTACGATGGGCTTGATAATGTTGAATTTGCCAAACAATACCATAAAAATAAAACGCTATGGGACAAGGCGTTTGCCTATTTACGCACCGTAAACCTTGATACTATATCAGTGGGTAAACACCTGATAGATGGCGAAAATGTATTTGCCACCGTTACTGACGCCGCTACCAAACCTTTTGAACAAACAGCATGGGAATCGCACCGTAAATATATTGACCTGCATTTAATGATAAGGGGAAAAGAAAAAATAGGTGTAATGAACCCGGCAACAGCTAAAGTTACCGACCCCTATGATGCCGCCAAGGATGTGGCACACTACGATATAAATACAAAGGGCACCTATTATATAGCCGACCCGGAAACATTGCTGATCTTTTTCCCGCAAAACTCGCACCGCCCCGTTATACACGTTGACGGATACGATAAAGTAAAAAAGGTAGTTATAAAAATACGAGTAGCTGAATAATGAATACCCGGTACCGGTTTTTAATATTGATATTTTTTATTTGCTCCGCTTTAAAAACACTGGCGCAAACCGATGTTGCCAATGCCTTTAAATTTGCAAGCGGGCAAACTACAGTAATGCTGACCGAAATTGATAAAGCAAAACCCAAAACAGCCAGCAACAACCTGGTAATACCCCGTGCGCTGGATAAAAACGGGAACCTTGTATTAATACCACCCAGCGACTGGTGCAGCGGGTTTTTCCCGGGGGAACTTTGGTATTTGTATGAATATACTAAAGACCCGCAGTGGCTTAAACAAGCGCAAAAATTTACAGCATATATTGAACCGGAAAAAAATAATACCGGAACGCACGACCTTGGATTTGAAGTTTATTGCAGTTTTGGCAATGGTTACCGCCTCACCCAGGACCCGCATTATAAAGAAGTAATTATACAGGCGGCCCGGTCATTGAGCAAACGGTTTAACCCGGTGGTTGGCGCTATCAAATCATGGGATAATTTGAAGGTTGGAAAATACCCAGTGATCATTGACAACATGATGAACCTGGAGTTACTGTTTGAAGCCAGTCGCCTGTCCGGCGATTCTTCTTTTTATAAAATAGCGGTCATCCATGCCAATACAACCTTAAAAAATCATTTCAGGCCCGATAACAGCTCATATCATGTAGTTAATTACGACCCTGAAACCGGGAAAGTTATAAACAAGATCACCAACCAGGGCTATGGCAACGAAACCGCATGGGCCCGCGGGCAGGCATGGGGTTTATATGGCTATACGTTATGCTATCGCGAAACAAGGGATAGAAGATACCTGCAACAGGCCCGGAAAATTGCTGATTTTATTTTGAATGATCCCAACCTGCCTGCCGACCTTGTCCCATACTGGGATTATAACGCGCCTGATAAAGCCAACCAAACGCGCGATGTTTCGGCGGCGGCAGTTACTGCTTCGGCTTTGTATGAGTTAAGCACATATGGCAGAAGGAATAAGATATATCGCACAATGGCCAATCAAATTATGAGGAATTTAACCGCTTACCAGGCCAAACCCGGCGAAAGCAAAGGTTTCTTATTGTTACATAGCACAGGTAACGTACCTGCCCATGGTGAAATTGATGTGCCCATCATATATGCCGATTACTATTACCTGGAAGCGCTTACACGAAAATTCCGCCTGGAAAGCCACCTGCCTGTTGTGTGGAAGAAAAGTATGCTTAGTCCCTAAATTAAACTTAACGAATCATGCTGCGCAGAAAATTTTTAAAAGTTGTACCCGTGGCAGGGGTATCAGGTTACCTGGTACCCTTTTCTGCTGTTGCACGAAACACCACAGATAAAAAGAGCGCGACGCGCCAATACTGGTTGTCGGTCCTCGTAAAAATTGCATATCCTGTATTAGTTAATTTAAGCCTCGGGAAATTAAAATCTTCTATGCCTGCCCAAGGCAAAACCAAAAGCCGTATTCCCGTTAGTTATCTTGAAGCATTTGGCAGGTTATTAGCAGGAATTTCGCCATGGCTGGAACTTGGAGCGGATAATACCACAGAGGGGAGGCTTCGTGAAAAATATATTAAGCTTACCCAAACCGCTATTAAAGCTGCTGTCGATCCCTCATCGCCTGATTATATGATATTTGGTAAGGCCGGCGGCGCACAACCATTGGTTGATGCGGCGTTTATGGCACATGGCTTAATAAGAGGTTATCATCAATTATGGGAACCGCTTGAAGCAACCGTAAAAACCAATGTATTGAGCGCTTTAAAACTATCACGCGAAATAAAACCCTCCAACAATAACTGGGTGCTCTTCAGCGCTATGATCGAGGTTTTTATTTTAAAAGAAGAGAACAACTGCAACCTGGAAGTTATTAAATATGCCTTTGACAAAATGGAAGAATGGTATGCGGGCGATGGTGTTTACAAAGACGGCCCGGCTTTTCATTTCGATTATTATAACAGTTATGTGATACACCCTATGTTGTTGGACATAGCAAAAGTGATGCTGGATAAAAACAAGCTACCCCCCGAATATTATACTAAATTATTGACCCGGGCCAAACGCTTCGCAGAGATACAGGAGCGGATGATTTCGCCAGAAGGCACGTTTCCGGTAATCGGGCGGTCACTGGCTTATAGGTTTGGCGCGTTCCAATTACTTTCACAAATATCGCTGATGAGGCAATTACCGGGGACTATTTTACCAGCGCAGGTTCGCGGCGCGCTGTCGGCAATAATTAGCCGAATGGTAGACGCGCCGGGCACTTTTGATGATAAAGGCTGGCTGCAAATTGGTTTTGCCGGGCATCAGCCGGGTATTGCCGAGGAATATATTTCGGCCGGAAGCGTTTACCTTTGCACCACAGGACTTTTATCATTAGGTTTGCCTGCTGATGATCCGTTTTGGGTGGATGCACCAGTCGACTGGTCATCAAAAAAAGCGTGGGCCGGTGCTGACCTGCCTAATGACCATGCCATAACCGATTAACACAAACCAACCGATATTACTATGAAAAAACCACTTACGTTGTTGCTGCTGGTAACCGCCCTGTCACATGGCAAGGCGCAAACCTATCAGAAAACCGATCTGGGGCTTCAAACTGTTGCAAACGGCAATAACCTGGAGATACAGTTTTATACGCCCGGCGTAGTGCGGATAATAAAATATCCCGTAGGCGCAAAGTTTTATAAGAATAGTTTCTGCGTTATACAACACCCTGAAAAAACAGGGTTTTCTATAACTCAAACCGGTAATGGGCTGGTACTTCAAAGCAAATCGCTAAAAGTGGCGCTCGACCTTAAAACGGGCAATATACAATATTATACCATCGCCAATAAACCGCTGCTTTCCGAAAAGGGCGCGCAGTTTACACCTGTTATGGATAGCGCCAAAAGCACTTACGCTATTTCGCAGGATTTTAAACTGGCCGATAATGAAGCTATATACGGCCTGGGCCAGCATCAAAAAGGCATCATGAATTACCGCAACAAAACCGTAGTGCTGCGCAATCTGAATATGGATATAGCCGTGCCTTTTTTTCAAACGTCAAACGGTTATGGCGTTTTTTGGGATAACTATTCAACCACTACATTTAAAGATGAGGCGGGCACTACCACACTTCAATCGGTTATTGGCGAGGGTATTGATTATTACTTTATGAACGGCGGAAACGCCGATGGCGTTGTAGCAGCAATGCGAAAACTAACCGGCGACGCGCCCATGTTCCCGCGCTGGGTATTTGGCTTTTTTCAAAGCAGGGAGCGGTACAGGAGTGAAACAGAGATTGTTGGTATTGTAAAAAAATACAGGGCGCTTAACGTTCCTTTGGATGGCATTGTGCAGGACTGGCAATACTGGGGCACTAATGATACCGTATGGAACGCGGTAGCATTCGGTAACCCGCTTTATGCTCATCCCAAACAAATGATTGATAGCATACATCAATTAAACGCGCACATTATTATTTCTGTATGGCCATCATTTGGCCCGGCTACCTCTGTATTAAAAGCGATGAAAAATATTAATGCTCTGTTTAATTTTAAAACATGGCCTACAACTAAAGGGGTGCAAGTTTATGATCCGTTTAACCCACTGGCGCGCGATGTTTATTGGGATTTTATGAACCGGAACATATTTTCGCTCGGCATGGACGGCTGGTGGCTTGATGCTACCGAACCAGAGCAGGCCAACGCCAAACAAATAGACAAGGCCGAAACTTACCTGGGCAGCTTTAAATCGGTAGGTAACGCTTTCCCGCTGGTAACTACAGGCGGTGTATATGAACATCAGCGAAAAACATCATGGGACAAACGGGTATTCATACTTACCCGTTCGGCTTTTGCCGGACAACAGCGAAACGCTTCAGCTACATGGTCGGGCGATATACAGGGTAATTACCAATCGTTCCGCAATCAAATTTCGGGCGGCTTAAATCTTTCCTTAAGCGCGATACCTTACTGGAACACAGATATAGGCGGCTTTTTTTCGGCAACCAAATATCGCAGGGGTGTAAAGGACCTTGCTTTCCAGGAGCTTTATACCCGGTGGCTCGAGTTTGCAACCTTTACCCCGCTGATGCGCTCGCATGGCACAAGCACACCGCGCGAGATATTCCAGTTCGGCGCCAAAGGGTATTGGGCGTATGACGCGCAGGAAAAATTCATTAACCTGCGTTACAGGCTGCTGCCTTATAATTACTCGAACGCGTGGCAAATTACCGCGAACCAGTCCACCATGATGCGCGCTTTGGTAATGGATTTCCCTAAGGATGAAAAAGCATATGATATCAACAACGAGTATATGTTCGGCAAGGCGATTTTGGTTGCACCTGTAACTGATTCCTTGTATGTAAGCAGGGCTACAGGTACGGCTGTGTCTGATTTCAGCAGCATAAAAACCCAGGCTGTGTACCTGCCCAAAGGCAGCAAATGGATAGATTTCTGGACCGGCGACACCTATACTGGCGGCAATAACATCGATGTAAAAGCACCTATCGACCAAATACCACTGTTTGTAAAAGCGGGTTCTATTATTCCAATGGGGCCATTTGAGCAATATACATCCGAGAAAAAAGCTGATAAGCTGGAAATAAGAATATACCCCGGCGCCAATGGCAATTTCACGTTGTATGAGGACGAAAACGACAATTACAATTATGAGAACGGCCTATACAGCACCATTGATTTTAAATGGAACAACCAAACAAAAATGCTAATGATTGGTGGCCGAAAAGGCACATTCCCGGATATGCTGAAGGACAGGGTGTTTAATTTGATATTGGTAAATAAGGCAAACGGAACGGGTTCGGCAGAAGGAAAACCGATAAAAATTATCCATTATTCCGGGCTGCAAGTTCAAACTAAATTATAAGGGAATAGATTATTTTATTAGTTTTACCCAACAATAAAATACCTTTTAACGTTATAGAAGGAACCAATTACCTATTGAATAATGAAACATGCTATTTATTAACCGGTACTCTTTTTGAGGCTGGTTATTTATACGCCGTAATTAACTAACACACCTATCTATTTTTATGAAAAAATTAAGCTTTATTATTTTAATTGCCCTTACTGCGTGTTTATTTAGTTGTTCAAAAAGCAGTAACACGCCAGCTACAACTACGGTTACACCTACACCCACTCCGCCTGTTACACCGCCTGTTACACCACCCGCTACTTCGGCCGATGGTGATGTGGTTGGCAAACTGGTAGTTGGTTACCAGGGATGGTTTTCGGCAAAGGGTGATGGTTCGCCGTCAAATTCATGGAAC
>Ga0206912_1118_pt1 | contig 21640 bp, 24 predicted proteins | sample Alteio_BWOrgHeat_75_FD_152933 | JGI IMG/M metagenome (GOLD analysis project Ga0206912, IMG submission 152933) | Enriched cells from forest soil in Barre Woods Harvard Forest LTER site, Petersham, Massachusetts, United States -... | ecosystem: Environmental > Terrestrial > Soil > Temperate forest >... | reverse complement strand
ATTTATACAGATATCGCTCGATTTTCATCAGAAAAACACCATCCAGACGTTTATTGACGAGATACTAAATATAAAAGAAGTTACCGAATGCCACCACGTAACCGGGCAGTGCGATTTCCTGCTGAAAGTATACGTGCGCGACATTAAAACCTACGAGCAACTGATAATGGAAAAAATAAGCCGCATAAGCGTGGTTAAAACTTTCCAAACCATGATGATCATGTCGACGAGTAAGAAAGAACCTATTGTGCCTTTAGAATATTAGGTTATGTGAAAATTAGATAATTTGAAGATTTGAAAATGTGACTAATTTTCAAATTCCCACATTTTCAAATTCTCAAATTAATGTATCTGCCAATCAATGGGTTTTTCGCCCTCTTTTTCGAGATAAGCATTTGTTTTTGAAAATGGCCTGGAACCAAAAAACCCTCCGCGACTAACCGCTAATGGTGAGGGGTGGGTTGATTTGATGATGAGGTGTTTGCTTTCATCTATCAAAGCGCTTTTTGATTGCGCGTAGTTTCCCCAAAGTATAAATACAACCCCTTTCTTTTTATCAGATACGGTTTTAATTACGGTATCGGTAAAAGTTTCCCAGCCTTTTTTTTGATGAGAGCCTGCATTTGCCGCCTGTACGGTTAAAGTAGCATTTAATAAAAGTACACCCTGCTCTGCCCAATGTGTCAGGTCGCCGGTTTGAGGTATGATAAAACCGGGAATATCGGTTGCTAATTCCTTATATATGTTTTGCAGCGACGGGGGCACCGCAACACCTTTTTGTACTGAAAAAGATAGCCCGTGCGCCTGGTTCGGTCCGTGGTAGGGGTCCTGCCCTAAAATAACCACCTTTACATTATTGAATGGTGTTTTTGCAAAAGCATTAAAAATATCACCGCCTTTTGGATAGATTATTTTGCCCGCCTGTTTCTCGTTCGTTAAAAATTGTTTTAGCTTAAGCATATAATCTTTTTCAAATTCATCACCTAAAACCTCCAGCCATGATTTTTCTAATTCAATTGCCATAAATATTTTTGAAGAAGTTGATTAAGACTACAAATAAACGGATATTTGCACTCTATTTTATTGATCAACAAATTATGTCAAATATAATTAGGCTAATTGTAGCTTGTGTTTTTTTCGGTAGCGCGGTAGCGCTTTGTGCCTTTGGTTTTTGGGGTTGGGGAATTTTAGTACTGGTATTGGGCGGGATCATCCTGTTATCTTACTTTTTTAATGAGAACATGATCATAGCGCAATATTTTTTGCGAAAAGAAAGATCAGACAGGGCAGAAGACTGGCTGTTAAAAATAACTGATTACGAAAAGCAATTGCACAAAAATCAGCATGGTTATTATAATTTATTGCTGGGTTTGATCGAATCGCGTAAGGCGCCGTTAAAATCAGAGAAATATTTTAAAAAGGCGCTTTCGTTAGGCATGACTATGTCGCATAACATAGCGTTGGCCAAATTGAGCCTTGCAGGTATCTCTATGGCTAAACGCAACAAACGCGAGGCGCAAATGTATTTGCAGGAAGCAGCTAAGGATGATAAAAACAAATTGCTTACCGACCAGATAAAGATGATGAAGCAGCAAATGGCGCAGATGGATAAACAGGTAGTAAAGGGCGGGTATCGCCAGCAGTTTTAGAAAAAAAATAGCCTTTAAAACAAAACGTTTTAAAGGCTATTTTTCTTCGATCGAACTGAAATAATCAGGTTCAGATGAGTGACTTTGACTTGGGGAATAATGCCTTTCAGGCATTTCCGTGCTTTCCTCATGAGGATCAGCAACCTCAACCAATTTTAATAAGCTTCTAATAAACGACAGGTTGAAACTCGACCTGTTGAGCTTGATTAAATATTCACTATCGGTAATTTCTAATATAGAATTAGTCATAACTTTTCAAATAAATGTGCATGTAAAAATAAGCAACACATTCAATGCCAAAGTTTCGGCAGTTTTATTATTACATTAAAGAATTGTTAATAACTTAAGTTGGATGTTGATAAATTTGAGACAATTCGGGCCTACTCAAACCAACCCATCACCACTTCCTTTGCAGGCATAGCAATTTCCAGTTTTAATTTTTTACGCATGCCGCCCAGATCATTGAACACCTTGTTTGGATTTGCAGACTTCAATTCTTCCACCGTATTAAAGCCCATTTTATTTAATACCTGTACCCATTCGGCAGGTACGCCTATATTTATGAAATCATCGGCGGTGGCTGCTTTTGCCTTTTTCTCGGGCCGCATTTGCGGGAAGAACAGTACTTCCTGTATGGTGCTTTGGTTGGTAAGCAGCATCACCAAACGGTCAATACCAATACCCAGGCCAGATGTTGGCGGCATACCATATTCTAAGGCTCGCAAAAAGTCGTCATCCATTGCCATGGCTTCGGCATCGCCGCGCCCGGCTAATATTAGTTGCTCTTCCAAACGTTCGCGTTGGTCAATGGGGTCATTCAGTTCAGAATAAGCATTGGCTATTTCTTTGCCGTTTACAAACAGTTCAAAACGCTCAACCAAACCTTCTTTGGTACGGTGCTTTTTGGCGAGCGGCGTCATTTCAATAGGGTAGTCGGTTATAAATGTGGGTTGTATAAGGTTGGCCTCTACTTTAGCGCTGAATATCTCGTCGATCAGCTTCCCTTTGCCCATTGTAGCATCTACTTCAATACCCAGGTCGGCACAGGTTTCGCGCAACGCGGCCTCATCCATAGCGGATACATCCACACCGGTATATTTTAAAATAGAATCGTACATCGACAACCGGGTATATGGCCCTGCAAAATTGATCTCATTGGGCCCAGCCTGCACCGCCGCGATTCCGTGTACGGCACGGGTAACTTCCTCCAGGCATTCTTCCACCATAGCCATCATCCATATATAATCCTTGTAGGCTACATATATTTCCATAGCGGTAAATTCGGGGTTATGGGTGCGGTCCATCCCTTCGTTACGGAACATTTTGCCAAACTCATACACTCCATCAAAACCTGCTACTATTAACCGTTTCAGGTACAGCTCATTGGCTATACGCAAAAACAACTGCATATCAAGCGTATTATGATGCGTTGCGAAAGGCCGCGCTGCTGCCCCTCCATGCACTGGTTGAAGTATAGGGGTTTCCACTTCCATCCATCCTTGCCTGTTAAAATAATCGCGCATGGCGCTGATCACTTTGGAGCGCTTGATGAATATCTGCTTATATTCCGGGTTAACAGTCAAATCAACATAACGCTGGCGGTACCGCAGTTCGGGGTCGGTAAAGCCGTCGTGTATGTTGCCTTCTTCATCGCGCTTTACCACAGGCAACGGCTTTATTGATTTCGACAGGATGGTTAGTTCCTGCACATGTACCGATATTTCGCCGGTTTGGGTGAGGAATACATAGCCTTTAATGCCTATATAATCGCCAATATCCAATAACTTTTTGAAAACGGTATTGTACAGGGTTTTATCTTCACCGGGGCAAATATCATCCCGTTTTATATAGATCTGTATGCGGCCGGTCGAGTCCTGCAATTCGGCAAATGAGGCGCTCCCCATAATACGGCGGGTCATGATACGGCCCGCGATAGTTACACTTTTGTAAGTATCGGGAAACTGCCTGAAATTATCGGTAATATCTTGTGCGTGTGCCGTAACCTCAAATGCTTCGGCAGGGTAGGGATTAATGCCCAGGGCACGTAATTGCTGTAATGATTCGCGGCGTATAATTTCCTGTTCGGATAGTGCAATACTCATGTTGGTGTAACGCTATTTTATTAAGAGTGCAAAAATAGGATTTTTTTGGTGAGTAGTGAATCGGAAAGGAGGGCAATTCTATGAGAGAGACTAATAATGATCTTTTAACGAATAAACATGAATTTCTTCATTTTTAACTTCATAAATTAACCGATGTTCGTTATTAATGCGGCGCGACCACATGCCAGTCCAGTTATGTTTAAGGGCTTCAGGTTTACCAATGCCTTCAAATGGATTTTCTTCTATGGATTGAAGTAGTGTAAGTATTTTTTCCTGAATTTGTTTCTTGCCTGACTTTCGCCAGTATTTTAAATCTTCTAAAGCTTTAGGCTGATAGATTATTTCCATAGATCGTCGATAGCAATCTTTGTTCCTTTTCCATCTTCCATATCTTTTCTGCCCTGGTTTAATTTTTCGGTCAAATAAGAATTAGTCATTATGCGCTCAGTTTCATCTTTGTATTTAGAATCATCCTCCATGTCATATTCTAATTTCAGCGCATCTAAAACAGCGGTAACCGCTTTTTCCGATAAAGTATCTTCAATATTTACTGTTAATGTTTTCATATCCTTTTATTGAAATCAGGCTTTCATACAAATTTAAGGAAATTATGCAATCAAAACAATGTTGGCTAAAATCACTTCTTAAGATCAGTACGAGTTTAATACCTTTACACTATGAATATCAAAGTAATTGCTTTTGATGCTGATGATACCCTTTGGGTGAATGAGCCTTATTTCAGAGCGTCAGAAGAGCGGTTTTGTAACTTGCTGGAGGAATACCTGCCCCAACATGAACTGGAGCGCGAGCTGCTTAAAATTGAGATAGAGAACCTCGGTTTATACGGTTATGGCATAAAGGGGTTTACGCTTTCGATGGTGGAAACCGCCCTGCGGGTAAGCAACAATAACCTGAGTGCTAACCTGATAGAGCAGATACTGGACATTGGCAAGCAAATGCTAAACCAGCCCATAGAGTTACTGGATGGCGTTGAGGAAGTTTTGGGCATACTTAAGGAAAGATACCGGTTGGTAGTAGCCACCAAGGGCGACCTGCTCGACCAGGAACGCAAGCTGCGCAAATCAAACCTGAACAACTATTTTCACCATGTGGAGATCATGTCGGAGAAGGATGATGCCAATTATTTGAAGCTCATTAAGCACCTTGATATACAGCCCGACGAACTGCTGATGGTAGGCAACTCCTTGAAAAGCGATATACTGCCCGTGCTGAATGTTGGCGGCCACGCCATACACGTGCCCTACCATATTACCTGGGCGCATGAGCAAATTGAGCATAGTATAGATAACGAACGATTTAAGAGTGTGGAGAGTATAAGGGATGTGCTGGCATTTTTGTAGTGTTTGTTTCACGTGGATGTGAAACAGATGAAACACGTGAAACAAGATTTTAACTTAACTTACTTTAAATAAGTAACTTGTAAAAAACGAGTGAAACAAGATGTAACAAGGTGTTAGGACGTATTCGTCTGTGTCTTTATAGGTAAATTTTTAATATACCATTGATTATCAAATAATTAAAAAATTGATAATTTTTGTGAGATGAAACAAAATTAATCATCCTCCGCCCTCTCCGCGTACAATTCCTCAATAGCCCCCGCATATTTTTTCTCGATCACTTTGCGTTTGGCTTTCATGGTGGGAGTTATTTCGCCATCATCCATGCTGAACGGCTTGCGTTTTATTTTGAAGTTTTTAATGCGTTCAAACTTAGCCAGCTCGTTGGAGAGGCGTTTAATATCCTGGTTAAGCCAGTCTTTTATTTGTTTGTCTTCAATAAACGGGTCGGGGTTTTCAAAATATGCATCGTCTAAACTAAATTGCTCCTGCAAAGTTTCTTTGGCGGGGATGATGAAGGCGGTAATATGTTCGCGTTTATCGCCAATTAAAAATACGCCTTCAATTTTCGGGCTTTTCAGATAAGTGTTTTCAACGGGAGTAGGATAGATATTTTTACCAAAGGCATTAACCAGCATATTTTTCAGCCGGTCGGTAATTTGCAGGTTGCCTTTGTAAAAGCGGCCGATGTCACCGGTATGCAGCCAGCCTTCCGGGTCGATAGTGGCGGCGGTTTCTTTGGGTTTGTTCAGGTAGCCTTTCATTACGCAATGCCCGCGAACAATGATCTCTCCTTCTTCCGATTCAAAATCTTCTTTAAACGATTCGTGCGTTTGTATGGTATAAATATGTTTGCTATCTACATTTTGTATGGCCACTTCAATGCCGGGCACAATGCGGCCAACGGTGCCATATATCTGCCTGTGAAATTCGGTAACCGACATTACCGGCGAAGTTTCTGTTAGCCCAAAGCCCTCTAATATTTTTATGCCCAGGTCGCCAAAAAACTCACCGATATTTTTGGGCAGCGCACCGCCGCCTGAGAGCATGATCTTTAAATTACCCCCGGTACGCTCCTTTATTTTGCTGAACACCAGTTTTTCGGCAATTTTATGCTGATAGTTTAGCAGGAAGCCCGACTTTTTACCGTCCTCGTTAGCTATGCGGTATTTGCGCCCTATGCCCAGCGCCCATAAAAATATTTTCGATTTGATGCCCCCCGCGCTGGTCCCGTTCTTCCTGGCGCGGTCATGTATGCGTTCCAACAAACGGGGTACACAATTCATCACGCTTGGCTTTACTTCGGCCATATTTTTGGCCAATAGTTCTAAACTTTGGGCGAAAGCTATTTTAGCGCCCGAATACAGGCAAACATGGTAGGTCGCCGTACGTTCAAACACGTGCGATAAGGGTAAAAACGATAAAAAAACATCCGTTTTTTCAATAACAGGTATCTGTATCAAACTCACCCTTACATTTTCAACCAGGTTATGATGGGTAAGCATTACGCCTTTGGGCGTACCTGTGGTGCCTGATGTATAGATCAAACAGGAAAGGTCAGAAGGTAAAATGGCCTCACGGGCACTATTTATAGCTGAGCGGTGTTTATCTACAACAGCAAGGCCCTGTTTAATAACTTCATTAAGGCCCGTTAAACCCGCGTTTAAAGTGGACTTGTGTTTAAACCTTTCAACGGTATCGCAAGCAATGATGCGTATCAACTCGGGGCAGTTATCGGCTACCTTAATAACCTTGCGGAACAGGAATGAATTGCCAACCAGTATGGTTTTCGCACCCGAATCGTTCAGGATATATTCAATTTCGGTTTCGGTAAGGGTGGGGTAAATGGATGTGTTAACCGCGCCTATTTGCTGCAGGGCCTGGTCGTAATAAATATAATCGGGCCCGTTCTCCATGATGAGGGCCAGGCGGTCGCCTTTTTTAATACCGATCTCCAGGAACCAGGCCGATATGGCATCAATTTTCTCCAATGCCTCACGATAAGTAATATCAACCCAAACATCGCCCACTTTATGCGATAAAAACGCGTGGATATCCGGGTGGATATTTTCCACCAAATAACGAATCAGACTGGGTATGGTTGAGCGCTCGGCTTGCGGGTTCATAGGGTATAAATCAGGTTTGTTGATGTAATAAACAAAGCTAATTTTATTTTTTAAAAGATGGAACTGCTTTAAAGAAGTATTATGTTCGGTGACCTACAATAATTCCTTTTGTCATTCTGAGCTGTAGCGAAGAATCTTATACGTTTGATAATTCGTCAAATATAATTATCAAATTCCTGTGCCGCGTTTATAAGATTCTTCGCTGTCGCTCAGAATGACAATCAGGTATAAACAAAAAAGGGCCCCGATATATCGGGGCCCTTTTTTGTTTATACTATTGAGTTTTATCTTATACCGAAAAACTCTCCCCGCAACCGCAGGTCCTGCTGGCATTAGGGTTATGGAAATTAAAGCCTTTACCGTTCAACCCATCGCTAAAATCAAGCTCGGTACCGGCAAGGTACAGGAACGACTTCATATCGAGCGCGAAACGCACACCTTTATCTTCAAAAAACTGGTCGCCTTTTTTTTCTTCGTTATCAAAATCCAAATTGTACGATAATCCCGAGCAGCCGCCTCCCTGCACACTCACGCGCAGAAAATACGAGGCGTCAAGCCCCGAATCCTGCATGAGGTGTTCTATCTTATCTTTTGCTTTATCTGTAACGGTTACCATTGTTAATTAAGTCTTAAGTTCTAAGTCTTAAGTCGATAGTCCATACTTTAGACTTCTTACTAAAGACTCAAGACTAAATTTAGTGGTGTACTTTTTCGCTTTCAATAGCTTCCATGCCGTTTTTTACGCGGAAATCATTGATGGCCGCTTTAATAGCATCTTCTGCCAAAACCGAGCAGTGAATTTTTACCGGTGGCAAGGCCAGTTCTTCAACAATATCCATATTGTCAATTTTCATGGCATCGTCAATTGATTTGCCTTTTAGCCATTCGGTAGCTAATGATGATGAAGCGATAGCCGAGCCGCATCCAAAAGTTTTGAATTTAGCATCGGTAATAATATTGTCGTCGCCAACTTCTATTTGCAGGCGCATAACGTCGCCGCACTCAGGCGCGCCAACCAGGCCTGTACCAACCTTATGACTGCTTTTGTCTAAGGTACCCACGTTGCGCGGGTTGGTATAATGATCGATTACTTTATCTGAATAAGCCATTTCTTTAATTTTTTAATTTGAGTATTTGATAATTTGAAAATGATGTCAAATTATTAGTAAATAGTATTTATAAGTTAAATGCAGCAATTTTCAAATTCTCAAATTGCCACATTTTCAAATCAATTTAATGTTCCGCCCACTCAATCGAGTCGAGGTCAATGCCTTCTTTAAACATTTCCCAAAGCGGCGATAGTTCGCGCAGGTGGGTAACCGATTTCTTGGTTACTTCTACCGCGTAATCAACCTCCTCTTCGGTAGTGAACCTGCCTAAACCAAAACGTATCGAAGAATGTGCCAGATCATCCGAAAGGCCCAAACTTTTTAATACGTACGATGGCTCCAGCGATGCCGATGTACAGGCCGAACCTGATGATACTGCCAGGTCTTTCATCGCCATCATCAAACCTTCGCCTTCCACATATTTAAAGCTGATGTTGGCTACATGCGGCAAGCGGTGTTCTACATTACCATTCACATAGCTTTCTTCCAGTTCCAGTAATGAGGTTTGTAATTTATCGCGTAAAGCCGATAAGCGTTTGGCTTCGCTTTCCATTTCCTGTGCGCATAGTTCGCAGGCTTTGCCTAAACCAACAATGCCAGGTACGTTTAACGTACCCGAACGCATACCGCGCTCGTGGCCGCCGCCGTCCATTTGCGCGGTAACCTTTACACGCGGGCCCTTACGCCTAACGTATAACGCGCCTACACCTTTTGGCCCGTATATTTTATGTGCCGACAGCGCCAGCAGGTCAATGCCATCTTTATTCACATCAACCGGTATTTTGCCAACTGCCTGTACGGCATCGGTCATAAATAAGGCGCCGTGTTTATGAGCAATGGCCGATATTTCTTTTATAGGCTGTATTACGCCGATCTCGTTGTTGCCATACATTACCGAAACCAAAATAGTTTCGGGGGTCATGGCGGCTTCTAATACCGCAAGGTCAACCAGGCCGTCGGATTTAACAGGAAGATAAGTAACCTTACCGCCTAATTTCTCCACGTGTTTGCAGGCATCTAATACCGCCTTATGTTCGGTAACGGTAGTAATAATATGGTTACCTTTGTCTTTGTACATTTCAAAAACACCCTTAATAGCCAGGTTGTCTGATTCGGTAGCGCCCGAAGTAAAAATGATCTCCTTCTCGCTGGCGCCTATCAGTTTGGCTACCTGCTCACGCGCGTAATCAACACCTTCTTCGGCTACCCAGCCAAACGGATGGTTGCGGCTGGCAGCATTGCCAAACTTGGTAGTAAAGTAAGGCAGCATAGCCTCCAGCACCCTCGGATCCATGGGGGTTGTAGCGTTATTGTCCAGGTAAATTGGGATATTCATAGTACATTTATTAATAGACTACAAAGATATACATTCTTTTTATTTAAAATCATTCAAAATAGTCACATTAAACTAATAATTTACAATATTTGAACATGAACAAAATAGAACATATCGGCATTGCGGTAAAGGATATACAGCTTTCGGGCAGCCTTTATGAAAAATTGCTGCATACAACCGTCTATAAAACAGAGGATGTAGCCGACGAAGGTGTTACAACCGCCTTTTTACAATGCGGCCCCAATAAGATAGAATTATTGGAGGCCTCATCAGCCGACAGCCCGGTGGCAAAGTTTATAGAAAAGAGGGGAGAAGGCATACATCATATTGCTTTTGAAGTGAATGATATTGTGGCCGAAATGGCACGGTTGAAGCAAGAAGGTTTTGTTTTATTGAGTGATGAGCCTAAGTTAGGGGCGGATAATAAATTGGTTTGTTTTGTGCACCCGAAGGGGGTGGGTGGGGTTTTGGTGGAGTTGGTGCAGGAGGTTTAGTTGGCAGTTTTTGTTTACTGAAGCAGTTTAAAAATAAAAAGCCTCCTGCTATTTACAGCAGGAGGCTTTTAGCATAACTATAAAATTTTACTGTTTAACCCAAAGAGGGCCCTTACCGCTCATCCGTTTAAAAATAAGATAAATTAAGGCTAATGATTGAGCAATATGGAAACAGCCGAACCGCCGGGGTACGCCTGCATGTAAACAAAATATATAAATAATGCCGCCTATATTAAAAATAAGAACAGCTAAAATTATTTTCCCCGCCAATTTCATCGCGGCGGTATTGTCGGCACCGTATTCGTTTTTGTTTGGGAATGTTAATACCATTTGTGCAATAAACACCAGGACCACGATAATGTGTACCGATGCTTTGTCGGCATTGTAGCCCATGCTTTCGCCAATAATAGGAAGAAGACTAAAGTAGCATAAGCCTGATAGGAAAAGTTTCCTGTCGGCTTTAAAAGCACCATAAAGGCATAACAGGGTTAAAGCCGAGCCGGCAATGGTAAAGATCCATAAAACTGTTGAGTCCATAATTGTTTAATTTTAGGTTTGAAAATTGGTTTGTTATATAAATGTAAGAATAGATTATTGATTTACAATAGATTAGAAAATAATATTTGCAAGAGCCAAGCCCCCCTAAATATTCCCGTTTATTCACCCGGACCAGGTGGACCAGGCCGGACCACCCGGACCACCCGGACCAGGTGGTCCACCCCCTAATCTTCAATTAACTAATCTTTAATCTTTAAATTTTCAAATACCTTTTTCAAATTCAAAACATATTACTACATTTGCACCTCTTTTAGAAGGAGTATTAAAATGAAAAAAGATCTGCATCCATCAAACTATAGATTAGTTGTATTTAAAGATATGTCGAACGACTATTCTTTTATCACTAAATCATGCATCGACAGCCGTGAAACCGTAAAATGGGAAGACGGTAACGAATATCCGTTAGTAAAATTAGAAATTTCGCATACCTCGCATCCGTTCTATACCGGTAAAATGAAACTGGTTGATACCGCGGGCCGTATTGATAAGTTCCGTACACGTTATAACAAGTAATTATCAGCTTGTTAATAAAATATTTGAAAGTCTCCTGATGTATCGGGAGACTTTTTTATTTTTGAGCCATGGCAATTATCCTTTTCGACGATAACGCGCATCAAACCCTTCTGCCTTTAACCTATACCCGCCCTGTTGCTGATATTCGCATTGGTATACTAACTATTGCCGAAAAGTGGGCGAAATATTTTGATCTCGATTATTCCTGGCACACGCAACCCTGGCTTCAAAACAAGTTCCCAACTAAAATTGAGGAAAGAAACTTGTTTATAAATGGCTCATTTTGTCCGGATGAAACGTTGATAGAAGCAATCAAAAACCTGCAGGGCAACGAAGCCTTAAAATATGGCGGACAATTGGTTGCCGTAAAGCTAAATAAAGAAGATGCCTCTAATTTTGATGTGCATACAGTTTATAAAAATACAGTTGAACTTAAACATACGCCCGTAACCGTCATTTACCCCGAAGATATTTTCAGCAAAAACGATACAGAACTGCGAAAGGATTTTAAACTGCTTACCAACGGGCGCAAAAGCGCAGCTATCAGCGCCACCAATACCATCATCGGTAACGATTTTTTCGCGGAAGAAGGCGCCATTGCCGAATGTTCTACCTTTAATACAACCAATGGCCCCATCTACTTAGCTAAACATACCGAAGTTTGGGAAGGCACCCATATACGCGGTTCGTTTGCTTTATGCGAACATTCGCAGGTAAAGATGGGGGCGAAAATATATGGGGCAACTACCGTAGGCCCGTATTCGAGGGTTGGGGGCGAGATCAGTAACGCAGTAATATGGGGCTATTCATCCAAGGGACATGATGGTTTTTTAGGTAACTCGGTGCTGGGCGAATGGTGTAATATCGGCGCCGACAGCAATAATTCGAACCTGAAAAACAACTATGCCGAAGTTAAATTATGGGATTATACCACGCAGCGTTTCCGTAAAACGGGCCTGCAATTTTGCGGTTTAATAATGGCCGACCATGCCAAATGCGGCATTAATACCATGTTTAATACAGGCACGGTTGTAGGCGTGGGCGCTAATATTTTTGGCTCAGGCTTTCCGCGCAATTTTGTGCCCGATTTTGCCTGGGGCGGCGCGCAGGGCTTTGAGGTATACAGCATCAAAAAAATGTTTGAAACCGCCGAAAAGGTCTACGAACGCCGTTCGCGCGCTTTTGATGAAACCGAGCAGGAAATATTGAAGAAGGTTTTTGAATTAACAGAAGAATATAGAGGAGTATTTTAACATAGCGATGGGTTTTAAACCCATCGCTATAAACAACATCTAACATATCATGAGAAAAAAAATTGTTGCCGGTAACTGGAAAATGAACCTGGATTATAACGAGGGATTGAGCTTGTTTTCGGAAGTGGTGAATATGGTTAACGACGAAGTGACCGGTAACCAGCAGGTGGTGGTTTGTAGTCCGTTTATTCATTTGCATAGCTTGGTGCAATTGGGCAAAGGCGTTGCCAAAATAGCCGTAGGCGCGCAAAACGCCCACCAGGCAGAATCAGGGGCCTATACAGGTGAAATTTCTGCTAAAATGATCAGATCGGTTGGTGCCGGGTATGTTATTTTAGGGCACTCCGAGCGCCGCCAGTATTTTGGGGAAACCAATGAACTCCTGGCTAAAAAAACCGATACCGCCCTTGCTAACGACCTAAAGCCGATCTTCTGCATAGGCGAAACTTTGCAGGAGCGCGGGCTTGGCAAGCATTTCGATGTTATAAAAAGCCAACTTGCTGAAGGTGTTTTCCATTTAAACGAAACCCAATTCAATAAACTGGTTATTGCTTACGAACCGGTTTGGGCCATAGGTACGGGTGTAACCGCTTCGTCGGCCCAGGCGCAAGAAATCCATCATTTTATCCGCAAAGAGATAGCGGCCAAATACAGCCAGGCAATTGCCGATGCTACCACTATTTTGTACGGCGGAAGCTGTAACCCTACAAACGCGCCCGAGTTATTCGCGCAGCACGATATTGATGGCGGATTGATCGGCGGCGCATCCCTGAAGTCGCGCGATTTTGTGGATATCGTAAAGGTTTTTAATTAAGAACAGTTAATTAGTAGCGGAGGATATAGGTGTGAAACGGTTTTTTAAAGTTATACTACCTCCTCTAATCGCTTTTTGGGCGTTTGCTATCTTCCTGAAATTTAGCCCGGTTTTTCATCATGTCAATGGCTCTGACGAGATGGGCACCGACTCTGTGTACGGCTTAATAAGTTTTTATAAGGTGTTTGCCCCCGGCCAGATACTAATAGCGTTACTTACCCAGTGGCTAATTGTAATGCCGCTATGGGATAGGATAGTAGCTAAACCAAAATCAGCCATAATTATTTTCCCGTCAATTGTCATAATTTGTCTTGCTTTTGCATTTGGCATAGCTTATGTGATATGGGATACAGCGACAGGGATCAAACACCTGGTTCAAATCTGTTTATTTATGACAGGGGTACAGTTGTTTTATTGGATAATTAACTTCCTGGTGCTATTCCTCATAGACTGGAAAGTATTAAAAAAAGCTGACGCCGCTAACCCCACTAATCTTTAACATGAACTACTACGAACTTCTTTTCACTACCATAACTTCCGAAGATTACCAGCAGGACCTGCTGATCAACGCTTTGGGCGAAATTGGTTTTGATACATTTGAAGAGGTAGAGTTTGGATTTAAGGCTTACATCCCATCTGCTGATTTTGATGAAGAACGATTGCTGGAAACATTATTGCCCTACCGGGAAATGTTCACTTTTAGCTATGATATAACCCTTATTCCGCAAAAAAACTGGAACGAAGTATGGGAAAGTAATTTTGAACCATTAACCATAGGCGGCCAGGTTTTTGTACGCGCCACTTTTCATGAACCCCGGCCCGAATTTAAGTATGAAATTGTTATAGATCCCAAAATGGCTTTCGGCACCGGGCACCATCAAACTACGGCCATGATGCTGCAGTTGATGCTGGAAAATGAATTTACCGGGAAGAAAGTTTTAGATATGGGCTGCGGCACGGGCATACTATCTATAATGGCTGCCAAATTGGGAGCCGTCGCCATAACCGCTATTGATTATGACCCGCTATGCTATGAAAGTACGCTGGAGAACGCGCAGCTCAACCATATCGGTAATATTAAAGCTGTTTGCGGATCAAAAGAGGCAATTCCCCCCGAACAATTCGATACCATACTGGCAAACATTAACCGCAATATTTTAATTGACCAGGTGCAGCGTTATAGCCAGGTTTTAAAGCCCGAAGGGGAAATATATTTAAGCGGATTTTATGAAAAGCCCGACCTGGATATGATCATTGATGAGGCACGCAAGTATGGCTTAAAGTATATCATCCATAAAGCGGATAAGGATTGGGTAGCTGCTAAGTTCGTGAAGTAAGTCTATCAAAAACTCCGGCTACTTTTAAATGTTATAACAAGATGTTATTATTTTGACATAATAATAGGCACTATCATTTATATTTGCACTAACTTTTAGACCAAATAAGTCAAATGGACACTACTTCATTTTCAATAATATGAAAACTTATCTTATCCCTATCGATTTTTCTCAGGCATCTATCCACGCTGCTGAATTTGCTGCCGGATTAAGTAAACAAACTAACGTTGAGCACTTGATTTTATTAAATGCTTATTATGTGTCGCCGGTGGAAACCATGCTGCCTGATCCGGATATGGTATTGTTAAGAGAAGAACAAATAGAGCAAAATGCTGCCGAGAGGATAAAAAAACTTGAACATTTAAAGGGAAAGTTAAAAAAACTGGTTAGGCCGGGCGTTCAAATAAGTACCCATTTAAACCGTTCACATTTATTGCGTGCCGTGGTTGAAAATACCATCAACAGGAATGCCGATGTAGTTATATTAGGCAGCAAGGGCAACAGCAGTATGGATGATTCGCAGATAGGCAGCCACGTGGTAACCATATCAAAGGCCAGCCCTGTGCCGGTAATTGTTGTGCCCCCCGGCTATAATTTTGAGGAAATTAAACGGGTTGTTATAGCCTGCGATTTTAATAAAGTTAAAGAGACGATACCCTTAGAGGCTTTGAAAAAAATACTCGATAATAAAAAATTTGAGCTGTTAATTGTAAATATTGATAATGAAACCAGGCACCAGGATGGTGATGCAGAAAGAATGGCCCAGGAAACCGCCATGCACATGATGCTTAAACAGTACGACCCGAAATATTATTACGTTAATAACCCGGATATTATTAACGGTATTTTACAGTTCGCGGCCGACAATGACGCGCAGTTAGTAATAGCTTTACCCCATAAGTACAGTTTTTTCCAATCTATTTTGCATAACAGTGTTTCGCATAAATTAGCGGAAACTGCCGCTGTGCCGGTATTACTGTTGAAATAAATACCCCCGGTGTTAATATCTTAGTCGCCCGTAAAAGCTGTTTTTTGTGTTTATTTGCATTAGATAAAGCACTTCACCTTGTGCTGCAATTATAATTTACATGAGGGTACATTTTATAGCCATTGGCGGCAGTGCTATGCACAACCTGGCCATTGCTTTGCATAAAAAAGGATTTACGGTAACCGGATCAGACGACGTACTGTTTGAACCTTCGGTTTCGCGGCTGAACAAATACGGTTTGCTGCCTGCAGAAAATGGATGGCACCCTGAAAAAATAACACCGGATATTGACGCGGTAATACTAGGTATGCACGCCCGCGTTGATAACCCTGAACTAATTAAGGCACAGGAGTTAGGCATAAAAATATATTCCTATCCCGAGTATATTTATGAGCAATCAAAAAATAAGCTGCGGGTAGTGATAGGGGGAAGCCACGGCAAAACCACTATCACTTCTATGATATTACATGTGCTGCAGGCTGCCGGAAAAGATTTTGATTACCTGGTGGGGGCGCAGCTGGAAGGTTTTGAAACCATGGTAAGGTTAACAAATGAAGCGCCGGTTATTATAATTGAAGGCGACGAGTATTTAGCCTCGCCTATTGACAGGCGGCCCAAGTTCCACCTTTACAAAGCCAATATTGGTGTTATAAGCGGTATAGCATGGGATCATATCAATGTGTTCCCTACGTTTCAAAATTATACAGATCAGTTTAAGCTGTTTATTGAAACTATACAACCCGGCGGAAAACTTATTTACAGTAAAACAGATACGGTTTTAAATGATATAGTGGCGAGAGACAACTCTGAAATTACCAAAGAGCCTTATGTTTTACCCAATTATAGTATTGAAAACGGCGTTACAACCTTATTATTTGGCGGTAAGAAATATCCCCTGCAGGTTTTTGGCGAACACAACTTGTTGAATATGGAAGCCGCGCGGTTGGTATGCACAAGTCTTGATATTAAGCCTGAAGATTTTTATAAATATATAACCACTTTTAAAGGGGCCGCGCGCAGGCTCGAATTGTTTGGTAAAAATGCCAATGCCGCTATTTTTAAAGATTTCGCGCACTCGCCGTCAAAATTACTGGCTACCATACAGGCAGTTAAAACTCAGTTTCCCGGAAGGAAATTGATAGCTTGTATTGAACTACATACATTCAGCAGCCTGAACAAAGATTTTTTATCGCAATATGCAGGTACAATGGATGAAGCCGACGTAGCTATAGTTTTTATTGACAAGAAAACCTTTGAGCAGAAAAAAATGGAACCCTACCCGGCAGAAACGGTAAAGGCCGCTTTTTTAAAGAGCGATCTTATATTTTTTAATGACCCGGAACTATTGTTAAACAAGCTGGAAACAGTAAATATGGCTGGTACCAATTTATTAATGATGAGTTCGGGGAATTTTGGAGGGATCAATATTATTGACCTGAAAAACAAAATATTATAATAATTATTGGAAATAAAAAAAAATTAGTAACTTTATTAACTATTGCGAAACCCTTAGCTTTATTTAACTCACACATGAAATCATTAGGCAAAAAAATTAGGTTGTTGCGTCATCAGAAGGCATGGAGCCAGGAAGATGTTGCAAAAAGGTTAGATATTTCTATTCCCGCGTTTTCTAAAATTGAAACCGGGATCACCGATATTAATTTATCAAGGCTTGAACAAATATCAAATTTGTTTGAAATGTCTGTAGTTCAATTACTTACCTTTAACGACCTGGAGCAAGAACAAAAATTTGTTAATGAATTAGAGGTTGTTAATAAAAAGCTGACCGATAGAGAAATAGAGATCATAGAACTGCAAAAGAAAGTTATAGAGTTATTTGAAGAATTAAGGCACAATAAAATAACCGCTTGATTTAGCTTAAAGCGGAAAGGTTAAAGCTAAAAGCTTTAATTTGAGCTTAAAGCAGAAAGACCAAAGCTAAAAGCTTTAATTACTGCTATAGTTTTTAATCGTATATAATTCAAGCTTTCAGCCTTAAGCTTTATGCTCCAATTCAAGCTTTCGGCTCCAATCAAAAAATATAACGCATAGTTAAATGCCGGTTAGCGAAAGTGGCACCCATGGAGTGATGCAAGGCAACCATTTTTTCATTAAAGTCGCCTACCCATGAGAGTTCTAAAATGCTGTATTGGTTAAGGGGTAATACATATTCGCCCAGTTTAATAAACAGTGCCGACTCTATTCCGTGGTTTTGATATTTTTGTTTGGTGCCCATTACAATGGCCCTCATCCGCGAAACGCCCCTCCATTTATAATATAAAAACTTGAGCTTGCCAACCAGGTTAAGCTTCCCGTTTAGCGGTTTCAGCATTTGATTGGCATCGGGCAAAACAATATTGAATGAGGCAGGCTCGCCATTTACATAAGCGAACCATATCAGGTTCTGGTCCATAATGGGCTTCATTTTGTTAAAGCTCTCTAATATGGTATTATAATTAATGGGAACAAAGTTTTCAAACCCCGCCCAGGCGTCATTATATATTTCTATAAAATCTGCAGCGAATTTTTCTATTTCTTTAACTTCCAGGTGTTTAAACTCATAACCCGGTTTTTGGCTTACCCACTTTGCTATCTTATAAAACCGTTCGGGAAAAGGTTTAATTATGTCCAGGTGATTAGTTATTTGCTCATACATTTTTTTAAAACCGTAATGTTCAAAAAAAGCAAGATAATAAGGCGGGTTATAATTCATGCCGTATGATGGGGGCGAAAAACCTTCAACCAGTAATCCCCAAAAAGTGTCGTTCTCGCCAAAATTAATGGGGCCGTCCATTGCCTGCATACCGTTTTCGTGCAACCAATTTTTTGCCGTATCAAATAACAGGAAAGCGGCTTTTTCATCATTTATACATTCAAAAAAACCCATACCGCCGGTAGGCTGCTCATAATTGAATGCTTTTTTGTTATTGATAAACGCGGCAACGCGACCAATAAGTTCTCCATTCTCATCCTTTAATATCCACCGTGTACATTTACCATACTGGTGAAAGTTGTTTTTGAGGGGATCAAAAACGGCTTCAATATCATTGTCAAGCGGGCAGATCCAGTTTTTATCATTTTTATAGATCGTTCTTGCAGTATCTAAAAACGCTTTGCTGGTTGCTTTATCTGTAACTTCAGTAAGGATCATGTGGGAGTTTTAAAACTGTAAAATATAAAAAAAGCATCCAGCGTATTGTCTGAATGCTTTAAAAACGGGTTATTTATACAAAATTAATAATCGTCGTCGTCGTCGTCATCATCACCGAAATCTTCAAACCCCAGGTCATCTAATGGCCCGTCAAAGTCATCTTCATCGTCATCAACTACTTTTTTACGTGACGTTGAATCAATAGCATCATCGTCATCATCTTCCTCAGCATCCGAGTTTTTAGGAATGTTCTTGTCTGAAATTTTTTTTGGCGTTCCCATTACGGTGAATATTTGTTATAATTTATTAGGATATGCTTAAACGAATTTAATATAAATAAATTTCTTTCGGTACTCTTATCAATTATTTATTAGTAAAAATAATTAAAAATCATTTTGAAAGAAAAAACATTTTAAAATTATTCGTGCTGTTCGCCAATTGAGGTAGAACTATCTGTAAGTTCTTTTATATGAGGCAATTCTTGCATATTATTTATTCCAAAATAATCCATAAAAAGTGGGCTGGTGCCATATAAAATGGGTTTCCCCAGTGCTTCCGACTTCCCATTTATTGCGATCAACTCCTTTTCCAGCAATTTTTGTATCGAATATTCGCAGTTTACGCCGCGTATTTGCTCAACGTCGGTTTTAGTTACCGGTTGTTTGTAGGCAATGATGGCCAGTGTTTCTAAAGCTGCCTGGCTCAGCTTCTTTTTCGACCGTTGCAGTTGCAGCAGGCTAATAATAGGGTGGTAGTTTTTTTTGGTTAAAAACTGGTAGCCGTTATTTACATTAACCAATTCTATCGCCAGGTTTTCGTTATGGTATTTGTTTTTAATAACAGCAAGGCTTTCCGTTACCTCGGCAATGGTAAAATCCCGCTCAAAGGTAGTTTGTAAACAGTAAACGATCTCTTCAGCACGAATGCTTTGCTCGGATGCAAAAACCAGCGCTTCTATATATAGTTCTGTGTCTTCCATTGGCGTAAGTTAAATAAAAAACAAGTTAGCCAACAAATACATTAATAATTTATCACCTGTTCTTCCAACTGTGCAGGTACGTTGCGCCATTCGTATTTTTGATTACGCAATTGCGGCTCAAAACCCGCGGCTATAATAGAATCCTGTATACCCTTAGCCGTAAAGCGGTGCGGCGCGCCTGCGGCCGATACCACATTTTCTTCGATCATTATCGAACCAAAATCATTGGCCCCCGCATGAAGGCATAATTGTGCAACCTGTTTGCCCACCGTTAACCACGAAGCCTGTATGTTTTTAATATTGGGCAGCATGATGCGGCTCAAGGCTATCATGCGTATATAATCGTCGCCGGTTACGTTATTGGTGATGCCGCGCACTTTGCGTAATAAAGTACCATCATCCTGGAACGGCCAGGGAATAAAGGCCATAAAGCCATAATGGCCGTCGGGTTTTTCGGCCTGTACTTCGCGTATCCATACCAAATGCTCAAAACGTTCTTCAATGGTTTCTACATGGCCAAACATCATGGTTGCCGAGCTTGGCAGGTTAAGCTGATGAGCCGCGCGCATTACATCAAGCCATTCTTTACCGCCGCATTTTCCTTTGGATATCAGGCGGCGCACACGGTCATTCAATATCTCGGCCCCGGCGCCGGGTAATGAGTCAAGCCCCGCCGCTTTCATTTCGCGCAGCACGTCAATATGGCTCATGCCCTCCAGTTTGGCCACATGCGCAACTTCCGGCGGACCTAATGAATGCAGTTTAAGCGTTGGATATAATCTTTTTAATTCCCTGAACAGGTCGGTATAAAATTTCAGCCCCAAGTCAGGATGATGGCCGCCCTGTAATAAAAGCTGGTCGCCACCCAAACGGAAAGTTTCTTCTATTTTTTGTTTATAAGTTTCAATATCGGTTATGTAGCTATCCTCATGCCCCGGGCGGCGAAAGAAATTGCAAAACTTGCAATTGGCTATACAAACATTGGTGGTGTTTACATTACGGTCTATCTGCCAGGTCACTTTGCCATGCGGCACCTGCTTTTTGCGCAGTTCGTTGGCCACATACATCAAATCGGGTGTGGAAGCATGATGGTGCAGGTGCACCCCTTCCTCCATACTTAAAAACTCAAATTGGGAGGCTCGGTGTAGCAGATCGGCAGTATTCATAGAACAAATATACAATATTAGCATTACTGCTTATTGATTTGGCCCTTGCTTGTTGTGATTTTATAATGGGGTGACCAATTTGTAAGTTGCTTGTATTTACCACCGGATAAATTTAAATTTACTATATGAAAAAACTAACCCTGGCCTTATTGCTCATCTCGTCGTTTGCATTAGGTGTGGCCTTTACAAAAGCAACCCAAAAAATTAAAGAAGCTGCCGCCGCAAAAAAGGTGACAGGTATCGGCGGTATTTTCTTTAAATGCAAGGACCCTAAAAAATTGAGGGAATGGTATGCCAAAAACCTGGGCATTGCCACCAATGGATACGGCGCAAGTTTTGAATGGCGGCAAGGGAACGACAGTACAAAATACGGCGTTACCCAATGGACCCCGTTCAGGGAAGACACTAAATATTTTGAGCCGGGAAAGAAAGATTTTATGATCAATTACCGCGTTGAAAATATGGAGGCGCTTGTAGCGCAATTAAAAAAAGATAGCGTAACCGTAGTGGATAAAATTGCAAGTTATGATTACGGAAAGTTTGTTCATATATTAGATAACGAAGGCAACAGTATAGAATTATGGGAGCCTAAGGATGTCGAATACAATAAAGTTGTAAAGGGGAGGGCTAAGTAAGGGGTGTTTTATAATTATCAAATAACTTTTCCCTTCTCCAGCCTCAAAAACCTATCCACACTCTCCGGTATC
>Ga0206912_1117_pt1 | contig 21656 bp, 22 predicted proteins | sample Alteio_BWOrgHeat_75_FD_152933 | JGI IMG/M metagenome (GOLD analysis project Ga0206912, IMG submission 152933) | Enriched cells from forest soil in Barre Woods Harvard Forest LTER site, Petersham, Massachusetts, United States -... | ecosystem: Environmental > Terrestrial > Soil > Temperate forest >... | reverse complement strand
GGTCCAGATTGCACCACTGGATCTCAAACAGGTCGAGATTATTAAAGGGTCTGCTTCCACGCTCTATGGTGGAGGGGCGATTGCAGGACTGATCAATCTGGTCAGTAAAACACCTGAGGATAAAAATGAAATCAGTTTATTGGCCAATGCCACATCAACGAAAGGATTAGACTTTAGTGGTTTCTACAATGAACGTTTTGGAAAAGCCGGAGTAACCTTGTTCGCGTCCAGCAACAGTGGAAAACCTTATGATCCGTCGGGAACCGGACTAACTGCTATCCCAAAATTCAACCGCTACACTATTATGCCGAGATTGTTCCTGTATGGTAAAAAGACAAGTGTGAATGTTGGATTCGGATATATAACTGAGAACCGTTTAGGTGGAAATATAAATTATATTGAACATGGAACACCGGGTTACTTCGAGCAAAATATAACCAAACGATTTACGACACAGCTGGGACTGACCCAACGGCTCAGCGATCATTCTACTATCACGATCAAGAACAGTTATAACCATTTTGATCGCAGCATCACTATGCCTTCATATGAATTTAAGGGAATCCAGCAATCCTCTTTTTCGGAACTTAACTGGAATGGAGGTAATAAAAAAAGTCAATGGATTGCCGGTATAAATTTATATACAGATAAATTTACCGAGTCCATTCAGGTGCAGGACAGTGCCAGAGATTATCAGTATCACACATTTGGAATCTTCCTGCAAAATACCTGTATCTTGTCCAGCCTGTTAAGTATAGAGAGTGGCCTGAGGGGAGACTATACTTCTCCCTATGGGTTCGTTTTTTTGCCGAGGATGTTTTTACTGGCCCGTATCTCGGAAAAATTAAGTTCACGCATTGGGGGAGGATTGGGATACAAAGTGCCCACTATTTTTACGGAGGAAAGCGAAGAAAGACAATACAGGAATATTCTTCCGATCAATCCATCCACCACCCGTTATGAAAAATCTGCAGGCGGCACTTTTGATGTGGTCTACCGGGAAAATATGGATGCATTGAAAGTGACCATTGATCCATTATTGTTTTATACCCGGATCAACCATCCACTGATCTTGCAAAGTCTACCGGGAGGATTTGCGGAATTCATAAATGCCAATGGGTTTACGGATTCCAAAGGATTCGAGTTAACCATTCGATTGGCTTTGGATAAATTCAGTTTGTTTGCGGGATATACATATACGGATGCCCAAAACCATTTCAATGGAAACAGTTCAAGATATCCTTTAGCACCCTATAACATGTTGCATTTTGATTTAGTATACGAACTGGAAGGTAAATTAAGGGTGGCTCTTGAAAGCTATTTTACAGGAAAACAAGAGCTTCATGATGGTTCCGTTGGAAATAGCTATTGGTTATTCGGGGCTTTGATTGAAAAAACATGGGGTCACTTTTCTTTATTTGTCAACAGTGAAAATTTGAATGATGTCCGCCAGACAAAATGGGGGCCGATATATTCAGGTGATATTAATAGTCCGGTATTTCAGGATATTTATGCTCCTCTGGAAGGTATTACCATAAATGGGGGAATAAAATTAAAATGGTGAATCAGGCTGTTGAAATGATCAGAAATGAAAGACGAACCTACTCCCCAATGAAGGGAACTTGATAAATTGCTGAAGTGTTACTTTTTATCTAAGAAAGGTATTATTACATCTGGCAACACTGGCGACATAAAAAGTGTATAATGTGTTTCGCCTGGGATGATCGCAAGTTGTGAAACCGGTCTTCCGGTACCCTGCCAACCCGGATCTTTCAAACCACCGCCAAGCAATTTGAAAAATTCTACCATGTGGCTAGGAATGACCGCATCAGCATCAGCACACACTAACAATACAGGCAACTTAATTGCTGCAACTTCTTTTGACCAATCATATTCTTTTTGGATGGCTGCACTCATTTTGGTCACCAGCTTTGTCCAGTCCTCAGGCTTTGGCGCCAATTTTAAATACGATTGATACATGGGTGTTTGTTTTAGTGCCTCTGCAGATGCTGGTCCCATTTGATCTTGCTGAACAAGTAAATCAGGGAACCATCCTTTTCGCTTGAATGGGCATGAGATCAGCACCACCTTATTCAGTAACTCCGGATGCTGAATGCAGAGACGAAGCGCAACTGACACCCCCAATGAATAGCCCACGACATTTGTTTTTCCAAGGTTAAGATGCCTGATCAAATCTGCTATATCATTTGCCATAGAATCCATGTCAATTGGCCTGTCAATATCAGCAGTGCGTCCATGTCCCTGCAGATCCACAGCAATCACTTTATTATTTTTTGCAAGCGTGCCTATGTTGGGCATAAACAACCCGGTGTTCCCAAACCCGCCATGTAAAACAATTACCGGCTGTCCTGCACCTTGAATCTCATAATACATTTTAAGTCCATTGACATAAGCATATGCTTTAATTGTATCTGTTGCCATTTTGTTTTCGATTTTTTTATTTATGTGTTCAGTATGCTGAGAATCTCCAAAACTTGTTATTAAAAATGAAAATAAAAACCAGGTCAAGGATATTTTAATCGCACTTTTCATAATAAATAATATTTATTCATTAAACATTTTTTGGTTTGTAACTCAGTATTAATCAATTAAGGATTGCTATCTACAGCAGGCACGGAATGATGTTCGTGCAGGATCGTCCACACCCCTTTTATTTTTTTCAGGCCCGCTGTTAACCTGAAATGCAATGGAATATATTCATCACTATTACTTTTATCGGCACATTCCAGTTTACCAAAGGCGAATGCAACCTGATCGTCTGCAATGATGTTTAGTTCGTGGATGTCAAAGACACCCTGTTTTGTAAATCGAAAGAACAGATCCCAGGTTTTGCGATAGGCTTCAAGTCCCACCGACTGAAATGGTTCAGGAACATCATACATCACAAAATCCTCCGAATGAAAAGCGATGATGGCCTGGATATCCCTGTTTCGAACCGCTTTTGCCCAATTTTCCAACAGCTTCCGGATTTGTATTTCATTTTCTCCAACTCTTGTCATGACTTAATATTTGGTTCCGGTTTGCTATCATGTAACAACTAGTGAATAGACTTCATTGTTATCATTACCCGGATCTGGTTTATCCGGCAGATACCGGAATTGAAATTTCGCGAGCATTTTTTTAGAACGCATATTGGCTTTATGCGTATATGCTTCAACGTTAGTCAGTGCCAGATCTTTAAATCCGTAATCCAACACAGCTTGTACTGCTTCTGACATCAGGCCCCTGCCCTGAAAAGCGGGGAACAGTTCGTATCCGAGTTCCGCCAGTTTCCGGTCTTCTGAGAAATTCCAAAGGCAGACCGTTCCGATCAGATCCGGTTGCGTATTCAGGCAGATGGCCCAATAAATATCGGGACCCCGGTCAACGTTGCTCCATATTTTCTCGATGAAAGCAGCCGCCTCGGTTTCACTGGTCATCCTCATGCGCTGGATGAATCTGGACACCTGTTCATCACTGCGCAGAATAAATAAAGCTTTCTGATCTTCCGCAACCAGGCGGCGCAGGATCAGACGACTGGTCTTTATTACTGGAAAAGCAGCAGGAGAATTCATGATGGATTATTTCTTCTTTTTAGAAGCTTTGGCAACGGCATTATAATCCAATGCCAGCCCGATCCAGTAAGCCAGTTTCTTTTGAGTCCTGAGTGCGGCGGCATCCACAAATACATAACCCCGCATCGGTTTGCCCGTGAAATCCATCGGATGGCAGCCTTCCTTCTCCATTACTTCGTCATACATCGTGGGGTCGAGACGGACCATCATCCGGTCCTGCTCCACGCCCACACACATTTTACCGTTGACCATAAAGCAGAGGCCTCCGAACATTTTCTTTTCTTCGGTTATTTTGTGCGTTTTGCTGATGATCTCGCGTGTACGTGCTGCCAGCTTTTCGTTGTAAGCCATGGGGGATGTTATTGGTGTATTCAAGTTAGTAAAAATCGGTAAACTGTCCGGTTCTTGTAATAAAATATTTGGGTAACTCAAAAGTTACTTATATATTTGCGTAACCTTAAAGTTACTTATTAAAAAAAAATGAAAGCAGTAGTTATAGGTGAATCCTCAGGGGCTACCATGGAAGATATTATGAAAGTCTATCCAAAACGCAAAGCCATCGTAGATAAATATATCGCCAGGAATGAGTTGATTGGTATCGGGCCATTCGGAGATATGGGAAACATGGCCATCTTCAGAAACCGGCCGGCGGCCGAACAATTTGTAAGGGAAGATCCGTTCATACTGGAAGGTCTTGTAAAGTCATTTGTTATCCGGGACTGGAATGATAGCTTACTGCCCGAGTACATGACAGACAAAAGTTATCATGTTACGATTGAAATACCCAAATCTCCTGAAGAAGTTTTCCAGGGCCTTACTCAAAACGTTCCAAAGTGGTGGGGCGGCAGAGACTTTACAGGATGCAGCATTCAATTGAATGATGAGTTTATCATCCATCACCCGGGTGCGCACTATTCAAAACAGAAATTAACAGAGGTCGTTCAGAATAAAAAAATAGTCTGGTGTGTCGAAGAAAGTAAACTCAGCTGGATAAAGAAGCAGGATGAATGGACAAATACCAGAATGATTTTTGAAATAGCTCCCACCGGGTATTCTTCAATTCTTCATTTCACACATGAAGGCCTTGTGCCTGAAAAGGAGAGTTATGCCATGTGTTCAGAAGGCTGGAATCTGGTAATAAAAGAGTGGCTATTCGACTTCGTTGTTCATGGCAAACCACATTTTGATTTATAACCACGATTACATGACAGAAATGAAAAGTCATATTTATACCACAAGCATGGAGGTTCCGTTTCCTCCCCGTTATGTTTTTAATCATGTCAAAAATCTTTCTAAATGGTGGCCGGAAGAATATATCGGGGGAGGTATTGAACACGATTCAGAGTTTGTATTTAAGACCGGAGAAGGACATTATTCAAAAAACAGAGTAGTAGAATTTGAACCAGACAAAAAACTTGTTTGGCTTACGATGGAGAGCATTCGCAAAGCGGATAATTATGATTGGTCAGGCACAAGATTCATTTTCGAGTTGACGCCCAAAGCAGAAAATACACTGATCAAATTTACTTATGATGGCATTGTTCTGGAAAATGAAGTAGAGAAATTAGCTCAGATATGTGATATGACGCTTAAAGAAATGCTGGCAGGATGGCTAAACGATCCCAGCTGATGGCTTAGTGATGAACATTGGTATCTTTATACCACGATGAAAAAAACCGAATGGTTCAATAGAAAATTCCCTCCGATCGACGATAATGGAATCCTTCCATCCATCATCGAGCGACTCATCGGAACGCCGGCAAGACTTGAAGAGATCACACACGATATCGACGAGTGGATACTTATGGCGAAGGATGGAGAAAAATGGTCCATCAAGGAAGAAGCAGGACATCTCTCGGATCTGGAACCGCTCTGGCTCGGGAGACTGGAAGAACTCATGAACGGATTGACGGAATTAAGGGTCGCGGATCTGACCAACCAGCGAACACATACCGCCAATCACAATGCAACCGCAATAGAAATTCTATTAAAAAGATTCAGGAATCAAAGAATGCTCTTCGTCAACCAGCTCATGCATCTTAAGGACGAACAATTATCCCATGCTTCCTTGCATCCCCGTCTCAAAACTCCGATGCGGATCATCGATCTTGCTTTTTTTGTAGCGGAGCATGATGATCATCACCTGGCAAGGATCAGGGAAATGCTGGGTTAATGACCTTATCCGCGACATTAATACCCATTATGAGCAATTTTCTTTGCAGATGAAGGCATACCATGTTGTTATCAGCAGGCCCGGCTATTGCATTATAGAGATATGGGATATGAGATATGAGATATGAATTATTAATTATTAATTATTAATTATTAATTATTAATTATTCAATTATTCAATTATTCAATCATTTATATGCAACAACAAATACTAAGTAGATTTTTTAGATTCTTTATTTTAAGTGGAATTATTTTAAATTTGGTTGCCTGCAATGGCAGTGACAGCACAAGTAAGAACACAACTGACAGCGTTTCTGCGCCAAAGGATTCAGTAAAAGTAGCAGTTAAGAAGAAAGGAAAAACTTCCGTTACTTATGTTACTGCAAGCGGTGTAAAAATAGCTAAAGATGCACACGGCATCTACAACCAGGCTGAAGTAGCTCCTGAATTTCCAGGCGGACAGGATGGTTTGTCTGATTACATCAATAAAAACCTGGCATATCCTCAAACAGCGATTGACAATGGTATAACCGGTACGATACATATTAGTTTCGTCGTGGATGAACATGGCAAAGTCCTGAATCCACAAGTGACGGATACCAAAAATTTGAGCACTGATTTGAATGCAGAAACATTGAAGGTGTTTAACAATATGCCCTTATGGAAACCAGGATTAATTAAAGGGAAGAATGTAAAAACCAGGTTGGAATTACCAGTTAGTTTTCAACTGGAAGATGCAGGTTAACATCTTACTGGGATTTATTTGGCTTGAGTTCAATCCAGGTCGGCGCATGGTCGCTGGATTTCTCCCAGCCCCTCACTTCGCGATCGACGCCTGCACTCACCAAACGTTTGGCCAGTACCGGGCTCAGTAACAGATGATCGATTCGTAGTCCTGCATCCCGCCCATATGCATTTCGAAAATAATCCCAGAATGTATAAATTTTTTCGCCCGGGTGTTTAGTTCTCAATGCATCAATCCAACCCTGTGAAACGAGTTTGCTGAAAGCCTCCCTGACTTCAGGAATGAAAAGTGCATCGTTTATAAATTTCTCGGGTTTGTATACATCCAGCTCGGTAGGCATCACATTATAATCGCCTGCAAGTATCACCGGCACATCCATCGCCATGAGTTTTTTTGCATGTGCCGTCAGCCTTTTAAACCAATCCAGTTTGAAATCAAACTTGGGACCGGGCAGTGGATTTCCATTCGGTAAATAAATACAGCCGATAATAATATCATCGACTTTTGCTTCGATATAACGACTGTGCAGGTCTTCCGGATCTCCCGGCAGTACCCTTCTTATTTCTTCCGGTTTTTTTTTCTTAGATAATATCGCAACGCCATTCCAGCTTTTTTGACCATGCCAGATCGCATGATATCCTGCATCCAGGATGGCCTGTTCAGGAAATTTTTCGGTCGGCGCTTTCAATTCCTGGAGACAAACAACATCCGGTGCGGACTCCTTCAGCCAGCGCAATAAAACCGGAAGACGGCCATTTACACCATTCACATTATAAGTCGCAATTTTCATCTGTTGAATGTTCAAATGAAAGAATTCATGAAATTGCTGCTATTTTCTTTCCAATACAGATCCCTGCAAATATCTCATCTTTACAAACGATGCTGTTTCTTTAAACCCGGCATCCAGCCATTGTTGTTTACACTGTGGATTAGCGTATAATATTTTCAATGGCCGGTTTTTCCGGCCAAGGCTTTCAGATACTTTCTTAATGAATTCATGCATAACCACCTCATCAAAAGGATTAAATAAAAATAAAACGCCCACTGTTTCCGGAATACGATAATGACGGGCATCCGCACATTCAATGGTAATGGATACATCCGGATATTTGGTTTTTATGCCATTACAAACATTAGCGGCGTCATTACATAACTTTTTAGAAAAATCTATGCCGATGATATCTGAAAAGCCATAAGCAGCACCCATAGCCAACAATCGACCTTTGCCGCATCCTACATCCAAAAATGTTGTTGTAAAATCAGCTGGCTGCAAATAATTAAACAACCTGCTGGAAGTGTAATAGTTAAGAGGCTCATACATACTAAAATGCTTACGATCTTCAACCGATACAGCGCCTGGCAGGTTATCAATGCCAATGGTGTGGATACCGTATTTCTTTTCACCGCTAATTTCCTGTCGAATAATAAAATTAGCAAGACGGAATCCCCAATTCCATTCGAGATATAAAAAATACAACAGATACCGCATCATTCAATATTTAATGTGCGAAGAATGTGATGCCGGATATATTTCTACTTATAGGGATTACGCTGAATCAGAAGCGCAGAAGGGCTTCTATAAAGTTAATCTATTTAATAGATACATGCAATTCCTGGCATGGTATCAGAAACCATCAAGGATAGCTGCCCGGGATATTTGAAATTCATTGGTTTCCTTTAGGTAGGTATAGTCTTTCTTCCATTCGGGAAAATGTTTGGCTGTCATTTCAACGGCATCCATTATATAGTTAATCTCGCCGTCAGTCATGGTAGGATGAATGGATATTCGAACCCATCCTGGTTTAGTGGAAAAGTACCCGGAAAGGATTCGGTTACGTATTTCCCGTGACCGGCGCCTGCCAACTCCCAGCAATGCATGGCCATAGGTTCCTGCACAGGAACATCCTCCCCTGGTTTGGATACCGAACCGGTCATTCAGAATTTTTACAATCAGGTTATACGGAGCATGCTGCATAACAAACGAGATGACTGCCAGTCTTTTTTTTGCATGACCCGCCAGTATTTCCAGGTTTTTGATTTTTGAAAGCCGGTCAAAAATAATCGCTAACTGTTCTTCCTCCCGTTTTAATAAATTCTCCACACCCATCTTTTCTTTTAACCGTATGCACATACCCACCCTTATGCCCTGAATGATGGGCGGCGTGCCTCCATCTTCCCGCTGTTCTATATGATCAACATATTCATGTTCTTTCCAGGGATTACTATAAAGAACCGTTCCTCCACCCGGTTGATCAGGAATTTTGTTACGATAGATTTTCCTGTTGAAAATCAATACGCCTGAGGTACCGGGGCCTCCTAAAAATTTATGCGGAGAAAAATAAATGGCGTCCAGTCCTGTCCCCGGTTCTGTTGGATGCATATCGATATCAACATAGGGAGCAGAACCGGCAAAATCAACAAAACATAAGCCGTCGTTTTCATGGATTATTTTCGCCATGGCATGATAAGGCGTTTCTATTCCCGTCACATTAGAACAGGCTGTCAATGCCAGGATCTTGTTTTTCCGGTTACTGAATTTTTTCAATAAACTTCTGAAAGCATCCAGGTTAATCTGTCCGTCCTGATCATGTTCAATCAATTCAACGGTGGCGATGGTTTCCAGCCAGGAAATCTGGTTGCTGTGGTGTTCCATATGACTCAGAAAAACAACCGGACGCAGCGACTCGTCCAAACGAATACTATCCGTTGAGAGATAGTCCGACAATCGTTCGGGAATCCGCAACCCTAATATTCGTTGCAACTTATTTATTGCGCTGGTCATGCCACTGCCGCAGAAAATGAGCACATCATCTTCATGGGCATGAACATGTTCTTTAACAATTGATTTGGCCTCTTCGTAAGCGGTGGTCATCTTCTTACCCGTAACAGTTGATTCAGTATGCGTATTTGCCATAAAGGGCAAAATCCGGTTAAGTATGAATTCCTCGATGGGCCGGTAAGCCCTGCCGCTCGCCGTCCAGTCGGCGTAGACGATCTGTTTTTTCCCAAACGGTGATTCAAAACATTGCTGGTTACCAATGATATTTTTTCGGAATGCCGAAAAATATTCTTCCAATGAAATCTCTTTTTTCATATATGAGATTGTCATTTAGTTTTTGCAGCGCCAGAAATTCCGAAAAGGTCATAGGGCCTTTTATTAATCTCACCATTAAATAAATAAACGACAAGAATAATATAGGCAACAAAACCCAACACAACCAGCCATTGTGTGCGGGAAGTTTTCTGGATATCCTGTTTTGATTTAGCATCACAGACTTCGCCCGGACAATACTGTACTTTGTCGCGATAGATCGCAGCGTAGAGTTTACAGGCCAGACAAATACCGAAGGCCGATTCAAAAAACAAAAATATAAGGCACATAAGACATACGATGCCCGTTATCGGACTGTAAGCATTAACCACCACTAAAAAAACAAACATGGTGGCTGATAATATTACCCCGATTATCCATGCAAACTTTTTTTGTTTCGCACCAACATACTCAGGCGTTTGATTTCGCACGATCAGTCGTCCGACAATTAAACTGGGAGAATATTTCGGGTTGATAAATACCCTGATTATAAAATCGGTCAGGAAAAAAGTAATAGCATATTTCGCCAGTGCAAAATCATTATTGAAGAGAATGATCATCAGAGAAATAAAAATAATGAGGAACAGTATGCCCGCGGCAGCTCTTATTTCTCTTTCGTTGAGTACCGGGATATCGTATCCGGGAACCTGTTCACCAAAAGCTATAATCTTTGGCATATGTATGGTTGTTTATACTAAAACTAAGGATCAGACCGGGCATTCCTGAAACTATTTGACACTTGCCTGTGCATTTTACGCAGATGGTCATTTTTACATGAAATCCGCGATATTAGGTGGCTACGGCTGTTGCGTATGAAATTTTATATTACAGAATACATCTTTTGAAGGGTAAAGCGTCTCTTTTTCGTGATATCCTGCATTTGAAAAGAGATATTTCCACTGATCAGATCAATGAAATACTTTTATAGTATCAAACTATGTATGAAGCGATATGTTTTTCCGAAGGTATAAATTTCATTTCCTTTTTTTTCTTGCCTATATCGGTGCGCTGGTCATTGAAAAACCGGTTTATTTAGGCAATAGCGTAGCTGATTGTTTTTCCTACATGTTCACGGTTTTTATACATTTTTCGCTGTTCGCCGGTCTGATTCTTACGAACAAAACATTGCTGATCCCCTTCCTCCTGGACAAAAAACGGTTTAGTTTGTACGTTGCCGGGTTGGTCAGCCTGGTGTTGATTTATACCTATTTTGTTGCCCATTATAATTATCTGCTTCACCACAGCCTGCTTCATGATGTCCCGATTGGAACCAGTTCAGGATTCTGGGACAATTTTGTTTATGCGTTGTGTTGTACGGTCATTGCTGCCATGTTGCATATAACTCAAAAATGGTCGGATCAGGAAGAGCAGGTGAAAAATATCCAGATCAACCAGCTTCAGACAGAATTAAAATATTTACGTTCACAGATCAACCCGCACTTCCTTTTCAATGGACTGAACTCCGTATATGGATCCATTGAAATGAGCAACCTCCAGGCCCGGGACATGATGGTACAATTCTCCGATCTTTTGAGGTATAATTTATATGAGGCGGATGTCGAAACGATCGCATTGGACAAAGAAATTAAATATCTGGAAAACTATGTGGCCCTTCAAAAGGCCAGAAGCAATGACAACGTGGAAGTCAGCCTGTTCGTGAGTTATAAAAATCGCAGCGTCCAAATTGCTCCCCTGATATTTATGGCTTTTGTGGAAAACGCATTTAAGTATGCTTCCAGAGACGATCGGATGAGCAATCGCATCGTCATTCATTTAAAAGAAGAAAATGGTCAGATACATTTCACCTGTGAAAACTCTTTTCATGAATCACAAACGTCTTCCGGAGGAATCGGCCTGAATAATGCATCCAGGAGACTGGAATTATTATACAAAGACCGGTACAAGCTGGATATCAAAAAAGAACAAAACATCTATCGTGTGGATTTAATCCTCAGCCTATGAAAAAACTTAGTTGTATCATAGTAGACGATGAGCCCATTGCCCGGAAAATATTACGCGAATTTGTGGAGCATATTCCGTTCCTCGATTTGCAGGGTGAGTTTGAAAATGCGGAAAAAGCAAAAGTGTTTTTAGGCAGAAATACGATCGATATTATATTGCTGGACATAGAGATGCCAGAGGTTTCCGGTTTACAGTTACTGCAAAAAATGCATATCGAATCACTTGTCATTGTAACCACGGCCTTTCCAAAATATGCGCTGGAGGGATACGAGATGGATGTGATTGACTATCTCTTAAAACCTTTCGCGTTCAGCCGGTTTCTAAAGGCCGTACAAAAGGCCAGGGATTATTATCAGATCAAGCATGCAGCTGTTGCCACCCAGCAGTCTTCCTATATCTTTATTAAGAGTGACAAACGGATAGAAAAAATTGAACTGAGTGAAATCATTTATGCGGAAAGTGTGGGAAACTATGTAAGTATTCACACGGAAAATAAAAAGATGCTCGCCTACCTGACCATGAAAAGCCTCGAATCACAACTACCCATAGATGATTTCATAAAAATCCATCAGTCATATATTGTCAATTGCTCAAAAATTCAGGCCATTGAAGACAATGAAATTAAAACGGCCGCTCAGTCCCTGCCCATCAGCCGGAATTTCCGCGATTCAGTAATGAAGATCGTTCAAAAAAGGCTTCTCAAAAGATAAGAGGGGCCATCATTTAATAGGCCATTTTATTCCAGGGTTGCTTAAAGCCTTCCACATGATCTGGTCTAATTCGTTTAAATAATTTTCAATTGCAGGACGATTGGTATTAATGAGGATCACCCAGGAAAAACCATTTGCGGCGCATACCATTTCAGAAGTCTGGCCGAAATGTTCGCTTATATAATATCGATTTTTAAAATCATCATTTAAAAACCAGCCACAGGCAAAATGTTCATTAGGATTTGACGCAGTCAGCATGATTCTCCTGGATGTGCTGTCTAAAATATTATTATTAGAAGAAAATCTATTTACATTGTCGGTTAAGATTAGCAGGTCAGTTGCTGATGCAATCCAACCACTACAAGCATCCGCCCTAGGGAAACAAAATTCATCATCCAGTTCTGCATCATATCTTGTAAAAAACCTGTCTTTATAATTTGTTACCTCATTCTTTTTTTTGTCCCCTAACCAACCTGCTATTTGCATATCGGAAATTCCAATTGGCTTCAGTATACTGTCATTTACAAAATTGGTGTAAGAGAGTCCGCTGATCTTTTCGATAATTCTCCCTAGTACCAGGTATCCAAAATTGGAAAAGCCATAGGTGCTTCCCGGAATATTCCTCAAAGGGATATTGTCTAAGGTCCAGGTCAAAAATTGTTCTTTTGTAATAGACGTATCCCTGAATTTTGGATCATCCACCCTATCATCAAGTCCGCCTGACCAACCACCACAGGTATGATGAAGAAGTTCATTGACCGTAATATTGCTTATGTTAGCAGTATAGGGATGCATGCCATATTTGGTTCCTAAAATTCCACTGTCGCCAAAAACTCTTGACTCAAGGGATAATTTTCCCTCCTGAATCAATTTCATTATTGCTATCGACGTGATCGTTTGAGATATCTGCCCGATTCGAAACAAACTGTTCTTTGTGACTTCTTCTTTGGATGAAAAATCTGCATACCCATATTGCTTTGAATATATAAGCCTGCCATCTTTTGAAACGGCTAAAGACAGGCCCGGGATATGGTAATTTTCCATAAAATTGACTACCAAACTATCAACACCCAATATGGAACCTGGCTGACTGACTTGTCTTGTGATTACTTCACCCCAACCGGAATCCTTACCCGAGCAGGCAGTTAGCAAATAAAATAAGCCCGGAATTAAAATAATAATTCCAAACTTTTTCGCAGCAAACGAACTCATACTATTTTTTTAAATTAATTAGATGTGATATTTAATCGTCCAATCACGTATTGTCTGAATAAATAAGATGCCAATTCTTCATTCAACTGAATTGCAAAGTTTTGAACGAACTACTACTTGTAAAGTTTGCGTTTTTGATACATTAGTGTTCGAATTCGACCATGGCCGGGATCAGGGAAATCTTTAAATTTGAATCTATATGACTCAGCATTTCGCCGGGGGAATGTTTTGCAGGCAGCACTCTACTCTGCAGCAGTCATTCTGATGGCTTTTGGATTTCATTGAGTGAAAATTGAAAATTCCAGCTAATGAGGATTACTACAAAAAACTCTAAAGGACGTCTGATCACCTATTGGGTTTTCACATCTTATCTTGCATTTGAATCAATATTAAGCGCAACATGGGATTTTAACTGGATCAACAAAGGTTATGCAATTTCCATGATGCAACACCTCGGTTTCCCCTCATATTTTTTGGTTATTAAAGGCATGGGTACTCTTCTTGCTGCTCCTGTTTTTATTCTGCCTAAACTGCCCTTGCTTAAAGAATGGGCTTATTTTGGAACTTTTATAATTTATATAGGTGCCATTGCATCCCATATAGTTGTTGGTGACGGATTAAATAAAATAATATTTCCAGTCATCATGTTGCTAATAACTATCACTTCATGGGCATTGCGCCCGGATTCCCGAAAACTCTCCCGTGTATAGGATCTAAGGTTTATTATTAGTTCTTCTTAATGCGCGAAGGGCAAATAATAATGCGATTGCAATAGGAATGATTAAGAATGTCATAGATTAAAGTAAGGTTGCGCGGTTTGAGTGATCTTCATTAAATCCATCAGGATCATCGCAGGTAAAATTGCTGATCGATCTTATCCTTTAGCAGACTGGTCAAAGTTTCGTTTTCTTTTTTTATCTGATTCATCCGCACCCCACCTGAAGAAATCAGGATGTCCGGAAATTCATCGTTAGTTACGGATAGTTTCAGCCATTGTATATTAAATGCACGCATAAAGGGTTTTGGATTCGAGAATACACTTAATTCAACTGAATTGTAAGGCAGTTCAAAACGGAAATCGATATTAAGGTTTTTGTATTGCTTTCCGTTGGCAGGTTCAAACCGATTTGGATGGAACTCAATCTGTCGTTCAAAAAGCTGTAACGATCCTTTTGCAATAAACACGACGGGAATATATCTGCCTCCTGTGCTTACTTGTGGAAAACCGGATGGTATTTTATTTTTACCAACGATCGTCCTCCACCAGCCGTTTGATTTAGCAATTGAATTGAATTCATTAAGGTGTTCAACTGAAGAAATCCAGATATTATCAAAAGTCTCCGTCATGGTTTGTTTTCCGGAAGTTCTGATAATTTCCGCATATAGTCATATTTTATGTTGGCCGGGAAATTCGCCACGATGGATGGTGGTTCGCCCAGTCCATTCTTAAGCCATATTTCTGATTCATGTTCCAATCCTTCTTTAACATCCTCTCCATCATCTTCACCCGCTACCGGCCATGCTTCAAAAACATCATCATGATAGAATTCAATGAACAGAACACTGTTTGAATATGCAGAATATTCTTTATCAGGATTTGCATTATGTTCTTCCGGAGAAAGATATGGGAAAATGAATCCTTCGGGCAGTGTCATATATCGTTCAGCCAGGTATTCGATTGCTTCATTTCGAGCTTTGGGTAAATCTTCATCCTTGAAATCCTCTACGTGATGATAACTATTGACGACTTTTTTATCTTTTATCGCAACAACATCCTGCGTTACGCGGTAGAAATATGTTGCTACCCGTTGTCTGTCATATAGTTTCTCACTGAAGTCCTGAGGGCCGAATTCCATATGGAGGGTCAACCAAAGAATGTGCCATATGTGCCATACGGTCGATTCTGATGCAGTTAATTGTTCGATTTCGATACAATATTATTTGTCTACAACATTATTCAACATCATCGTTTTTCCATCCGTAATAATAATTTTGGCATTGGATGATTTCACAAGTTCCTTTGTTATTTCAATGCTTCTGAACTTCAATATTTTATCGGTCAGTGAACCATTGATGGTATTTTGATAATTCCTGATTGCATTTGCATCAATCTGCATCAATAAAGAATCATTTTTTTGTTTTTCAAGCGCAAACTTTAATTCTTTCTCCTTGGATTCAATATCAAAATCCTCCTGGTCACGCTTAGTTTGCAATTCCAGTTTGGTCTGTTTGGCAATTTGTTCCGCTTTAGCTTTGTTTTCTATTGCATGAAGTACTTCCGCAGGCATATCAATATCTTTAACCAGTACATCATCCAGAATAATTCCATATGTAGAAATATCCGCCCTTAGTTTGTCTTCGATATTCTGTTCGATGGTTTCTCTTTCATTCAGTAATTCTATGGCGGTATATTTCATAGTATATTCTCTTACAATTGCCATAAAATTATTGATAACGATTTTCTTCCCGTAGTCCATTCCGACATTCGTATAAATTGTAGGAGCGGCTTCGGGTTTGATATGGTATAAAACCGTCAGATCCACTTTTACTTCAAGCCCTTCTTTTGTAGGCGGACTCATAATCGTTGAAAATTCCTCTATGCGTGTATTGAACTTGCGGATTTTAGATGAAAAGGGATTGTAATGATAGCGGCCCTGCGTTAAAATTCCTGGCTTTATCATTCCTTTATGAACAACGAAACCAACTTCTCCCGGATAAATGGTTTTGCAACCTGAGATGGTAGCTACAAATAAAATAATCAATGCGGTTTGTGTAAATACATTTTTCATAATTACGTTTTTATGTGAAAGAGCGGGATGAGAAAGGTATATTACACCAAGTTAAAATCGAGTTAACAGAATTAAAGCTATGGTTAAACGAAAATGTTCGGATTGGTTTCCGGCCATTCAATAAATCATAAACTAAAATGAATTAATTGCCCTGCGGATTTGCGGAAGTTTTATTTCCAAATCATATTTTTTCTTTAGAACCGAAAGTCCAGGGAGAAAGTCGGATACCAGCCTTCGGGCGAATAAGACATTACAAAGCGAAATATTGCCATCTGGGCAGGAGCAAAATAAATTCCGCCGCCGACCCCGTTATGCCATAGCCTGGAATGATCGTCCTTCTGCCATACGCGGCCAACATCATACAACCCTATAATTCCCAGTAGACCCGGAAGAATATAATTATGAAAACTGGCCAGCCGCAACCTGGCTTCGAGATTATTAAAAGCCATATACTGACCTGCAAAACGGTTTTTTCTGTATCCCAATAAATTTCCCTGGCCTCCGATAAACATTGACTGGTAAAAAGCCGCATCTCCTATTGTTGCTCCCCCTCCCACACGGTCGGCAATGACCAACGCTTCACCGGCATCGATGCTTTTATAAAACCCTGCATCTGCAAATAATTGTGCGAATGATTTGGAATATGTATTTAGTCCTGCATATCCCTGCAAACGAAGGTTTAAAAATGTTCCATTAGCCGGTAAAAGTTGATTGTCTTTTTTGCCCCTGTTAAATTCAAGAATGACTCCTCCGTGAAGTTTACTTTTTGAAAGAGTTGCGCTGTCGTAAGACTGCACGGCAGATTTTGTTTCTATATAACGGCCAATATTGTCCGTGCTGTCATATGTGTAAAATTCGAGGGAAGGCCCCACGCTGAAACTACCCATCTTTTTTCTTCCCCACCGGAGCGCAGGTGATAATTTGTACAGGCTATAGCGCGACCGGTAATACGCCGCGTAGTCACCGGATTTATCAAACGCCGTTGTATTTCCAGTTCCAAAATAATTTTGCGTATTATTCGGCGCATTGACAGTTGCATGGATCAGGAAGTCAGCATTTCCTACAGCTTTTCCCCATTCCGCATTGTATTTCGCTTCAAATGCTCTTGTTTCAAAAGAATGAATAAAACTAAACTGCTGAAAACTGGTATGCCTTTTTGTACTGAATATTGGAGTTGTATAGTCCAGCCCCCGGGTAAACGTAAGCATCACCCCGAGTAAAACCCCGTCATCGGGATTATAGGCGATATTTAAAAGCGGCGCAAAAACGTTGAATAAATTGCCCGGAGCAATCGCTGTATTTGCGCTATCGTTGGAAATATATTTTTTAAACCTGGAAGTCTCGCCCGAAAAGGTTGTGCTGTTATTCTTTTCAAATACCGCGACTTTTTTCTTCGATGCAATAAGGTCAAATTGCTTGGGCCCGTCTTTGCCGCTGAATCTGAGTTTGATGGGGGATTTATTATTGTCTATGATTATGCTGTCCTTCCCATCACCAATAAAAAATCTGATTTCTTTAGTGATGGATGGATTATATATTTTTGAAAACAGCGGTTGTTCGGCTTTTCCTTCATCAGATAATTTGTGAATGTTAACCAGCATTTCGTTATTTGAAATATCCTTTATTTCAATAAGTTCATTTTTATTGCTGGTCTGAATAAATACATTCTTATTCAAGAAATAATAATAAGCCGACATGGCACGTGGCAGGTCTGCTCTCCTTAATTTTAATATTTTCAGCAAATCATCATGTCTGATATCATATACGGATGGAGGCATTTGCCTGAGGGCAAATTCCAAAACACTGTCTGTTACTTCTGCAACGAATTCATTGGTTATGCGCATCCAGTCTTCATAGCTGAATTGATTAATCAGTCTCGCATTCAAGAGTGTACTGGTAAAGAGAAATGTTCCGACGTTCCTGATCTTTGGATTGAATCCTTCGAAAAAAGGCTGAACATAGGGCCTCGATTCCAGGTAAGGAAAGACGCCCTGGTTAATATAAAAAACCTGGTCACGATCCCTCGGCACAGGAATATATTTCCATCCGCCTACCCCATTCTTTTCTGGTTTAAACCGCCATTGATCTCCGTGGCGGTCCCAGTCTCCAATAAAAATATCCAGTATCCTTGCTTTTAAAAAGATCGTGCTGTCAAAATTGTTGTCGTTGCTGGAATCCAGCGCTGCCAGCATGTCTATAAAGTTGACAGATTTGCCGGTCGGTTCTCTTTCTTCCAAAAGACAAATCGTTCCTTCAAATGTTTTTGCATAGATTCCCAAAACTGAATCAGGAGCTACGATACCGATGATGGGATGCGCATGTGGAATACCCACTGCGTTTGCAATGGGTGGAACGACAAGAGCCGAGTAAGGATGCTGTGCCGACATGGCGTCGGTTACAATATCACTTACAAAAGTTTCTTTCAATTGGTCAGGCAAAATGGCATCCGGATATTTTTCCACGCTTCTTAACACCCATTCCATTCCGCTTTTATCTTTCAGTCTTAATGAACGGGTCTGGTTTCCCCCGCCTTCTCTCACTGTTTTAAGTCCTCCTCTGAAAGAAGACAGATGGATGACAGGGAGTTTGGAGGTGGCTGACCACTCTTTACGATAATTCTCTCCGAAAAAAAACCGGTGCCATTTACTTACTTTATCAAATCCTTTGTGTGCGATACCGTCCAAACTATCCTGAAAATTACCTTGGACGTTTTGAGCATATAAATCTGTTCCGAAACGAATCAGAATGATTACCAAGAGTGAGCAGAAATATTTAAGGTTGATCATTCGTACTGTTTTTAACCTTATATATTTTTTTTGTCAGCCAGTGACCTATATAACTACTTCCTATCCCGATAATGATGCCTCCCAGTACATCACTTGGATAATGTTTACCCAAGTACATTCTCGAATAAGCCACTGTGCCTGCCCATAAATAAGCGGGCAACGTGATATACCATTTCTTATACTCCAGCGCGAGGGTTGTAGCAGTAGCAAAAGCCAGTGATGTATGTCCGGAGGGAAACGAGCCTCCATGGGTAACAGAGCTTACAAATATTTCATCGGGATATTTATCTGCCGGGCGTTCCCTGTTTATGGATATTTTTAATGCTTCAGATATCAGCTGACTAATTCCTATACTGATCAGCAGTTCATATCCGTTTTTAAGGGCCTGTTTATCTCCTTCGAAATAGCCGTATCCCAATGATCCAATGACGAGGGCTCCGGGTACCCAATAGGCGGATGCACTGGTTTGCAACCAATATTGAGAATTTGGATACATTGGATTTATTCCTTTGAGTATATCGACATCCAGGTTTTGAGCATACATTATTCCCGGCAACAGAACCAGAAATAAAATAATCAAAAATAAATACCGCCATATAAGTTTACACAGCAGGTTCATTAGTCATATTTCATTTTGTAAAGAACAATAACAAAAGCTATCACTGATATAAAAATCCCAATGAGGAAAACCCAATAAGCAAGTGTCAGATAATTAAACTTTTTCGCCAGTACACGCCTTACATTGTAGGATTCCTTGTATACCTCCATGTAGACTGTCTCCTTAGGCATACTAAAGAGCTCCATGAGTTGTTTAAAATAATCCTCCCAGGTGGCTTTGAGAAATGATGTATCCACCATATCAAAACTTCCGAAATAAAATCGTTGATAACTACGCGATTTTTTATCTTCCAGAAAACTGTTATTCTGAGGGCGGCTGGCCAGGATGGCAAGAAAGATTGTAAACATGCAAACGATCATGAGGATAATTGCCGGCCAGACGACCGTCAGTGTGCGGCCGCCTTTTCCAACGAAAAAAGCAATTATGATAGAGATAATAATCGAGTTAACCCTCATTAATATGGATGCTTTCGAATCGGCGACAGAAATCAAATGATTGTAATTCCGGAATGCCAATTTGAAAAGATCTTCAGTTTCCTTATTGGTCAGCAAAGGCGTTTCGTCCTTCGGTTTTGATTTTGATTTTTCATCTTTTGATTTTCCGTGGCTTTCTTCAATATGCCTTATTCGCTTTTCAACCATTTCAAAATTTTTCTGGCGGTTTAGCGCGTATTTTTCATTGGCATAAGAAGTGTAATACCGGATTTTTACAAAAAGTGTAAAAAAGTACTTCAGGTAAAATAATTCCTCTCTCTCAACAAATGCGGTGCGGCTAAATTCCTCTTTAATGAGAATGATGTTTTCCAGGAAATAAGGATCTGCCAGCTGACTGTATATGGCATCTGAAACAACCTGTTCGACGATCGTTTCGGCATAATGATAATTCGTAATATTTTGAATGATGGATTCAATAATCGCTCTGTCCTCAACCGGGTAATCTGATTCATTAAAATATTTTTCCAGCAGCGCCTTCATACTTTCTGTCTGTCCCGTGCCGATATCCCGAATACCTGCAAACCGGAACCAGGTAGCGACTATGGCGTTCTGGTAATCCATTTCCTGCAGGCCAATGGATCCGGCAATCAGTTTTGCTTCCCTCGCCAATTGTGCTATAAACCGGTAAGTGAATAAAATGCTGTTTTCAGCATTCGCTTCATAATAGTTTTTTATATACTCCGCAACTGTTTCCTGGTAAGAGGTTTCCATATTATTTAAAATTCAATTTTTCGCCTGGAGAAGGCGTGGATATTTTAATTATTTACAAGTTTAATTCAATTATACCTGTTTTGATAATATGGTGCTAAATTTCCGCAGAAGCCGGGGAGGTGCCAATGATATAAATCAAAAAAAGGTCGTGACAAAAATCACAAAAGTGGACAGAGACTGTAATGACATTTGTCACTACAATTTTGTTACAAATGTCATTGGAAACGCATCTTTCGGAATGGAATTTTGAATTGATTATCTCACCATTAAGAGATGATCATTAATCAAAATAATGTACAATGAAAAGCTTATTCGTTTTAATGACGACTTTGATAATTTTTCTCGTTGGCAAAGGGCAGCCGGCTGATTCTTTTGTTGGCGCTGACCTGATTGTGTTTAATGCAAAAATTACCACCGGGAGTCTCTCACAACCCCAGGCCTCTGCTCTTGCAGTAAAAAGAGGAAAGATTTATGCCGTAGGTACAGACGCAGAGATACTTAATCTGAAGGATAACAATACAAAGCTGATTGATGCAAACGGAAGGCGTTTGATTCCCGGGATAAATGATGCACATACCCATATACTAAGTGAAAGAAGTTTCAATTATACTGTCAGGTGGGAGGGGGTGCCCACACTTCAGCGGGCATTAGAAATGCTGAGCGAGCAGGCGAAACGAACTCCTGAAGGCCAGTGGGTAAAGGTCATTGGTGGCTGGTCTCCTTACCAGTTTAAAGAAAACCGGTTTCCTACCATGGAGGAGCTCAAAAAAGCTGTTCCCGACAGACCGCT
>Ga0206912_1114_pt1 | contig 22007 bp, 20 predicted proteins | sample Alteio_BWOrgHeat_75_FD_152933 | JGI IMG/M metagenome (GOLD analysis project Ga0206912, IMG submission 152933) | Enriched cells from forest soil in Barre Woods Harvard Forest LTER site, Petersham, Massachusetts, United States -... | ecosystem: Environmental > Terrestrial > Soil > Temperate forest >... | reverse complement strand
CTGGGTCAGGGAAAGGCCGCCCCGAAGGGGCAACGCCCGCCCTGGGTCCGCGTGAGGGAGCCGCTAGGCGACCGAACGCGGAGGGTCAGCGAGCGCAAAGCGAGCTGACCCCGAAACCCCCACCAAGGGCCTTGATGAGCTGGATGGTAGAAATGTATTGATCGGCGAGGACGGACTGCTCGTCGAGTTGCGCTTCAAGATCGTTGCGTAATTCAATGACGACATCTAAGTAGGTGATAATACCCGTGAGATAGCGATCATCGGATAGGTCTACGCTTTCGTGAGAGAATTTCACGCGTTCGGAGAGAGCGCTGCGCTGCTTTTCACGCTGTTGGATAGCTATCAGGGCATCTTCGACTTCTCGGAAAGCCGTTAGGATTACACCACGGTAGTGAGCGATGGCTTCGCGGTATTGTTCCTCGGATATAATATAGTTGTTGTAGAGCCTTCCTCCATCAAAAATGATTTGGGAGATTTGAGCCTGCAAAAATTCAAGGTTGGAAATCCACTTAAAGAGCTGCTTGAAATCGGGACTGGCATAACCAATAGCACCAAAGATTTGGAAAGTGGGAAAGAAAGAGGCGATAGCAACTCCAATGCTCGCATTCATGGAGGCCATTTTTCGTTCAGCTTCTGCAATATCGGGACGGCGCAAGAGAAGCTCGGAAGGCAAGCCTGCAGGGATGGTGGGAGGCTCTTCTAGCAAAGGATTAGGTGGAAGGCAAAATTCAGAAGCATTCGTCCCAATGAGAACTGCTATGAGATTTTCAGACTGGGCTCTCAAACGGATGATATCTTCTTTATTGGCCAAGGAAGAATACAGTTCTGTTTTAGCTTGGACAGAGTCAATGTAGCTAGTCAAACCCGCTTGAAACCTGTCTAAAGTGATTGTAGAAGCATCTTGCCGGATTTGAATCGCTTTATCCAGAATGACTAACTGTTGATCGTAAGAACGGAGCTGAAAATAGTTCTCGGCCAAATCTGTGGTGATAGTGAGGAGCACATTGCGAAGAGCTTCTTCTTGAGCTTCTGCACTGGCATAGGCCGCTTCATAGTTATCCCAATTTTTGCGCCAAAAATCGAATTGGTAGCTATATGTCAGAGGATAAATGTACTCTTTAACATGCGTGCGAAACGGAGGGATGCTCGGGGTGTTAGGCGGTACCTGGAGTTTAAACAAAGTGCGTAAATCGACAAGTGTCGGGCTTGCAGATATCTGGGGAAAAAGATCTGCCTTTGTCACACCCGCTTGCGCCCATTCTTGTTTGACCCGCGAAATTGCCACGCGGATGTCTTGGTTATTAAAGATTGCCTTTTCCTCTAACTCATTCAAAAGAGGATCGTGGAAAATCTCCCACCAACAGCCCACATTTTCAAACTTTTCAACTTCAATAGATTCCGTCTTCCAATTTTCTGGAATTTCCACTTGAGGAGGCTTGTAAGCAGGGCCCACCTTACAACCACTCACAGCAAACAAGAAGACTAAATAGATTATTGAACGCATTTCAGTGGCCTTTTACATCATCGATGAAAACATCTACTTGCTGACCAGCATAAAGCTTAAAATCTTTAGGCTGCTCAAACGTATAGATCACCTGCAAAACGCGTGTGTCCACCCTTTCAGCGCTTGAGCCCGTCAAAGACCTTTTGGGAATGACATAGGGTTCGATTCTGATGAAATGAAGCGGAAAAGAAAACGTCGCATTATTCTTAGGATAGGCTACGGCAGCGGCCTTTCCATCTACCTTGTAGGCATTCTCTTCATCGACATTGACGCGAATTTGAAGGTGATCGAGGTCCCCTAGCATCATGGGAGCAGATTCTGCGTTAAGAGAGATATACTCCCCTGGACGGATGTTGCTTTGCATGATGATGCCATCTTTAGGAGCCCTTATAGTCAAACGGTCGATGAGCGCCTGCGTATTTTGCACTTGAGCTTCTGCAGCCTTAAGTTGGGCTTCAGCGATGGTTACATCATGGATTTTTGTCTTTAAGTCTTCTTGACTGACCGAGCGAGGATCTTTGACCGATTTTAATCTTTCGAGCTGATCTTTAAGGCGTGCCAATTGTGACTCTGCGATTGCCACATTAGCCTTTTGAATTTGCAGCTGCGCTTGTAAGTCGCGGTCATCTAAACTGAATAGAGGTTGCCCCGCTTTCACGCGATCCCAAACTTTGACATAAAGATTGCTGACGAGTGCTCCTGTGGGCACTCCAATGGATATATTTTCATTGGCAGCTTCGACGATGCCAGACGCTGCAATGGCTTTTGGATAGGGATTTACGGGTGGCAATGTTTTATAGTTTCCAGGTGGAGTGGGATGTGAGATGTAGTACAAAAAAAATGTGCCCACAAAAAGCCCCAACATTCCCACGTAAAAGGAAATTTTTTTAGTCAACATAGCTTATTCCTTTTTTTGCTCCGTAATTCTGCCATCATCCATTTTGAACATCCTATCCGCATACTTGTAAATGCGATTATCATGGGTCACAATGATGACGCTTCTTTCTGGTGAACGCGCCACATTCACCAAGAGTTCTAACGCAATATGCCCAGTTTCTGCGTCCAAGGCCGCTGTCGGCTCATCGCAAATGATCAAACGCGGCTCATGCACAAGTGCCCTTGCGATGGCCACGCGTTGCTGTTGTCCGCCAGAAAGCGTTCCTGGATGTTCGCTTTCCTTGCCTTTAAGGCCTACTTTTCCTAAAACTTCAGCGCTCCTCGCTTCCGCCTCTTTGTAGTGCACACCATTAAGGATGAGAGGAACCGTGACGTTATCTAAAACCGATAAGGTAGGGATTAAGCGATAATGTTGAAAGATAAAACCGACATTCTTTTTTCTAAATTCCGTCAATTCGGCGTCGTTTAAACTTCTAAGATTCTGGCCAAAGAGCTCTATCTCACCCTTATCGTAGTTCAAAGTTCCCGCGATAACGCTAAGAAGAGTGGTTTTCCCGCATCCAGAAGGCCCTACGATCATCGCTAACTCCCCGAAGCGTGCCTCTAAAGTCACATTTTTTAAAGCATGGACTACGGAATCTCCCGAATGAAAGGTTTTATCGACGTCGCTGACTTGGACGGCTTTAGTCACGAAACACCTCCGCGACTTCCAATTTGCTGATCTTGCGTATACCGATATAAGCAGAAAATGCACAGATGAATAGGATGGATAAAAAGATAAAGAGCAGGACCTGCCAGGGCATGTAGAAGGGCGGTTCACCCACCTGTAGGGTAAAGTAAGCAAAAATCGATGTGATGACCATGCCGATTCCAAAGCCGATGAGGCCAACTGTAAAAGATTGTAGGTACAGCATTTTGGCTAGCGTTGAATTTGTCGCTCCCATGGCTTTGAAGGCACCTAGAAAGCGCAAATTTTCCAAAACATAGAGATAGAAAATTTGTCCAGAAACAGCGATCCCGACGATGAATCCAAGGAGGACGGTTGTGCCAAAACCAACAGGGAGGCCCGTATTTTTGAAGTACCACCAAATGGTATCCCAGAACATCTCATCATAAGTTCTTGCCTTTAAACCCGTCGCAGCTTCGATGCGTCTTGCAACCGCTTCTGCAGATTCCCCTGGAGCTGGTTCTGCTAAAACAAAACTCATACTTTTTCTTGTGTAAGGCGCTATTTCAATGGCTCTATCGTAAGTTGTATAGACAAAGGGAATGCCAAAAAACGAGCGCTCTCCCCGCACGATCGCCACAACTCTTGCCTCGTGATCATTGATTTCAAATATATCCCCGACGGTTAAGGGAGGAAATTTTGGGCTGACTAACTTTTTAACGGCCCACTCTTCGATGACGACACCATTTGCTTGATGCAGATCCTCAAGATTGCCTTTGAGGACCTTTTGAGGAATCCCGATCAAGGAGGTGGGGTCCACACCTATAAGAAGAACCAGTTTGAATGTCCCGTCCGCGAGGCGCGCTTGCTGAACGACTTGGATGAGGGGAACTGCCCAGCTGACCCCTTTGACCGAGCGCACGCGGTATAAATCGATATCGCGGATGGGTTTAACGTCATTGAGGTGCTCAACTTTAGGGTCCACCACCCATATTTTGGCTTGGGTGTTGGGCAGGAGAGAAGTGGTCCACAGCATGATGCCAATAAAAATACCCGCTTGCTGCGCCATCATCATGGAAGCAAAGGAAAGCGCGCTGACAAGCATCAGGTACTTAGCCTTATCAGCTAAAAGCATCTTCAAGGCAATTCTATACATCTCGCTTTTCCGACCAAATATTTTTTAGAATGCCAGAATTTTTCTTTTTTCGAGATTTTATTTATGCTATTGGATGAAGGATGAATGAAGTCTCTACCCCAAGTGTGAGTAAAGTACCCGAGGTTACGTTAGCTTTCTGGGTGATCAAAATAGCTGCGACGACCCTTGGCGAAACAGCGGGCGATGCTGTATCGATGACGATGAATTTAGGCTATGCTGTCGGCTCGCTTATTTTTTTCCTCTTTTTCTTTGTGACAGTTGCAGCTCAAGTTTCGGCAAAATCATTTCACCCCTTTTTATATTGGGCAGTGATTGTGGCTACAACAACTGCTGGCACGACGATGGCCGATTATGCAGATCGATCCCTTGGCATCGGTTATGTAGGGGGCTCTTTAATTCTTTTCCTCATTCTGATGATTGTACTGGGTACCTGGTACTTCTCGCTCGGTTCTGTTTCCGTTAACAATATTACCTCGCCAAAGGTCGAAATATTTTATTGGATCACAATTTTATTCTCAAACACGCTTGGAACCGCTTTGGGGGATTTTTTAGCTGATTCCTCTGGCCTCGGCTATGAGGGTGGTGCGCTCGTCTTCATTGGGGCTTTAATCATGGTTGCCATAGCCTATTATTATACAAATATTTCTCGAACATTGCTTTTTTGGATGGCCTTCATTTTGACACGGCCGCTCGGTGCAACGCTTGGCGACCTTCTTACAAAGCCTTATGCGAACGGTGGTTTAAATCTCAGCCGTATTAGCTCCTCTGCTGTGATCGCCCTTTTTATGATCGCCTGCATCTTGCTTACTTCAAAGAGAGCCGGTAATCATCCTAGAGAAATATAGCTTTTTGCTTGAGTTTTATGGGGGGTTTTAGGTATGCTATTGGGTATTCATTTAGGAGACTTAAAAAATGGCCAGCAAACGTGAACAAATTAAGATGAAAAGCGAAGAAAGCGCGCATCACTACTACACGCGTAAAAATAAGACAGCGACACCTCACCGCCTCGAACTGAAAAAGTACGACCCCACCGTGCGACGTCATGTCAAGTACAAGGAAACGAAGTAAAGAGCCTTTTGTAAAACTTGCTTTGGAGTAGGATGTTTGAAATCTCTGTCGCGCGCAAATACCTCACTCCCCGCTGGCGACAGCTCTCCGTCTCCATCATTAGTCTCATCTCCATCCTGGTCATTGCCCTCGTCGTTTGGTTGATCGTCGTTTTTTTTTCCGTCACGCGCGGCCTTGAGAAAAGCTGGATCAACAAACTCATCGCCCTTACAGCCCCTGTGCGCATCCTGCCAACGGGTGCCTACTACGATTCGACCTACTACAAGATCGATAGTTTTAGCGCGGCCTCTGACTATATGTTGAAGTCGATTGGCGAGAAGCTACAAGCCCCGCAAACTGACCCCTATGACCCGCAGGTCGATGCAGAACTTCCGAGAGACATTGCCTCCGCAATGCCAGAGAAAGACCTCGTCAAAGAAGCTTTCCACGTCTTAGGCTCAATCCCAGGCATCAAGGCAAATGACTTTGAAATGACAGCCAGCAATATGCGCCTGCAGCTTTTTCGAAAAGATAAAAAAGACTGGTCGATTCAAAACTTGAATCAAGCAAGCTATATCGGGTCGTTTGATCCCCACAATACCAATCTATCAAAAACGCTATTGGGAGCAACTGCGCGTGATCTAGATAACATCTTGATTATGAGCGAATTGGATCCTGAAGGCAGCCGTGAAGGCGTCCTTACACAAGCCAATAGATCTATCATACAAGCCCGCCTCAAGGCGTTTTATAACAATCTAGAGTCAGGAAAAAAGAGCACGCATTATCAGCCAATAACATCCTTTTCAGAGGCTCCTGAACCCCCTCCCCTTTGGCTCTACCAAGTGAACAATGCGTATATTTTGCCCTCCGACCCTCTCTTGGGAGATGGTGTCCTCCTGCCACGTAGTTTTCGGGAAGCAGGGGTATTGCTTGGCGATAGAGGCTACTTGACTTACGCTGTGCCGACAGCAAGCTCGATCCAAGAACAGCGAGCGAAAATCTTCGTCGCAGGGTTCTACGACCCAGGCATCATCCCGTTGGGTGGGAAATTTGTATTGACTAGCCCTACTCTCACAGGGCTTATTCGCTCTTCCCATGGCTCTGATGAGACCAACTACAGCAATGGGATCAATGTCTATTTTGCCGACCTGAGCCAAGCAGATGCCATCAAAGCCAACTTGCAGAAAGCCTTCGACGAAGCCGGGCTTGCCCCCTACTGGCGCATTGAAACCTATCGCGAGTATGAATTTACTAGAGACTTGATCCAGCAGCTCAGCAGCGAAAAGAACCTCTTCACCCTACTGGCAACCATCATTATCATCGTTGCCTGCTCCAACATCATCTCCATGCTGATCATCCTCGTCAACGATAAGAAGACGGAAATTGGCATCCTGCGCTCCATGGGAGCCACTTCTCGCAGCATTGCCCTCATCTTTGGCACCTGTGGCATCTTTATGGGAGTGCTAGGGAGCCTGATTGGCATTTTGGCCGCTATCTTTACTCTGGAACACCTCCAAACCCTGATCGACTTCATCAGCAAGATCCAAGGTTATCAGATGTTCAACCCCCATTTTTATGGGGAGAAGCTGCCTACTGAGTTAAGCTATGCAACTCTGAGCTATGTGATGGCGGTGACGGCGTTGATTTCCCTTCTGGCTGGGCTTGTTCCCGCCATCAAAGCTAGCCTCTTGAAACCCTCAGCAATCCTACGGGCGGAATAGATGGCAAAAGTACTCGAAGCGCACTCCATACGCAAATCCTTCAAAGACCCCATCCAAGTCGACATTTTGCAAGGGATCGACCTGACCGTCCATCGTGGGGAAACCGTCGCCATCATGGGCCGCTCAGGACAGGGCAAAAGCACTCTCTTGCATGTCTTAGGCACGCTTGAACCCTCTAACAGCGGCCGCCTCACGATCGCGGACCAGACCGTCAGCACCTTCAATCGCAGCCATATCCGCAACCGCCATATTGCCTTTGTGTTCCAATCTTTTCACCTGCTGGAAGACTATACAGCCCTAGAAAATATCCTCATGCCCGCCCGCATTGCTAGACGCGACACCCGTCCCGGCAGTGAAGCGCATCGTTCTGCCCTACAGCTCTTAGAGAGAGTGGGGCTAAAACAGCGCGCAGACTTTAATACTAAGCTCCTCTCGGGCGGGGAAAAACAGCGCGTGGCCATAGCGCGTGCCCTGTGCAACGATCCCGATATCATCTTTGCCGATGAGCCCTCTGGGAATCTGGACAAGCAGACTTCCCTTATCATTCACGACCTCCTCCTCGGTTTTGCCAAAAAAGAGGGCAAATCCTTGCTGGTTGTGACCCATGATCAGGAGCTCGCCAACCTTTGCGACTCCAAATACACCCTAGAAAGCGGCCATCTTTTTTCCAACTAGTTTTTTAATTCACTTTTTGTTATAATTTCCATTTGACTTGACAGAAAGCACTCTAACTTTTACACGTACGTTCATGTCAAATGTTTCTTGGTGGCCTAGAAAGTTAGAAGATTGGCTCTATGTAATCGTCATTTTGGCAACGGTTGCGGGATTGGTCTTGTCAGGGGTGTCTTACTTGCGGATGTGTTCCGAGGCTTGTTCTGAGGTGCACAATTGGCGCTTATTTGGCATGCCCTTTGAGTATTTCGGGGGACTATTTTTTATTCCCTTGTTGATATTGTTTGGATTGGCAACAAAATTTCCGTGGCTAAAGTTCCTATGTGGCTTGATGCTCGCAGGGGCTGCTGGGGCTGAGGTGAAGTTTATCCTCCTGCAGAAGTACCAAATTTGCTCCTGGTGCCCTATCTGCTTGACGATAGCCGCCTGTATTTTTGTGGCTTGTGCAGCCTTATTTGTTATATACGCGATGGAGTTGAAAACCTTGATTGCTCGAGGTGTAAGAGGGGATATTATGACTGGTTTCTTAAAGGGGTTCACAGGCTTGTCGCTATTTGCCTTAGGCTTTTTGCTCGCCACTGTGGGCTGCATGCGCTTCGACCCACTAGCTGCCCAAGAGGCAACTGTAAAAGATAGCATGTCTTTTGGAAAGAAGGATGGGGCGATTGAAATTTATATGTTTACCGATTGGGCTTGCCCAGCCTGTCGTGAAATGGAGCACGATCTTGAAAAGATGGCCCCAGACATTATGCAGAAAGCGCGTCTCACCTTTGTCGACTATGCCATCCACACCGAAACTCTGAACTACTCACCCTACAACGTTTCCTTCATGATCAAAAACAAGCCCGAGTATTTCAAACTGCGCTCTGATTTGACGGAACTTTCGCTGAAGACAGCCACCCCGACGGATGAGCAAGTGGAAAAGATCGCGGAAAAAGAGGGCGTCAAGTACCAGCAATTGAACTATTCAGACATCACCCTGAGCCAAAAGTACTTTAAGCAGCTTGCCAAGCAGTTCGGGGTCACGAAGACGCCGACCATGGTGATCATCAACACCAAGACGAAAAAGGGCAAAAAGCTGATCGGCGTTCCCGAAATCACGGAATCCAACGTGCTGAAGGCTGTTGAGTCTTTGGAAAAAGAGTAGGTCTTGAGCTGTAATGATCTCGGCTACTCAACTCTCTATGCGCTTTGGCGGGAAGATTTTATTCCGCGGGGCAAACCTCCAGCTTAATCCAGGCAATCACTACGGCCTCGTGGGCGCTAATGGCTCGGGCAAGTCCACCCTTATCAAAATCATGACCGGGGAATTGACGCCTGAGGCGGGCGATGTGTCGCTCCCTAGCCAAATCTCCCTCGGCACATTAAAGCAAGACCACTTTCTCTATGAAAACGACGCGATTCTCGACGTCGTGCTCATGGGCAACACCAAGCTATGGAAGGCTCTCAAAGCCAAGGCAAAACTGCTCGAAAAGGAAGAGTTCACAGAGGAAGCCTGCAGTGAATTGGACGCCCTCGAAAAAGAGATTGCGACACAAGATGGCTATGCCGCTGAGAGCGTGGCTGCAAAGCTTTTGGAAGGATTGGGAATGCCCGATCAAATCCATCGTAAGGCCTTGCACACCTTATCGGGGGGTTACAAGCTCCGCGTGCTCCTCGCTCAAGTACTTTTCAGCAATCCTAACATCCTCCTCCTCGATGAACCGACTAACCACCTCGACTTATACTCCATACGTTGGCTAGAGGGCTATCTGCATAACTTTCCCGGCACCCTTCTCATCAGCTCCCACGATCAAAACTTCCTCAACGCCATCTGCGACCACATTGTCGATCTAGACCATGAGACTTTCAAAATTTATCGAGGCAACTACGACGAATTCCTCGCCACAAAAGCGGACCTTCTTGAACAGACGCACGCCCTTTTGGAAAAGCAAGAGAAACGGCGCGACGACCTCAAGACCTTTGTCGACAGGTTCGGCGCCAAGGCATCCAAAGCACGTCAAGCTAAGTCCAAGATGCACCTCGTGGAGAAACTTGAAGCGTCCATGGCCTCTTTAGAACAGGCCCCGAGCTCGCGACGCTATCCACACTTGCGCTACGAGCAGTGCCGCCCCTCTGGTGCAATCTCTTTAAAAGTGAAGGGAATAACCAAAGCATATGGCCAGAAACAGGTGCTACGGGACATTTCTTTTGAGGTGGAACGGGGCGACCGCATTGCATTTTTAGGCCCAAACGGCATTGGCAAATCAACGCTTCTTGAAATTTTGGCAGGATCGCTCTCCGCTTGCAGTGGCGATTTCGCGTGGGGTCATGCCGTGCAAATTGCCTATTTTCCTCAAGATCACGCTAAACATGTGCAAGGGAGTATATCGGTATTAGACTGGCTGGCGCAATGGGACAGAATGACCCAAGAACCCCTGCTGCGCGATATCTTAGGGCGTGTCCTATTCAGCGGGGATGACGTCCACAAACCCGTTGAGGTCTTAAGTGGTGGGGAGACGGCGCGCCTTTTACTCGCTAGGATGATGCTGCAAAAGCATAATGTCTTAATTTTCGACGAGCCAACAAACCACCTGGACATGGAATCTGCCGAGACCCTCTGGGAGGCCTTAAAGGAATACCCGGGCACTTTGCTCTTCGTCAGCCACAACCGCCGCTTTGTGAGCGAAGTCGCCAACCGCTTCATCGAACTATCTCCGCAAGGCATTTATGACCGACGCGGAACCTTCGAGGAATACCTTGAACAAAGGGATCAAGACCTTCTCACTGCGACAGCCAAACGCGAAAGCGGTAAATCGAAGATGGGCGCCGAGGCGTATGAAACAGCCAAGCAAAAGCAGCGCGAGCGCTCTCAGCTGGAAAGAAAAGCCAAAGCCGCGGAGGAGCGTTGTCATCAGATAGAGTTGAAAATCAAGATCTTAGATGAAACAATGGGCTCCCCTGCTTTTTACGAGTCCACCTCTCGTGAGGAGATCCAACGCCTCACTCTGCAAAAAACGCTCTTAGAGCAAGAGTTGGATCAAGCCCTACTGGCTTGGGAAACTAGCGCACAACTACAATAATTCACGAATTTCTTTGAAACATTTCCGAACTTGATCCCATGTTGGGATTTCTCCGAAACATAATATTCGACACTGTTTCTCAAATTCTCCTGAAAGAATTATTTCCAAATCGACTGGTGGAAATAGAGCATCACTTTTTGCGAAGCTCATGTCTGGAGGAGGAACATAGCTTACCTCAAAATGTCTTCTGCTAACACTGTCATAATCAATTTTGATGATCTCGTATTCGTTTGAACGTAGCATTTCCAGAACTTCTTGGCGTTTGGCAAGACAAAAAAGGTCATAATAATGACGAGCATATCCACCTATCCCAAAACCTGTTTTTTTTAATGCTTCAACCTTAGCATGGATAGCAAACATTTTCTCTACGAAAGTCCGACGAAAATGCAAAAGTCGCATCTCGAATGAGCCTTCGTCATCGGATCCAAGGCTTCTTCCAGTCTCATTTAAAAACTGACCAAGATAAGATTGAATCTTGATACAATCCGTAGGTTCCCTTCCACTCGCGGTACCCACCTCAACAAGCACTCGATTACGAATTTCTCCCGTGCTCCCAAAACGCGAAAAATATTCGAAATAGTCGTTGCGGCCGAAGCCACCAATAGTTCGACTTTCCTTTTCTACAAACTTAAGTCCAGGGTGCTTCTCGATAGACAGGCGTAGCTTCTTTAGTTCTCGATTAATCGCATTTTTGCCTAAACGAGGTTCAAAGGATGTTGGATCAAGAAAGATATCGATGTCTTCCGAAAACCTGTGAATGATATTCCATCCTTTTGATAGACTTGTGCCACCTTTAAAAATTACTTTGTCACCAGCTTCCTGTTGAATAATCCGAAGAGCCTCTGTGACATAATAATCTTTCTCAATGATCGTTTCACGGATACTTGGTGAATGAAAATGCTTCGCTGCATGGATAATCGCTTGTTCAAAGTCAGGATGTTCAAATAATTTCACGATGTTTTAAGCTCCTTTGCTTGCCATTTTTTGGCGTATTTCAAGGTAACGAGTTTTCCAAAATCAAATCGGGAGAGAGGATTCAAGCTTTTTCTTAAAGTGTCGAGCAGGTTTTCAGGAAACTCTAGTTGCTCTCCAATAGCACCAAGCATGGCGCGAACACGTGGGGGTTCGGATATAGCTACCTTAAATAGACTCACAAATTGATCTGATTCGTAGAAGTGTTCAAGTAACTTAGAGACCGTCTCCTCAGCAGATAGTTCACTCGTCATTCCGCGTTGGCGAAGAAAATCTAGAATTGCCGCATCTTTATACGAGAGTTCTTGCCACGAGTCGGGCCTTCTCGTATGGATGATCGTCTCTTTGCCTACGATTAATCGCGGTAAACTGGGTCCGTTTGTCGCTACCTCTATTTTCGCTGCATTCTGTGTGCTGAAACCAAGCAAGTTTGCTGCGGAACTGCCAGCAGGAAAAACTGCTTTTCTCTGTATTGGCAAGGAACGCAAATGACTAATATTCGGCCTGCTCTGCCCAAATATTGTTAGCTTCGAGCGATAGTACAAACCTTTTCCAAGCCGTTGAATCAAACCCATCCGAGATAAACGAGATAATGCTTGAGCTACTGCAGTGAATGGCATAGGTTCAAAATCAGATAATCGCCAAACTCTCTCCCCACCGGCTTCAATTTGATTGCGCACAGTTTTTGCTATATTGGTAGTATCTTTGGATATTTTCTTCTTTTCCATAACTAAAATATCGTATAAAACAAGCTTTTTGTCAAGTTTTTTTGCTGTAAAACTTGACAAATGGTTACCAGAATCCCCTTGAAAGATAAGGAAGCGTGACCTAATTTCAGGCTATGAGAGAGACCGCTACCCGCTACCCCACAATTTTAGACACAATTGGGCATACCCCCCTCGTTCAATTGCAAAAGCTTAATCCAAATCCTTTGGTTACCCTTTTGGCTAAAGTAGAATACTTTAATCCAGGCTGTAGCATCAAAGACCGCATGGTCTTGCATATTGTGAACGAAGCGGAAAAAAGCGGCCTGCTCAAGCCGGGGGGAACCATTATTGAAAACACCTCGGGCAATACGGGCGCTGCTGTGGCCATGATTGCAGCGATTAGGGGCTACAAGGCCATTTTGACCATGCCCGACAAGGTAAGCAAAGAAAAACAGAACACTCTTAAAGCATTTGGAGCCGAAATAACCGTTTGCAAGGAAGTTCCATCCGATTCACCAGACCATTATGTCAACGTCGCGATAAAGCTGGCCGAAAAGACTCCCAACAGCTTCCGCATCAACCAATATGACAACTTAAAAAATCCAGAAGCCCACTATTTGACAACAGGTCCTGAAATTTGGGAACAAACTCACGGGCAAATCGACTACTTCATTGCCTGCTGTAGCACAGGGGGAACCATCAGCGGTGCAGGCCGCTACCTCAAAGAGAAAAATCCCAAGCTCAAAATCATCATGCCAGACCCCGTGGGTTCCATTTACTATGAATATTTTAAGACAGGCAAAATTCCAAAGGATGCGCCCTGTAACTATCACCTGGAAGGGATCGGCGAAGACCACCTCACTGAAGCTATGGATTTTAGCCTTGTCGATGAAGTCATTCCTGTATGCGATAAAGAGGCCTTTCAAATGGGACGCACTTTAGCACGCACTGAGGGCATTTTGGCAGGGGGATCAAGTGGAGCAGCTGTTTTAGTCTCTTTGCAGGTTGCCAAAAGAATCAACACCCCTTCCACCATCGTGACGATCCTTCCTGACGGTGGCGTCAAGTATTTAAGCAAGATGTATGATGATGAGTGGATGAAACAGCACGATTGTTTATGAGAGAACTATGAAATTTGCGACAAAAGTGATTCACAAGGGCCAGGAGCCCGATCCTTCAACAGGGGCGGTGATCCCACCCATCTACATGACCTCCACCTTTGCCCAGGAAGCCCCCGGAGTCAATAGAGGCTATGAGTACACGCGTGCTGGAAACCCCAACTTCACCTACCTTGAACAGCAAGTGGCCAATCTCGAGGGGGCGCAGTATGCGACTGTATTTTCATCGGGGATGGGTGCCCTGACGGCTTTGGTTTCTAGCCTCTCCCAAGGAGACCGTGTGGTGGCCGTCGACGGCGTTTACGGGGGAACCTGGCGCTTATTCAACCAAGTTTTCAACCGTTTTGGCATCCAATATGATTCCTTTCCTGTCGATCAAATCGAAAAAGCGCTGAAAGGGGCCAAATGGTTATTTTTTGAAACACCCACGAATCCCCTGTTGGAAGTCTTCGACATTGCCGCCTTGGCAAAGCTTGCAAAGCGAGAAGGCCTCCTCACGGTAGTGGACAACACATTTGCTTGCCCCTACAACCAAAATCCCCTCACCTTAGGCGTCGACGTCGTCTTGCATAGTTCGACAAAGTATCTAGGAGGCCATTCGGATGTGGTAGGAGGTGTTGTGATGACAAACAACCTCGATATTCAAACTGCTGCGCACTTTGGACGCAAGGCCCTAGGACTCAATCCAAGCCCTTTCGATTGCTGGCTTGTGAGTAGAGGCATAAAAACCTTGGCAGTGCGCATGGAGAAACACAATAGCAACGCGCTAGCGATTGCCCAATTTTTAGATAAGCACTTCTGTGTAAAGAAGGTCTACTATCCTGGCCTAGAAACCCATCCTGGGTATGCTGTCGCAAAGAAGCAGATGTGTGGTTTTGGAGGAATGGTTTCTGCGGAGTTTAATCTTTCTCTTGAAAAAACCAAGGAGTTGATTTCCAACTTTAAACTCTTTACACTTGCCGAAAGCTTAGGGGGCGTAGAATCCCTTGTGAGCCATCCTGCCACGATGACCCATGCCTCTTTATCTCCCGAAGTACGGGAGAGGATGGGCATTACATGTGGCCTCGTGCGCTTTTCTGTCGGCATTGAAGACACGCAAGATCTCATCGACGATCTAGCCGCTTCATTAGACAAGTGTGTCACATGAATAAAGCCAAATCGTTTATGTTGACAGCCAGGGTGGGATTTTTCTTAAGTTTGTTTAGGCCATTAGTCGTAATGTTATCACACATCTTACATGTTAAGTCCTTCAATGTGCGATTTCTCAAGAATAGCTCCAATCCCTGATCTGTCACTTGCGTATTAGATAAATCCAATGTCTGAACCTGCGATTTTGATAACGCACCCATTGAAGCATCTGTCACCTTACATCCATACAATTTAAGAGTCGTGATATTTTTCCTTTGTGCAAGGGCGATGACTGCTTTATCCGTGACCCCTGGACAATGGGATAAGTCTAAAGATGAAAGTTGAGGGAGTTGAGTAAGAGCAAGTGCTCCTATATCTGTTAACCGTTTACAACTATCTAACGATAAAGAAACTAGCGTCTTAAGTTCTCCAAGTGCCTTTACACCTTCATCTGTCATCCAACAAATGTGCAAATGTTTGAGGGTGCGCGATTTTGAAAGCGCTTTTGCCGCCTCATCTGTTAATTGATCGCATTGACTGATGTTAAGTATCGTAAGATGACCTAGATCTACCAAAACTTGAATATCCTCATCCTTTAATTGATTACAACGTACTAATTCTAAGGATATTAAACTTGGCATATGCGCTAATGCTAAAATAGAACGACTCGTCAGCCATTCGCCGCTAAATTTTAGAGTCGTGAGGAAAGGATTTGTCCCTAAAGCGATCACTCCTTCATCCGTAATAGATTTCCAACGGCTTAAGTCAAGTGATCGCAGTGTCGGCATTTTAGATATTTCTATAAGAAAAGCATCTGCTTCCCAATGAGAATTTGAAACATTCAGATCAACTAATTTAGGACAGTCGCGTAGTGCTCTAGCAGCGGCAGGGGTGAGCTTTTCGTTAAAAGATATCCTCAGAGACGTCAGAAGAGGAATTTTTGCCAACAAAGCCATTCCCGCATCGGTTGCAGCATGACCTACATCCAATTCAAGAAGGGTGGGATGATAAGCGAGAGCCTGCAAGGCTTTCGTCGTTAAAAGTGGACAATCGTCGAAATGCAAAGAGGTCAATGATAATTTTACAAAAGAGGAGATATCTTCATCTTCCACATGAGAACACCCTGATACTTTAAGGCTTGTCAATGTAGAGATCTTGGCAATGGCTTTAAGACCCTCTTTTCTAATGTTCGTTCCTCTGATATCTAAGGAAATAATCGATTTGCTTTCGCCCAATGAAACAAAGGCGGCGTCTGAGAGGCTACGGCAATGGCTGATGTCGAGGTGTTTGAGATGTTTGAGAGAGCCTAGACGGGATACAGAACGATCTGTCAGCTCCCTACAATGGGATAAGTTCAAGGATTGAATATTGGGACAGTTTTCAATAAGTTGCAGAAGATTATCATCGCGCATTTGTTCTAACAGAGTCAGATCCCATTTTGTTGCGGGCAACAATTTCACTAACTCCACAAACTGCAAAAAATTGCTGGAGCCTATTTGAGCTGGCAGTGCAGAAGGCTTAAGCTCAAGCAAAGAAGATTGAATTTTTTGGCGAATCGTCTGATTCTCCTCACCAAAATAGCTACGCATAAAATAACGTTCTAGAGCATTTCTCACGGGTTGTGAAAGGAATTTGAACTCTTTGATCAACTTATAGGCCTCAGCTCGCGTGCGAATATTGGGTTGCCAATCATCAATTTCTGCGATGAGCGGTGGATCTATCTCTGAAGGGTGTAATCCAACCACTTCGCTACCCACTAATAAATTAATGCTCTCTTGGGCATTTTGGGGCCGTTCTTCTCCCATCCAAACCCTGAGTAAAGCAATAAAGTGTTCCTTAGAGATATTCTGGATGGTGATCTCTTGAGCGTTCATTTCATGCATGCCGCCAAAGAAAAGGGGCCTAAAAAAGAAGGAATCCTTGGCTAACGCCTCTTTTAAAAAGACCGGAAGAACAATATCTCCATCATCAAGGTGGATAATGAAGTCCTGGGACTGTTGAGTGATTAATTGTGTTTTTGGAAGCTTGAGACACTCTTCGCATGCCTGTAAGATCTCTTTTCCCTTAGGCAATTCTCTAGCCGCTTTCCAACATCTCTCCACGACTTGGCTAGTTTCCGGGTCATCGGGATTGGCATCTTTGATCATTTGAGCAACCAGCTTAATTCTATCACTGGTTTTTTCGGAGGCGACCGCTCCTGGTGGCAAGGGCACACCTTGACTCCAATCAAGACCCGCTAGCAGATGCACTGCAGCAGCCATACGATGCTCCTTAAAATGCGATCTCGAACAAATTGGGGCCTCTACTCACTCCTTCTCGCGTTGCTTCGTCGATATTGCGACAGTACTCTAATCCGAGCCTGGTTAAGGAAGGACTGACCGCAAGCTCTTGCAATCCTCTATTTGATACCTGCGTACTGGATAAATTCAATGAAGTGAGATTGGGCATAAGAGATAGAGTATGAGCTGACTGATCTGTCAATAGTGCACAACCGGCTAAATCTAAAGAGACTATCGAATCAGATTTTGCTAAATTTTCGATATCTTTGTCAGTTAATTGATTACAATACCTAAGAGATATATGGGCTAAAACCGGAAATTTAGCAAACAGTAGAAGGTCCTCTCTTCTTAGAGGATTAATCATTCCAAAGTCCAAAGATGTCAAGTTCTGGCAATTAGATAAGTCCTTGACGGCTTCATAAGTCATTTTTTGGCAACCAAATAACAAGAGTGTTGTCAATTGTTTCATTCCACTTAAGCTCTTAGCAGCTTTGTCAGTTAATTGATGACAGGAGGTTAGGTCCACATCTGTAATTCCCAGATGCTTTGAGAGCACTTCCACGCCATTATCCGTCAGTTTTTCTCCAAAAAAAGCCAACCTAGTTAGCGTAGGATTGCGCACGATTGCTCGCATCGCATTGTCAGCATCGCTTCCGAAATCGTTAAACCTTACATTCAGGGAACGTATACTCTGGCTATCTCCCAAAGCTTGTGCTGATGCGATCGTCAGGTTACACTTTTCAGCTTCCAGGCTTTGCAATGTGGGCATAGCGGCAACAGCAGTAATACCTCTATCGAATACGTTACAATAGCTAACTTCCAGATCAGTCAACTTCGAATTTTGCGCTAGTGCAATGAGCGCATCGTCCGTAATCTGCTCACAGCCTCTCAAGTACAAGCGTCGCAACGTTGGATTCTTGGAGAGTTCCAAAATCGTGAGCCTGGTGATAAGAGGCTGCACACTTAAGTCCAAGGAGACAAGGGGTTTCGTCAATAAAGGCTTAATGGATGCATCCGTTATAAAGCCACTATTGCGGAGATTTAAAGAAATGAGTTTTGGCATTGTAGCTAGGGCTGCAACAACAAGATCTCGATCTATCTGCGTAAAAATATGAGAGCAATGGCTAATATCCAAAGAGGCTAAAGAGGGGTGGTTGGCTAAAGCAACCACGGGAATAGCTCTGATTTTGTCACATTGGCTCAAATTAAGGATCGAAAGGTTATTGAGAGTTCCAATAGCAAATACGGCAACATCCATAATGTCTTCGCACCCGCTGAGGTCTAAAGATCGAATGTTGGGCCAATCGCGGACTAATTTTTCTATTTCATTGTCTTGGGTCCCTTTGGGCATCTTGATGTTCCATTGCACTTTGTTCAATTTTGCATACTTCGCAACTTCTAAGGCTGGGTCATAGTTGTTTTTAGCCAGGGCTAGGGAAATCTCTGTTGGAGCTATATCCACAATCGTTTCTAAGAGAAAATTCTTCTTTTGCCTCGTATCAGCAAGGAAGTAGGCTTTAAGGAAGAAGGAGGCCAAGGCATTGCGAATCTCTATGGATGGGGACTCCAATTGACTCAAAAGCTTTTGCGCATCTCCGCGTGCTTTATCTGTGGGGGCCCATCGGTTGATTTCTTCGACTAATTTTCGCTGCGCAAGGTCAACAGCAGATTTTGGAAAAATGGATTCATGAAAAAGGATGTCGATGCTTTCTTGAGGCTTTATCGTCCTGTCCTCCCACACTTTGAGAAGAAGTTCGAAAGTTTGTTTAGTGACATTGTGAACTTCGATTTCTTTTTGACCGGCCTCTCTAAACCCACCTTTGAACATCGCTCTGAAGTATTCCGAATCTTTCGCCAAGGCCTCGCGGTAGAAAATGGGCAAATTCACAACGCCACCATCGGCTAATTTAAGCACAATTTTCTGCGAATTGTCCTTTGCTAAAGCTGTTTCGGGAAGATTTAGGCATTCGCGGCAAGCCGAGACCATCTGCCTGCCATCGGTTAAACTGGTAGCAGCTTTCCAGCATCGGTCCACAATTTGAGCAGATACCTCATCATTTTGTTTAGATTTATTGAGTTGTTCGGCAATTAACTTAATTCTTTGACTCGTAGAAAGGGAGCTATCCTGAACGCCAAAGGGTAGAGGCACACCGTTACTCCAGTCGCTGGCAGCTAACCAATTAATTGCCACATTCATACAAATCTCCTATTAACCCTCCCTATTTTATATCATATAAATTCTTTTATTATCTATTTCTTTAAATTCCATTCCTTAGGATTTTTTCCGATATATGAATATGTCGGGAAAATAGCGATATATCTTGACATCGAAAAATGCGGTTATTAACGCTAAAAAGCGAAAAAAGTTGTGGTTTATCATTTTTCAGTTTACCGAGCTTTTCGTGGCGCCAGCCGCTGCGGGGAGCACGAGGGGCGCCCAGCGCCCTCGTAATTGCCGTTGACGAAGCCGAAGGCCAAACTCTGCTTAACAAACCCCAGCTTTTGCCTCCGCTTGGATATAAACTCGGCTTCAGTTCTACTTGTTTTTCCGATCAGTTTAAAGTAAGCTCTTAGACTAAGTGTTCACCATTCCCTGGGAAGCAGTGCAGGATGGCCGTCGCAGCCTACAAGGGAAGGACGGGTGGTACAACACTTATCTTCTAAATGAAAGCATTTATACATAAGGTTTTAAAAGAGATCGTCGAGAGTGCTGAGGCGGATGAGAGGATCATTGCGCAGTACTTTTCCCCGCGCTATGTGCAGCATGTAAATGGGTATGTGCTTGATTATAAGGACTTTGTGAAGCATATGCAGGAGCAGAAAAAGGTACTGGAGTCTGCTAAAGTGACCATCGAAAGGTGTGTGGCGGAGGGAGATGCGATTTGCACAGTACATGTCGTCGATGCGGTGAAAAAAGGTGGGACAAGGCTAAGTGTTAAAGTGATTGCCTTTTTTAAAATCGAAGATGGCAAAATTGTCCTATGCGACGAACTCACCCATCTTATATCTGGTAAAGAAGAAGACCGCGATATAGGTTATATCATAAAGGCTTAGGATATGCCCACTGTGATTTTTGATTTCGATTCCACGCTGCTCTCTTGCGAAAGCTTGGAAGAGATGATTAGGAGCCAAGATGTGGAGGCATCCACAATGCAGCAAATAAAGGAAATCACCAACCAAGGAATGGCCGGGAAAATTAGCTTTCTCTCCTCTTTAGAGAAACGCTTAAGTCTAGTCCCCTTAAAAAAGCAAAATGTCGAGACCTTTGGAAATAATGTGACAGAGCTATTGACACCAGGAATGGCCGACCTTATAAGCGAGTTACAGGCTAATGGCGTAGAGATTTGGATCGTCAGCGGTGCTTTGAGGGATATTCTTTTACCCGTTGGGAAGATGTTGAAAATTCCGAGAGAGCGATTACTCGGCATTACCCTGCGCTGGAACCCGCATGGCACGTACACAGGAATAGATACCACCCTTCCCATCAATCGCTCCAAATGGGAAGGAGCGAAAGAGGCTGCAGCTCTTTGGTCCTCTCCTAAAATTGCCGTGGGAGATGGGATGACCGATTACGCTTTATGGGAACACGGCTTGGTGGATCACTTTATCGCCTTTACCCAAATCGCTAAACGCCAAGCTCTTTTGGACAAAAAAGTGCCAGAAGCAAAAAATACAAGGGAATTAAAAGAACTGCTATGGACAAACTATCTTATCCCAAAAACAAGATAAAAGTTGTCCTCTTTGAAAACATCCACGAAAACGCCGCTGAACTATTTCGAACAGATGGATACACCAATCTAGAGGTATTGAAATCGGCTCTCGCAGGTGAAGAGCTGATAGAGAAAATCCACGACGCCTATATTGTAGGCATACGCTCAGGCACCCACATCAGCAAAGAAGTCTTGCAAAAATGCACCAAATTGAAAGTTTTGGGCTGCTATTGCATCGGCACGAATCAGGTCGACATCAATGAAGCCATGCTCCAGGGCATCCCCGTCTTTAACGATCCCCATTCCAACACGCGGTCCGTCGCTGAATTAGTCATTGGCCTCTGCATCGTGTTAATGCGCGATTTGTTTAATAAAAATGCCGCTGCCCATGCCGGACAATGGAAAAAGATTTCAGCTGGAGCCCATGAAATCCGCGGCAAAACCATCGGGATTGTCGGCTACGGAAGAATCGGATCCCAAATCTCCATTTTAGCCGAAGCCTTAGGAATGCATGTTTTCTACTATGATATCGAACAAAAGCTCTCTCTTGGCAATGTCAAGGCCGTGGCAAAGTTAGAAGAATTACTGGGCCTTGCAGACATTGTGACCTTGCACGTCCCTGAAACTAAACAGACGCGCAATTTGATTGGTTTAGAACAGCTCAAAGCCATGAAGCCCTCTGCTTACTTAATCAATACCAGTCGTGGCCAAGTCGTGGACCCAGATGCTCTTGCAGAAGCTTTGAAAAGTAAACAGATCCGCGGTGCCGCTATCGATGTTTTTCGGAAAGAGCCAGAGGATAACAAAACCCCCTTTAAAAGCCCCTTGCAAGGCTTAGAAAATATCATTCTTACCCCTCACATCGGGGGCGCAACCGAAGAAGCACAAGAAAACATTGCGCAAGCAGTTTCACAGAAATTGATCTATTTCATCAATCGCGGCAATACTGAAGGGGCGGTCAATTTTCCCAATCTAGCCCTCTCTCCTATAGAAAACGTCCACCGCATTCTTCATATCCATCGCAATGTGCCGGGGATGCTTTCGCAGATAAACAAAATTTTCGCCGATCGGCATATCAATATCTTAGGACAATACCTCAGAACGACTCAAGAAATAGGTTATGTGGTCTTTGATATTGAAAAAAGCTACAAAGACCATATCATCGATGCCTTAAAACACATTGAGGGCACCATCAGTGTACGCATCCTCTACTGATTTATTCACATTCAATCCAGGGCCTTCCCAGCTTAGTCCTAAGGTCATCAAAGCTATCCACGATATATCCTCAAGCGGCTTTTTGTCCTCTTCTCACCGCGATAAACAATTTATGGAAGTAAGCCGTCAAGCGATTGAGGGTTTGCGCAACA
>Ga0206912_1111_pt1 | contig 22173 bp, 21 predicted proteins | sample Alteio_BWOrgHeat_75_FD_152933 | JGI IMG/M metagenome (GOLD analysis project Ga0206912, IMG submission 152933) | Enriched cells from forest soil in Barre Woods Harvard Forest LTER site, Petersham, Massachusetts, United States -... | ecosystem: Environmental > Terrestrial > Soil > Temperate forest >... | reverse complement strand
ACACTTGCATTCACTTGTGCAAGCCTTCGCTACAGTCGCTTCAATTAGGCTGCTTCTCACCAATCAAAAGCCAGAAATACGCATCCAAACCCATCCTCCGGCGACTTATGTCAGCCGTGACGTAGATATTTGGAAGGTTCATCGCATTAGTCCCTGGAAGTTAACCCTGATCGATGTCTCTGGAGTTTTTCTTAACATCGAATTCTCCGCCCTTAAGATCATCGTCCCTATAGAGGTAGCGAAAGCTCTTCATCAAATTCCGGCTTGCCGAAATTACGCGGTTGCAGTCCCCTTTGCACTCTTTGCGGGTCCTTTGATGTCGGGCGGGGTTTTGAATGTACTATGCAATGTCACCACCGCCATTAAATCCGCCGTTCAGCAGGATGATAGGCCTTTTGGCCGTATAGCCAAGCGCAGCAAGATTCATCTTTACCTAGCGAGCACAGTTCTAGCCCTGCAGGTGGCCTTTTGCGTTTTTGTCGTCACACGCATGCTCTTCGAGGGGCAAAGCAGCAAATAAAGGTGTTTTTTTGTGAAGAAAGTTTTCCTTATCTTTTGTTTGGTTTTGCACAGCTGCTTTGCTGAGATCCCTTGGGGTCCTGAACCCGAATGGGTCAAACCGATCCCTTTTGAGACATCGGGTTTTAGCTCTAAGAATGAAGCGATGGCAGAAGGCCTCTTGTACGACTATCAAATCGATATCGATCGCAATGCTGAATACATAAGAAAATTTAAATGGATAAAAAACGCCAGCGGAGTGCAACAACATTCCAACATTATCCTCGACTTCGACCCTTTGGGTGAATCCCTTATGATGCACTCTTTAAAGGTCCATCGCGGTGGCACAGTCATCGATAAAAGCGAAAGTGCCCTTTTTAAGCTTGTCCAACAGGAAAATAATCTGTCTCAGTTCCTCTATGAGGGAATCCAATCCTGGATCGTCTTTATCGACGACATGCGCCCCGGCGATCTCCTCGAATATAGCTTTTCACGTCAAGGGCATAAAGCCCTCAAAAAACCGTTTAGCACCACTTATTACCTGCATTTTGATATCCCGATAAAAGCCGCCCATTTCCGCATCCTCTCAAACAAGTCCCACGAGCTGCAATTTAGAGGCCACCGGACCGATGTGACACCCACTAAAAAAGAATGGGACAAAGACCGCTGGGAATGGTCCTGGAATCTCCAAGAAGTGTCCGCCCTCCCATTAGAAAATGGGTTGCCCTTCTGGTATGAAGACCCCCACCTGCAAATTAGCGAGTACAAATCTTGGAAAGAGGTCGCTGAATGGAATAAAAAGCTCTTTGAGACGCAGCCTGAATCCATACAAGATGCCTTGCTTCTTGCGCAAGAGTTTAAGCAGAAGCATGCAGATCCCATGGCTCAAGCCCTCGATGCCATCCGCTATGTGCAGGATCATATCCGCTATCTTGGACTTGAAATGGGCGAAAATTCCTATCTCCCTACCCAGCCCGACATTGTCCTCAAAAGGCGCTATGGGGACTGTAAAGATAAAACCCTTCTTTTAGTCACCCTCCTGAACAGTATTTTTGAAGGAAATGAATATAAAGCCTACCCAGCGCTCGTGCATACAGAGTGGAAAGAGCACGTTGAGAAAGCACTTCCGAGCTCTAAGATGTTTAACCATGCGATCGTCTATGTGAAAGGCCCTCAAAGTGACTTTTGGATAGACCCCACGCTCTCCGAGCAAGGCGGAAGGCTGCATAACCTTACGGTTTCCCCTTTTGGAAAAGCCCTTGTCGTTGATTCCACAAGCGAATCTTTAGTTTCCATCGACCCACTCGCATCTCACGGCCGCATAGAGATCGATGCAAAATATACGCTAGACAAAGAGAAAGACCCTGTCGCCTTAAGCCTTAATTTTACATTTCTTGCCAAGGAAGCGGACTATGTTCGGGATTGGCTAAGCAGAAAAGGTCTTAAAGATTTTGAAGAATACTTCGTACGCTTATACTCCAAACGGTATCCAGGCTTCGAATTGATTTCTCCAACCGGTCTCAATGATGACCGCGATGTGAATATCCTCACCGTCAACATGGAGGCCAATTTGCCAAATCCGTGGACAGTGGAAGAAGGGAAGGAACGAAAAACAATTAAACTATTTTCTCCCTACATTGAAGAAATCCTTAACTTCAATGTGGATACCAGTAGAAAAAGCCCTATGTATCTTGATTTTCCCATCAATGTGATGGAAACCCACCGCCTCAACAATCCCCAAGGCTGGGAGAATGAAGAGGAACATGATCACTGGGAAACGGAGGAAATGGCTTATCGCTATGACTTCGACGCGAAAGATAACTATGTCTATATCCGCAATGAATTGCGAACATTCAAAGACCACATTCCTGTTGAAAAGCTTGCCGACAACCGCTCCTTAATCGAAAAGGCGGATGAAAGAGCGGTCCAATATATCCATGTCTATACAGGGGACGCTGATGGACTCAACTGGTATGAGTACGTTGGGTTAGGGTTTATTCTTTTAGGTGTCCTCTTTATCGCCGCCTCCTCGAGGCTTCTGCATTGGTTTGACATGAAAGGCTTTCGAGCAGAGGAGAGCTTAACGGATGCAGATAAAAGTTACTTAATGGAACCAAGTATGTCCTCCTATGCGCTGGGAGGCTTTATCTTAAGAAAACATTGGGACCTCTTGTTCACCTGGATTTTTATAGCCGTCAGCTTGGTGGCAACGAGATTCATCAATTTGCCAGAAGATGCGAAGCTTGCTTTAACGGTGATGATCGGCTTTCTCTATTACCTCGTCTACAGTTATGCCTCGATGCAGGGTCGCAGGGTCAGTTGGAACCGCGGAGGGTGGGATTCAATGGAAGCCTTTAAAGCCTCAGAGAGTCGCTGGAGTGCCTGGTGGAATGAAACGAAATGGTTTACAGTCCTTTTCGATTGGACTTTCCTCGTACTTATCGACGCCATCTCTTGGCCCATCGGTCTGTTACTGACCTTGCTCAGTTTCGTCTTAATGTCTAATTACATTCGGATCATCCCGGTGAAAATTGAGTATGGCCGGAAGTAAACCTCAGGATTGTATTTTATTGGCTTAGGGCTTAAAATCATGCCCTTATGCATCTACTAACCACCAGTCACCTACCTCTTTGGCGACAAATTTTGAGTCAAAATTTCACGCGCTTAGATCGGTTGGCAGACTTTTTGGAATTGTCAGCAGAACAACGCACATTGCTCTTATCAAAGCCGACTTTTTCCCTCAATTTACCGCGCCGCATCGCCGCGAAAATGGCGAAAAGTACGCTGTCGGACCCCCTCTTCAGGCAATTTGTTCCGCTAGCAGAGGAAAACCACTCCATGCCCGGCTATCAGATGGATCCAGTAGGGGATGTCCCTTCTAGAGTCTCTGCCAAACTCCTCCACAAGTACCAAAGACGGGTTCTTCTCATCAGCACGGGGGCTTGCGCCATGCACTGCCGCTACTGCTTTCGCCAAAACTTCGACTATGAGATTAAAGATAAATCGTTTGATAGAGAGATTGAACTCATCGAAGAAGACCCTTCGATCACGGAAGTGATCCTCAGCGGCGGTGATCCCTTAACGCTGACAAATGAGGTTCTAGGTGACCTTCTGGAACGCTTGTCCCAAGTGGCCACCTTACGCAAGGTGCGCTTCCACACCCGCTTTCCGATCGGCATCCCTGAAAGAATAGACGCTGGATTCTTAGAAATCTTGCGTGGAGTGCCTCTCCAAATCATTTTCGTCATCCATGCTAACCACTCTAGGGAACTTGATGAAGAGGTCTTGCAAGCTTTAAAACAAGTGCGCCTGGCTGGTGGCTTAATGCTTTGCCAATCTGTACTCTTAAAAGGGGTGAATGACACAGTAGAAACGCTGATCGCATTAAGCGAAACACTCGTTGACAATGGCATCCTGCCTTACTACCTGCATCAGCTCGATCGCGTCCAGGGGACGGCGCATTTTGAGGTGGAGGAAAAAAGAGGGGCAGCCTTAATTGCGGAGATGATGAAGAGTCTTCCAGGCTATGCGATTCCCCGCTATGTGCGCGAAGTTGCGGGAGAAATGCACAAAATCCTTTTAAGTTAGTGCCTATGCTATTCAAATATCTCCATTCTACTATTGGCGAAACACTCGCCTTATGCGCTGCTCTTCTACTCTACCCCTTTTCTACACATAAACTGGACGACAAGCAGGAGGGCAAACGCGCCATCTTAATCCACGGCTACCTCCACAATGAATCAGGTTGGAAATGGTTTCGGTGGCAGCTCCAGAAGGGGGGTTTAGGGCCTGTCGATACCGTCAGCTACCCTTCAGTCATTTATGACATTCCACTAAGCAGTCAGATTGTCAAAAACAAAGTTGACGAAATTAAACAGGCGGGAGGAAAGGATCCAGACATCCTCATCGGCCATTCTGAAGGCGGTTTGGTGGCTCTAGAATATGCCTTGGAGTTTGCGCCAAAAGATAAAAACACCCTGGTCATCACTTTGGGAAGTCCTTTTCATGGGACGCATCTGGCCAAAGTGGGGGTAGGACCAGCGGCGCGCCAGCTGGAAGTGGGAAGTCTCTATTTGCAAGGCCTCATTGAGCGTTTAAAACAGGCCCCTCACATCCATCTTATGGCGATTGCGAGTCAAACAGATGGCATCATTCGTCCCTATAGCTCTGCTCTTCTGCCTGAGTTGCGTGGGGTACACAATGTCGAGTTTGACAATCTCGGCCACCTACAGATGATCTTTTCTAAAAGGGTGGTGGATGAGGTGCTCGCTTACCTACATTCTTTCGACGGTTCTTAAGCCTAAAATTTCTAGGCCCTGCTTGAGCACGCGAGCGGTGATTTCGCAAAGCAGCAGGCGCTGGTTTTGTTGCGGCGAGCCTTCCACACGGCAGTCGCGAAAGAAGGCGTTGAATTTCTCAGCCAACCCGTAAAGGTATTCCGTAAGCCTGTGAGGCAAAAGATCGCGCGCCATCTGTTCTAAGGATTCATCAAACTGCATCAGATGGAGTCCTAAGGCCACTTCTGAAGGGTGCTCGAGCTGAATTTTGGTTTTGTCTAGGATCTCTTCGATTTTAATACCCACTTTGCGTTTGATACCCGCCACCCTCACATAAGCGTAGAGTAAATAAGGGGCTGTGTTGCCTTCAAATTTCAACATCCTTTCATAGCTGAAGGTGTAGTCGCCCGTGCGATGGTTGGCTAAGTCGGCATATTTTACAGAACCTATCCCGAGGGCATGGGCCAAAGTCTCGATCTCTTCCGGGTCCATGTCAGGAGAACGATCGTGTAGAATCTTCTTGGCATAATCGATGGCGGTGTAAAGCAGATCGATCAAACGCTCTGTATCGCCGGCCCTAGAGCGAAACTTTTTGCCATCACCCCCCAGCACAAGGCCAAAGGGAACATGTTCGACGCTCACCTTTTGCGGGTCGAGGTAGCCCGCTTTTTCAGCCGCTTTAAAGATCATCTGCAAGTGAGTGCCCTGACCTGCATCGACGACATAGAGGATGCGGTCGGCTTTTTCTTCTTCAATGCGATGGCGGATGGCGGCGAGATCGGTTGTGTCGTAGTTGTAGGCGCCATCGGACTTTTGGATCATAAGCGGAAGCGTTTCGCCTTCCCTGTTTTGGAACCCTTCGACAAAGACGCATTTGGCACCCTCCGAAATAGTGACGAGCCCCTTATTCTCAAAATCGGTGACGATGGAAGCGAGCAGCGGTTTGTAAAACGATTCTCCCCGCTCGGTGAGTTTGACATCTAGCAAGTCGTAGATCTTATTGTAAGCTTCTCTTGAGATGTCACAGATAATCTCCCACGCCTTGACGGCCTCCGGCTCGCCGGCCTGAAGAGCCACCACTTCGAGCTGTGAATTTTTCTTAAAATTGGGTTCGGCATCAAAGTGCTTCTTCGCTGCTCGGTACCAGGCCATCAGATGGGTCAAGTCGGTCGTTTCTTCGCCGCTCAATACTTGTGGAGCCTGCTTTTTCATGTAAGCGATCAGCATGCCGAAAGAGGTGCCAAAATCCCCGATGTGGTTGAGGCGCAAGACATCTTGTCCTAAAAATTCAAACAAGCGCGACAGACAATCGCCGATGATCGTCGAACGCAAATGCCCCACATGCATCTCCTTGGCCGTATTGGGCGAAGAGAAGTCGATAACGATCCTTTGCTTATGCTTGGGCATTTCGATGCCAAGGTGCTTGTCGCGCAACATGGCGTCGACCCCGCACGAAAGATAGGGAGCGCTTATCGTCACATTGATAAAGCCAGGGCCTGCCACTTCGAGTTTAGCAATCATCGGATCCTGAGGCATCTGTTTAATAATCGCCTCAGCGATTTGACGTGGGGGGTGCTTGAGAAGCTTGGATAGCTTCATGGCGGAGTTGAATTGATAGTGGCCAAATTTCTCTTGATTGCTCTGCAGGAGTTCTAAAGGAATAGATCCATCATATTCTGGAAAGGCTTTGCGGGTCGCCTCATCAAAATGGGCAATCAACTTATCTTGGATATTTTGCATGGAGCTAGTCTAGCGCGACTTGCAGTTAAAATCAATAAAACCTATTGTAGTGGATATGCATATCATTAAATCCTTTGTAAATTTTGTTAACCCTCCTGCGATTCCGCACCAACAATGGACGGGGGAAATGATTGCGAAGGCTAATAACACCAGCTATCGCATCCAGAGGATTGCGGGAGTTTGTTTAATTGCTGCGGTTGCCTGTCTTGCCTTAGCAGCCAAAACTTTCTATGCTAAGATGATGGCGCCATCAGTTGTAGTCTTTTTGATCGCCATGCTGTTCTTTGCAACGCTTGCAGAAGGTTTAAAGCGCTTAGCTGATCGCCACTCTCATATGAATCGCGGCTTCAATATCATTAATTAAAGTGAATAGGTGTTTTACGCTTCCCGATGCCATGCTCGAGGTTGTGTTCGGCTAACTTGTCAGCGACGACAAAGGGCGGACAGTTGAGTTTGTCGGCTTCATCGAAGATCTCACGTAGCGTGTCGTAGATATGATTGACCTTCTCGCGCACGTTTCTGGCATTATACCCTCCTTCGTCAAACTCAGAGGCCACATTGATGATCCCTCCCGCATTAATGACGTAGTCTGGACAATAGAGAATCCCACGCTCGAACAGTTGATAGCCGTTTTTAGAATGCAACAGCTGATTGTTAGCCGACCCAGCAATGGCCTTACAGCGCAGTTGGGGGATTGTTTGATCATTGAAGATACCCCCTAGGGCGCAAGGAGCCAAAATATCGCAGGGCGTTTTAAAAAAATCCTCTGGAGTGACGGCCTCAGCGCCATATTTTCGACAATAAGTCTCTAGCTTTTTATGATCGACTTCGCAAAGAATTAATTCGGCCCCTTCCCAAAAGAGCGTTTCAGCTAAATGGCTGCCGACGTCTCCAAGGCCCATGATCGCAATCCGCTTATTCCTTACCGAATGGCTGTGAAAGAGTTTTTTGCAGACTTCCAAAATTCCTCTATAAACCCCCCAAGCTGTGAACCGTCCAGGATCGCCACTGCTCGTTTCCGTGGGAAGCGCGCACACATAGGGAGTGACTTTTTTGAGGATGAGCATATCATCGGGCGTGCTGCCGACGTCTTCGGCTGTAATGTAAGCCCCTTTTAGCAGGTTAATCGCTTCGCCAAAGGACATGAGCAGCTCGGCAGTTTTCTCTTTCCGCGGATTGGCGATGATGACGCCTTTACCCCCGCCAAGTCCGTCTTTGGCTAGGGCTGACTTATAGGTCATGCCTTTGGAAAGGCGGAGGACATCTTCAAGGGCCGCTTCTGGTTTTGCATAGGTGTGGATGCGCAAACCACCCAGGGCAGGACCGAGCTTAGTGTTATGAATAGCGATAAAACCATGTAAGCGCACATCCGGATTGAGAACCTCGATCACTTTTTCATAACCAGAGACAGGGATCTCTCGAATTGTTACCATATAAATTTTCCCTTGATGATTAAATAGCTTTAGGGGTATTCTAACTCTAATTTAAGTCAAATTTATTTCCCTTTTTGAGGTTTCAATGACAAAAGTTGTCATCAATGAAGACGACAAAAATGTTTTACAGCAGTTTTTGAACGAGAACCGCCCTGCTGAACTTGTCAATACCTATCTTTGTTTTATAGAAAACAAGTTTAAGCTTCAACCGGTCTTATTCCCCAAGGAAAAGAAGATCTTCCAAAGTGCAGAAGAGGCCGTGAAGATTCTGGAAAAGAATGGGGCGCTTTGGCATGAAACCGAGATAAAAATCGGCTTTAGCAACGAGGCTGTCAACGAACTTACGACAAAGGTTTACATTTGCCCTTTTACGGGTAAAGTCTTTGGCAATAACACCCATCCCAATCCTCAAGATGCCATCTACGATTGGGTGTCAAAATGCCCTGAAAATACAGAACGCCACGGGGGCTTGCGCGTCAAGCGCTTCTTCATCTCAGAAGACCCAGAAGTCATTAAAAACTATATGTCCAAGATCAAGCACAAAGAGCCCATCAAAAAGGTGGTCTTTTCCTCGGTTTTGAGTGGCAAGCTTTTTAATTCAAAAGAAGCTGTGATTGAAGACTTTAAGAAAAATTACCTCAAACGCGTTTCGCTGGTCGAAGTGCAAAATCAAAACCGCTTTGAGATCGAGGATCAGTTCCTGGCCTTTATTCAAAAGCAGCTTGCCGAAGAGAAAATCACCTCCTTTGTGGAAGCTTTAGCTGAAATTGACGAGTTCGTGCCTTACGTCGAGCGGTGGGTGGAGTAGTCCCACACAATGAAGTGGACCACTCATTCCGCTGAGCAAACCTTAGAGCTAGGACTAAAGCTTGGGCAGAAGTTGCCGTCCAATAGCGTGGTGTGTTTTTTTGGCGGACTTGGTGCCGGCAAAACCACTTTTATCAAAGGCGTCGCTGCTGGGGTAACCGGCACATCCGAACAAGTCAATAGCCCAACTTTTATCTATCTCAATATTTATTCAGGGCTTAAAACCCTTTATCACTTTGATTTGTATCGCCTTAAGAGTGAAGAGGAGTTCTTGAGCATGGGGTTTGAAGAGTTTATGAGCAGTGGGGGAGTTTGCTGCTTGGAATGGTCGGAGAAAATCCCCAATCTATTGCCTGAAGATTGCATCGCGGTCACGTTAGAACCATTAGATGAACATACGCGAGAAATTACCATAGCTCCTTGGGAGAATCTGTGAAGCCCTTTGCTTTTAAAAACGCGCGCTTCGTTAGTTCTGCAACAGCCCCTAAGGGGTTCCCCACTCTGCGCGATCCAGAGGGAAAACCCATGCCCGAAGTCGCTGTCGCAGGGCGTTCTAACGTGGGAAAATCGAGTTTGCTCAACAATCTATTCCAGTCGAAGGGGTTGGTCAAAACATCGGCAACACCGGGCAAGACACAGTTATTGAACTTTTTCACACTGGACGATCGCTTGGCGTTTGTCGACCTGCCAGGCTACGGGTATGCTGCCGTTCCCTTGTCGGTGAGGCAGAAATGGGGTCCCATGATCCAAACTTATCTCTCTAATAGAGAGATGCTTAAAATCATCTTATTTCTTTTTGACATTCGCCGCGTGCCCAATGAGGAAGATCTTCTTCTGATGCAATGGATTATCCAAAATGAAAAGTCCGCGATCTTAGTGCTGACTAAATGCGACAAGGTGACCAAGAATGAAAGGAATCGCAATACCCAAAAGATCCTTCAAGGCTTTGGCGTCGAGAACTTGCATTATGTGCACCACTCTTCACTCAAGGATACGGGCCGAAGAGAGCTCATGGGCATGTTAAAAGAGGCTTTAAAGGATGAATAAATTAGAAAACCAAGTCTTTATCTGCATCGATTGCGAAACGACCGGTTTAGACGCAAAAGCGGATCGCATCATCGAAGTGGGTGCCATGCGCTTCACGATAGACAAAATCCTAGACCAGTGGGAATCTCTAATCGATCCAGGCTGTGTAATCCCGGAAACCTCGATCGAAATTCACCACATTTCACAAGAGATGGTCGCAGGCAAGCCGACGATCGTCCAAATGCTGCCCCAAATCATCGATTTTGTTGGCAATGAGATCATCATCGGGCATGGCGTCGGATTCGATGTGGAAGTCTTGGCCATAGCGGCTGAGCGCGCCGGGATCCCTCAAACCCTCCGCTCAAATCGGACCCTAGACACCCTGCGGATGGCTAGGCTCTATGGCGAAAGCCCAATCAATTCCTTGGAGATGCTGCGTCAGCACTTTAACATTCAATTTGAGGGTCCTCATAGGGCCATGAGCGATGTGATTGTGAATGTGGAAGTGTTTAAGCATCTGGCCAAAAAATTTCGCTATACGGAGCAGATTTTTGAAGCTCTCTCGCGCCCCATTCTCATGAAGGTGATGCCCTTGGGCAAGCATAAGGGGCGTCCCATGAAAGAGTTGCCGGTGGACTATTTGCGTCGCATGGCCAATATGGAATTCGATCAGGATCTGCTCTATTCGATCCGCACCGAGCTTAGCCGCCGCAAAAAGGGCAATCTCTTCTCCCAAGCCGGGAACCCCTTCGGGGATCTATAGCAGCCTTGCGCTAAATGTCCTCCTGCGGCAATATTTGAGCCCTAGGAGAAACATCATGCGCAAACCACATAAACTGCTCATCGAAAAGGGATCATTCGAAGTCAAAGTCGGACTTGCCGAAATGCTCAAAGGTGGCGTCATCATGGATGTCGTCTCCCCTGAACACGCTAGAATCGCAGAGGACGCCGGGGCTGTCGCCGTGATGGCGCTGGAGCGCATCCCCGCCGATATAAGAGCGCAAGGGGGCGTTGCGCGCATGTCTAACCCCGAGCTCATCCAGAAAATTCAAGAAGCGGTTTCCATCCCCGTCATGGCCAAATGCCGCATTGGCCACTTTGTAGAGGCCCAAATCTTAGAAGCCCTTTTTGTCGACTTCATCGATGAAAGCGAGGTGTTGACACCCGCCGACGAAGAAAACCACATCGATAAGCAGGCTTTTCGCATCCCCTTCGTCTGCGGCTGTCGCGATTTGGGGGAAGCCTTGCGCCGGATCGCCGAAGGGGCCGCGATGATTCGCACTAAGGGAGAAGCAGGCACAGGCAATATCGTGGAAGCTGTTCGGCATATGCGCACGGTCAACCGGGAGATTCAAAGGCTGCAATCTGCTGACCCCACGGAGCTGATGGCGGAAGCTAAGCGCTTGGGTGCCCCTTATGAGTTAGTGAAAGTGGTTGCTAAAACCGGAAAATTACCCGTGCCAAACTTTGCTGCGGGAGGAATTGCCACACCCGCCGACGCAGCCCTCATGATGCAACTAGGAGCCGAAAGCGTCTTCGTTGGGTCGGGCATCTTTAAATCCGACGACCCCGTGCAAAGAGCCAAAGCTATCGTGGCCGCCGCCACGCATTTCCGCGATCCCGAAACTTTAGTTAAGATTTCGATGGGCTTAAGCACAGCCATGGAAGGGAAAGATATTCAACAGCTATCCCGCGAAGACCTCATGGCCCAGCGTGGATGGTAGGGGTGAAAAAAATTGGCGTCTTAGCGCTGCAGGGAGCCTTTGCTAAACATATCGCGATGCTGGAAAGGCTGGGTGTACAAGGTGTGGAAGTGCGCAAACCCAGTGACCTATTCGAATGCGCGGGCTTGATTATCCCTGGAGGGGAATCGACCACGATTTTGCGCAATATCTTATTCATCAAACTCAGAGAGGAAATCCTGAACTTCTCTAAGTCTAAACCCCTTTTTGGAACCTGTGCCGGGTTGATTTTGATGTCCAAAAAAATCGTTGCAGACCCCTTCGAACCTTTTGGCATTTTGGATATTGAAGTCGAACGCAATGCCTACGGGCGCCAAGCAGAATCTTTCATTTCAAATGTGGATGTGGAGATTGATCCCAAACACAAGAAATCCGTCCCGGCCGTCTTCATACGGGCTCCCCGCATCAGTAAAGTCAATGCAGGTGTCGACATTCTGGCTAGGCTAGAAGGGGATCCCATCTTAGTGAAACAGGGCATGCACCTTGGCGCAACCTTTCATCCTGAACTCACCGACGACCCTTATATTCACGAGTATTTTGTACAGAGCGTAAGTTAAGGAGAAAGGCGCTCAATCTGCCAGTTGCCTTCTTTCAAGACATAGACGAAGCGGTCATGCAGCCGGTCGCTGCGGCCCTGCCAAAACTCATAGCGCGTAGGGATGAGCCTAAAACCGCCCCAGTAGGGAGGCATCGGGACTTCGGCCCGGCTAAATCTCTCTTTAGCATGATTGTAAGCCGCTTCAAGCTTTTCTCGCGATTCCAAGGACTGATCCTGTTGCGAAGACCAAGTACCCAGTTGGCTGCCGCGTGGCCTTTTTGAAAAATAGGTTTCCGCTTCACCTGGCGCGGTTTCTTCGATTTTGCCCTCCAGAGTTACCTGGCGCTCTAATTCGTGCCACCAGAAGATCGCTGCTGCCTGAGGATTTTCCTTTAACTCCTGCGCTTTGCGACTCTGCATATTGGTAAAAAAAACAAAACCCTTTTCATCGAAGGCCTTCATTAAAACCGTTCGACAAGAGGGCTTGCCCTGCAATGTGGCCGTGGCTAAGGACATGGCGTTCGGTTCAATCAAATCCGCTTGGATGGCTTCATCGAGCCAAAGCTTAAACTGATGCAAGGGATTTTTGGCCAAGTCTTTTCGCTTTAGCGATTTTTGGCTGTATTCTTTGCGTAGGGCATGTGGATCCATAAATCTTCCATAAATTTTTCTTGACTCTTCTTGTTATCTCAATTATGAACCGGAGCTTAAGCCTTTTGCTGAGGCAATGTCAACTATGGCTAAACTTTCGCTCTCAGATCTCAATCTCAAAGATAAAAAAGTTTTAATGCGTGTCGATTTTAATGTCCCCTTGGATAAAAGCGGGCACATTACAGACGACACCCGCATCAAAGCGGCACTTCCCTCGATCGAGTATGTTTTAAAGCAGGGCGGGTCACTTATCCTGATGAGCCATCTGGGGCGCCCCAAAGAGAAAAAAACGCCCGAATTTTCGCTGAAACCTTGCGCCAAAAGGCTTTCCGAGTTGCTTGGAAAGACGGTCATCATGGCACCTGACTGCATCGGACCAGAAGTTGTTAAACTCGCTAAAGCCCTGAAACCCAGAGAAGTGATGCTTCTTGAAAACCTGCGTTTTCACAAGGGCGAGGAGCATCCTGAAGAAGATCCCTCCTTTGCAAAACAGCTGGCCGAGCTCGGAGATATCTATGTCAATGATGCCTTTGGTACAGCTCACCGCGCCCATTCATCGACTGCCACGATCGCCCAATACTTTCCTCACAAAGCAGCGGCGGGTTTTCTTATGGAAAAGGAGATCGAGTTTTTGGGCGATACCTTCAATAAGCCTGCACACCCCTTCTACGCCATCATTGGAGGGGCTAAAATTTCCAGCAAAATTGGCGTATTAAAAGCTTTGATCAGTAAAGTCGATGGCTTGCTCATTGGGGGAGCCATGGCTTATACCTTTTTTAAGGCTAAGGGCATCTCCGTCGGCAATTCGCTTGTCGAAGAAGATCAGATCGATATAGCCAAAAAACTCATGGAAGAATGCCGCAAAAAGGGAGTCAAACTTCTTTTGCCCGTCGACAATGTGGTGGCTGACAAGCCTGTCAATGGCGCTAAAACCCAGTTGGTAGAATCATCAAAAGGCATTCCGAATGGGTATCAGGGGGTTGACATTGGGCCCAAAACGATTCAATTGTTTAAAGATCAGCTTAAAGACGCGGCCTTAATCTTCTGGAACGGCCCTTTGGGGATCTTTGAGCAGAGTGATTTTGCAAAAGGGACATTGGCTATTGCAGAAGCGTTGGCTGCTTCAAAGGCCATCACAGTAGTGGGTGGGGGCGATTCGGTCGCTGCGGTTCAAACTTTAAGACTGGCAGATAAGATGACGCATATTTCCACTGGGGGCGGCGCCTCCTTAGAATATATTGAATATGGTCAATTACCGGGAATAGAAGCATTAAGTGACAGAATGTAAAGAAATAATAAAATTTTAATTGCTAATTAAGAGAGATTTATGTAAAATATTGCAAAGAAAGAGCGGGGCGTTTATAACTGTTAAACGCGTGTGTCAATTAATCAAAGTTTGAGGCGTATGTTTGGCGTATCCTCACAGTCTTGTTGTCTGATTCCCACTTGTAAATCCCATTTTTGTTTAAAACCACACCAAGGGCAATTCAATGCCAGCAGCTGATCTTGGAAAACGGGAGTTTGGAAGATGGCGGACCTACCTCTGGCCTGTCCATCACTATGAGCTAAAAAAGCTTATCCCCCTTTTGCTGATCTTCTTCTTCGTCTTTCTAGATTACAACATCCTAAGAACCATGAAAGATACTTTGGTCGTCACCGCCAAGGACTCTGGCGCGGAAGCCATCCCTTTCATTAAGGTCTGGGCCATGTTCCCCATGTCGATCCTGCTCACATTCGTCTTTACGCGGCTTTCTAACAACTATTCGCGTGAGACGGTGATTTACCAGATGTTTTCCTTCTTCCTCCTCTTCTTCGTCATCTTTACCTTTATCCTCTACCCCAACCGCGATCTTTTACATCCCAACGAATCCGCCGACGCCTTCCAAAAGATCCTCCCCCCAGGCTTTAAGGGCCTGATTGCCATGTATCGCAACTGGACCTTCACGGCTTTCTACGTCATGTCTGAGCTGTGGGGCAACATCGTTCTGTTCGTCCTTTTCTGGGGCTTTGCCAACCAGATCACGCGCCTTAACGAAGCCAAGCGCTTTTATGGCATCTTGGGGATCGGCGGCAATCTCTCTGGAATCTTTGCTGGGCAAGCCTCCGCCTGGCTCTACCGCGATACATTAGACCCCTCACTGCCTTTTGGGACCTCTGGCTGGGAACAAACCATGATCATGTTGATCTCACTAGTCCTTGTTGCCGGTGCCATCACCTTGGGGTTATTTTATTGGATGAATACCCGCGTTCTCAAAGACCCTCAGCAGTATGACCCCGCAGAAACGCATTGTGATTCCAAACCCAAAGGGCGTCTTTCGATGCGCGAAAGCTTCTCCTATCTCATTCGCTCTAAATACCTCATGTGTCTCGCCTTCATCGTGATCGCCTATAATCTCGTCATCAACCTCGTCGAAGTGGTCTGGAAACATGAAGTGCATGAACTTTATCCCAATCCAAGCGAATATAACCTTTATATGAATGAAGTGACGACGATCATTGGCATTGTGGCTACACTGACAGCCCTCTTCATCTCGGGCAATTCGATCCGCAAGTACGGCTGGACCTTCACAGCGATGCTGACGCCTTTGATTCTCTTTGTCACTAGCATTGGTTTCTTTGGCTGCTTTTTAGCAAAGGAAACCCTTGGCCTTAGTGGGACGATGCTGCTTGGATTATCGCCCTTAGCCTTAGCCGTGTTTTTCGGCTCTTCGCAAAATATCTTAAGCCGTGCCGCAAAGTACTCGGTTTATGATGCCACCAAAGAGATGGCCTTCGTGCCACTTTCCCAAGAGAGTAAACTCAAAGGCAAGGCGGCCATCGATGGAGTAGGCGCCCGGTTAGGGAAGTCGGGTGGCTCTGTAATCCATCAAAGTTTGTTGCTGACGCTCTCCTCTTTCACAGCGAGTGCACCCTACGTCGCGGGCTTTTTGTTCGCGGTGATTGTAGTGTGGATGATGGCTGTGCGCGTGATGGGTCGTCAGTTTGCAGAACTTACCAAACCAGTTTCTGGTCCTACCAAGGCGCCCGACCGGCCCACTTTGGCCGACGATGCTCTATTAACAGAACAAAAAGCTGTTTAGGAGCCAAAAACTTAAGGAGCCAAAAACGAGTTTCCCAAAGGCTCTTGTTTAGGGATCCAAACATTTCCACTATAAATAATTAATTATTTTTTTAAGAAATGATAAATTTTTCTAGCTTTAAAACTAAATATTTGATACAATTGGCGTTTAAAAAGCCACAAAGGGCAAAAGATGAGCAAACCTCTAGAAAGTGAGTTTGGTTCCCTAAGATCCTTAATCTGGCCCGTCCATATCAGCGAGCGACGCAAACTGATTCCTATGTTGCTGATGCTCTGCTTAATCGTGTTCTGCTATGACCTCCTACGCAATATGAAAGACGCTGTCGTAATCACCGCGGCGAGCGCAGAAGTCATCCCCTTTATTAAGGTATGGGCTTTATTGCCAGGAGCCGTCCTGCTCACCTACATCTTCACCGTCCTCTCCAACCGCTTCAGCCAGGAAAAAGTCTTCTACATCATGATCTCTGGCTTTTTGATTTTCTTTGTCCTCTTCGCCTTTGTCCTTTACCCTTTACGCCATTCCTTGCATGCCGATGGGCTCGCAGATACATTGGCAACAGTCCTCCCTAAAGGCTTCAAGGGGCTTGTCGCCATGTTGCGCAATTGGTCCTTTACCCTCTTCTATGTCATGTCAGAGCTATGGGGCAGCATCATTATGACGGTGTTGTTCTGGGGGTTTGCAAACGAAGTCACCCGCATCGGCGAAGCGCGCCGCTTTTTTGGAGTCTTGTGCTTTGGGGCAAACTGCTGCGCTGTGCTAGCTGGGCAGGTCAACACGCTTCTCCCCGCAGAAGAGGCAGCTGTCAGTGGCGTCATCAAAGAGGAATGGGGCGTGCCTTTGATGATCTTGGTCAGCATCGTCGTGGTAGCTGGCATTGCGGTGATGGGCATTTTTCGTTGGATGAATAGCCGGGTATTAAATGACCCCAGCTTTGATGAGTTCCACCACAACAAGAAAGCCATGAAAGAGAAGGGCAAACTCTCGATTCGCGAAAGCTTCGCTTACCTCGCCAATTCCAAGTACTTGCTCTGCATCGCTACTTTGGTGCTCTCCTATAATCTCGTGATCAACCTCGTCGAAGTCGTGTGGAAGGATCAGGTGCGTTTTCTCTACCCATCGCCCGGCGATTACTTCACTTTCATGAGCAATATCACTTCGATGATCGGCTTATTGTCTGCTGTGATGTCATTGCTGATGGCGCGCACGATTAATCGTTTTGGCTGGACAAAGACAGCTCTCATTACTCCTGTGATTATGTTGTTTACAAGTGTCGGGTTTTTCTCCTTCCTCTTTTACCGCAACTGGACAGGGGAAGTGATCCTGCCCTTTGGCGCATCCGCTCTGATGATTGCCGTGATGTTTGGCGCGGCGCAAAACTGCTTGAGCAAGGCGATGAAATACTCCGTGTTTGACGGCACGAAAGAGATGGCCTTTATTCCGTTGAGCCACGAGTGCAAATTGAAGGGCAAGGCGGCGATCGATGGCGTCGGTTCGCGCTTGGGCAAATCAGGCGGCTCCCTCATCCACACCGGCTTGTTGATGATATGCGGCTCCTTGACGGCGAGCGCACCTTTTGTGGCGGCCATTCTCATGCTGGTGATCGGCCTTTGGATCGCGGCAACGCGTACCCTAGGGGTGCAATTCAACGCGCTTACCTCCGATGAGCCTGTGGCAGCCAAACCCGAGCAACCTGCTATCGATACCACTTTAGCTGTAAAGACCTAGACTTGATGCATTATCTAAATTACGACATCCCTCCTCCCAATCACATTCTTTTTCGGGGAGCTGAACGCGCAATTGCCACGCAGTTGCCTAAGCAGATAGCTCAACTTCGCGTTATCAGCGTACTCGCCTTAACTGCTTTAGCAACAATGAAGTACAGCGCTACCATCTTTTATTGGCCCATCGTTGTCGTAGGGGTCGCTTATGCGGGGTGGACAATTTACAAGCATCTTTTGACCAAAGATCCTTTGGTGGATGCTTTTTACCAAATTGCCGGAGGAAGGCAAAGATATTTAGAGTTACCTAGGATCGACTTGGGTCAAGCTGCCAACGAAAAAACCTCAACGGCTATCGCCAGACTGAACTGGGATAACCTCCCCTATCCTATCGTTAGATCAAGGACTCTGGATCATCGCGAAGTGGTAATCGTCAAGGGAGTTAAAAGAGAAGAGGATAGGGAAACACGCCAAGTGATGGCTTTTGTGGAAAAAGTGGGCCCTTACGATCTTCCCAAGCATCTTGCAGACGAATGGGTTGAATCGCTGCTCTATGCAGTTTGCGCCCTTCATAAGGGCAATACTTTTGACCAATTCCTATATGCAGAGAATTTTAGCGAATCCTGTAACATCTATTGCTCAATTTCGAGCCGCATGGCCAACGAGTTCTTTTCTCAAGTAGGGGCTTGATTGCGCCTTTTAGCCTTATCGTGGAAGTAGAGCTCGCCTAGGGCTAATACGCCGAGCAGGGCAAAGATGAAGTAGGCGAGCGCTGGGATCTGGATGCCAATCGTCAGGCATAGCAATACAATCAACTGCAGAGCTGTTGTGATCTTGCCGCACCAGATGGCGCGGAACTGGTAGTTTGCCAGGCGACCGCGTAGGGCCAGGTAACAGCCATAAATCACGACCGATAGATCCCGGCACAGCATGAGCGCCGCTTGCCAGCCCTGCAACTTATTTTCCAAAACCAGCGTCACTAGCGCGAAAGAGACAAAGAACTTATCCGTCATGGGATCGAGCAGGGTTCCTAGACGGTTTACAAGGCCATAGCGCCTGGCGATAAAGCCGTCTAACCCATCCGAAAGCATGGCGAGCAAGATGGCAAGGACGCGGTAGGTGGGATTAGTTTGCAAAAAAACAAATGCCAAAGGCACGCGTAAAAATGACAAACAATTGGGTATGTTAAACATAAAGGCGATTATAGCAGGTTTATTTCTTCGGCGCCAGACGTTTGAAGAAGATTGTGACGGAGATAGCCAGCAGCACGATTAGGATAATGGCCGCGATCTCATAGCGCTTAAAGTATTTAAAGACAATTTCGTGATGCTCTCCAAACTGATAGCCGATGTAAAAGAGGACGAGCGTGGAAATCAAACAGGCAATGACATCCCGCGCGACAAAGATGGGAAAGGGCATTTTGCCAAGTCCACTCGTCATAAAAAGGCCGTTGCGGATGCCTCCTGGACAAAAGCGCCCCACGATAAAGGTCAAGATGCCAAATTTTTCATAATAGTAGTGCAGCCGTTCAATGCGATGGGGCGTTATCACGTAACTGAACCAGCGGATATTGTATAATTTAGGCCCTAACAGCCTTCCCAGCCAATAAGCCTCCCAAGCCGATATCCAGCAGCCAAAAAAGATCCAGAGATACATACGCACAGTGTGGTCAGGCACACAGGTGCTGGCTAGAATGCCACCCGTCAAAATCAAGATGTCTTCGCTAAAGGGGACGTTGAGCCCTGCCAAAAGGAGCATCGCGAAAATGATCCAATGGGCTTCGTTGGCATGGCTGCAGATCAGTGTCAGTAAACTTTCCATTTAGGTATTGATTTTGTGGAGCTCTGTCAAGGAGACGATGGAAGTGGGCACAGCGGTCTCTGCGCCATGTTTTTCAAAAATCGCGGCAATCTTAAAGAGCAAATCATCTTTAACGCGCGCAAAACCATCGTTATCTAGCACCAGCGAATAAGCCTGGATTTGCAGTTCAACGGAGTAATTGCCAAAGCCACAAAAGCAGACGAGTATCTGCGCTTTATTATTGATGTCAGGGTGGTGTAGGAGCAGCTGTTTCACATCTTCGATGATCGCCTTAAGACGCGGCAAATCGCTCGGGCGCAGTCCGATGATCTCTTTGAACTGGCGACAGCTCATCCGGGAAGGGTTGATGACGACAATTTTTGAAAAAACGGAATTGGGCACATACATGGGCCGCTTGTCTAAGCTGCGGATGCGCGTCATGTACCAGCCGATCTCTTCCACATGGCCTTCTATATTGCGTTCAGGAAGGTGCACCCATTCGCCTTTGGAAAAGGGATGCGTGATGTAGATCATGATGCCGCCGAAAAAGTTGGCAATCATTTCCTGCGATGCAAAGGCGATTGCCAAGCCCCCAATGCCTCCAAAGGCAATCAAGGTGTTGAGGCTGCTGCCGGTTATTTCCAGGATCAAAAGCCCTGTGACAAAGAGGATCAGCAGGGTGAGCAACTTGTCGATCACATCGATTTTGCTGAGGTCAAAGAGGATTTCATGGTTCTTGCTCATCACCGTCACGTGGTTCATGATGTTGTTTTTCCAACGCAACAAGAACCACGCGAAGGCAAGAATGGCGCCTAAGCCCAGAATCAGATGCACATTTTTTAAGGTGACTTCGGCAAGCGTGTAGCGGTCGATCAAGTCAAGAAATTGAATACCTGCAAAGAACCACACATAATAGCTGAGGGGCTTATAGAGAGCCGAAACAAAGCTGACATGCCAGATTTTATTTTGCTTTTCGAAGCGATTATGCAGGCGCTGCAAAATCCATTTCACTGCAAAGTTAAAGACCAAGACGATGAAGAGAAGGATGAGCGTTTCGCTGATCCAACCATAGACACCGTCGACAGCCCCTAGAGCAACGTCACAACAATCGCGTATTTTTTTAAGTGGCATGCGTAATCATCAGTTCTTTACTGTTTTTCTTTTCCCACGTCTTCTTTAAAATATCCATCTTTTTATTGGAGATGCCGCCCATAAATTCGATGGCGCGCAGCAAGCGTGCGCGTACGCGGTCTTTTCCTAAGAGCCCGGCCGAGTCAAAAAGGGGCGGCCCTTGCAGTTTGCCCATCAAGCTGGCAAAGAGGAGGGGCATCACGAGTTTTTTGTGGTTGGCGCCAAAAATTTCGGCGACGGCGCGCGAGGCCTGGCTGACGCCTGAACTTCCCCAATCTTCATGTTCATCCATATGCCAAATCATCGCTTGGAGGATATAGCAGCACTGCTCGGGGGTAGCTTCTTTGTTAGCAAAGAGCTCTGGTGTGTAATGCAGATGGTTGATGAAAAAGAAGTCGCAAAGGTCCATGAAGTCGCCGAAGGTCTTAATGCGTGAGTGGATTAAGGGCATCAACTTCTGCATAAATGTTTCATTGAAACTCCACGCCTGCAAACGGTTCCACAGCTTTTCTACAGGGATATTTTTGATGAGATATTGCTGATTGATCCAATCCAATTTTTGCACGTCGAAGACAGCGCCAGAGACGCCGATGCGCTTGTAGTCAAACTCTTTCACGATCTCCTCAAGGGCATAAATTTCGCGGTCGCCCGGCATGCTGTAGCCCATAAGGGTCAAAAAGTTGACGAAAGCCTCAGGGAGATAGCCGCTGTCGCGATAGAAAAAGATCGAGGTGGGGTTTTTGCGTTTGGAGAGCTTTTTGCCATCTTTTCCGAGCAGCAGCGGCATGTGCATAAAGGTAGGCGGCGTCCATCCAAAGGCTTCGTACAGGTAGACGTGTTTGGGTGTGGAGCTCATCCATTCGTCTCCTCGGATCACATGCGTGATCTCCATCAGGTGGTCATCGACGACGTTGGCGAGATGGTAAGTGGGGAAGCCATCTGATTTTAGCAGCACTTGGTCGTCGACATCGGCCCAAGGCGATGCGATGCGGCCTTTGATCGAATCTTCGTAGACGCATTCGCCCGTGAGAGGCATCTTGAGGCGGATCACATAGCTCTTGCCCTCACCCTCCTTTTGACTGATTTCGCCTTCGCTTAAATTGCGGCAACGTCGGTCGTAGCCCTGACGTCCGCCCTGTTTTGCCAATACTTGGCGCATTTCTTCCAGATCTTCAGCGGTGCAGAAGCACTTGTAGGCTTTGCCTTTTTCTAACAGGTCGTAGGCGTACTTTTTGTAGATGTCGAACCGTTCAGACTGGCGGTAGGGGCCATAAGGTCCCCCCACATCGGGTCCCTCATCCCAATGAATGCCTGCCCACCCCAGCGCCTTGTAGATATTCTCTTCATATTCAGGGCGGCTGCGCGTCCTATCGGTGTCTTCGATGCGCAGGATAAACTTGCCCCCATGGTGCCTGGCAAAAATCAAATTAAAAAGGGCCATGTAAGCGGTGCCCACATGGGGGTCGCCGGTAGGCGAAGGAGCGATGCGTACGCGAACGGTCATAAAAAACATCCAAAATGCTAGTTAAAGCCATCATTTTCAGTTTTTTCCGATAAAATTGCAACGTTAGATTTGCGTGTGTGCAGCTCCATGTGGCGCTTTGGATTAAACTCATATTAATATTGAAAAATAATAGTAAATTAATTAAAATTTAACAAAAAGGTTTATTTTTAATGAATTCATTATATAAAGTGTCCATTCCGCAGACAACTCTTACGCGATCTCATCCAT
>Ga0206912_1110_pt2 | contig 22318 bp, 20 predicted proteins | sample Alteio_BWOrgHeat_75_FD_152933 | JGI IMG/M metagenome (GOLD analysis project Ga0206912, IMG submission 152933) | Enriched cells from forest soil in Barre Woods Harvard Forest LTER site, Petersham, Massachusetts, United States -... | ecosystem: Environmental > Terrestrial > Soil > Temperate forest >... | reverse complement strand
TCAAGACAGCCCTGTTCTTGTGCAAGGCTTCCGACTTCATCAAGCGTAATAGTTACATTGATACGCTTTTTGAGCAGATGGCCAGCAGTGACATAGTTTTTGCTCTGAAGGTTCTTTTTGACTTCTTTTAGCCATTTATCTTGGGTTGTATAGGCGTATAGGGTACTACAGGCACGGTTTATGCGCGGCATGATTTTTTTTCTAAACGCTACAAAAGGTATGCAAACAGAAAAAAATATGAGAAAATATACTAAATATTTTTTGCGATTAGAGTTCACAATAGTTCCATTTACAATTTGAGCATGTAGATTAAGGCAAAGTAGTTTGAAGTTGCAATCGAAAAACTGACTAATATAAAACGACTCGTTTTATAATATAATAGTTATTTTGTTAAAACAATTATTTGTATATAATAATATTATTAATTTAATTGGTATTTAGTTTTATGTTAGCTTTGGAATCTTTATATAACAGAGCATTTATTGGTGAATGTACCATTGGCTCATCTAGGGATGATAGACCAGTGCTTGCTACCGATGGCTTAAATTCTTGCATCGGATTTTCGGGCTGGAATGAGGAGACAACGATCGCGTTTATGGTCCATTTTTATGGACCAAAACAAGTCGATGATTTTTTTAAAAATGGTGTGTCACTCTTAGCCAAAGCAACTGGATCAACAAAGTCACGATTTAAATGCGTACTCAAGGGAGGCTGCATCAAAACATCCTCCTCTCGTGAAATAGTAGAAAGAATTAAAGCAATGTGTAAAGACTCATCGCTAATCTTCGAAATTACAAAAGAGTATCCGATGAGTGATAAAATCGGGATCTTGAAAACACTATCACTCGACACTCGCACTGGTAAATTTGGAGAATATAATAAATATGAAGATGTCAATCCGATGCAAATGAGTAAAGAGAGTGAAAACAGAGAAAACTCCTTCGACCTCCTTGAAAAACTCATCTACAGATACGAAGAAAAACAATCAAATACCAGTGAATAAGCCCTTGTGCAAGCATTATTACCAATGAATCAACCCTTGAGCGAGCATTAATTCACCAATAAGTATCGTTCCGCCGGCAGCACCTCGAACGAGGTTATGCGAGAGCACAATGAACTTATAATCAGATGTTGGGCATGGTCTCAACGAACCAACGCAGACCGCCATTCCATTATCAATATCTTTATGCAGTTTTGGCTGGGGAGATCCCTTCTCTTCAAAGAAGTAGATCGCTTTCTTGGGAGAGCTTGGAAGCCGGAGCTCATCAATAGGAGGCGTAAACTCTTCAAAAGCTCTTCGAACCTCTTCAATAGTCGCCTTCTTCTTCAGCTTTACAGAAACTGCAACGAGGTGACCCTCCGTTACAGGAACGCGGGTACAGGTTGCGGATATGGGAAAGTCAAGATATTTGATGCCGGTATCTGTGGTTGTTCCCAAAATCTTTTTAGGTTCTAAACAGAGCTTTTCTTCCTCCCCTTCAATGAAGGGAATGACATTGTCCAAAATCGAGAGGCTTGGAAGCCCATTAAAGCCTGCACCAGAAATCGACTGCATAGAAACAACGTGGAGGTTTTCAATTCCAAACTCAAGCTGAAGTGGCCTTAAAGCTGTTGTAAGGCCAATAACTACACAGTTTGGGTTCGTGACAATACAGCCGCCTTGCGGATAGGGCTGCTTCTTTATCAGTGCTAGATGGTCGGGATTAACTTCTGGGACAATGAGTGGAACGAAGGGGTCCATACGGTGGTTTCGGGCATTGGAGATGACCACATAGCCCTTTTTTGCAAACGCCTCTTCAATATCTCCAGCAACAGATGAGTCGAGAGCGGAAAAGATTACTCGAGCAGCAATGTTAGGCTCTGGCGCCTCGACAAGCAGATCTGCAATAGTTTTAGGAAGGGGTTTGCTCTGCCTCCATTCGACAACATCACCGAAGCGAGACCCTTGTGTTCTCTCTGACGCGCACACATGTTTAACATCAAACCAAGGATGGTTATGGAGGAGGGATATAAGACGCTGTCCTACATTACCTGTCGCACCTAAAACTGCGACGGGAACCTTTCTTCGATATAAAAGCCCTTCATGAGTACGATCTTTAATCACCTCATCGGGGTTTAAATCGAAAGCGCCCTCTTCATCAAAGACCATTATAACCTCCTGCAAAACTCGAGGAGGAGCTTCAAGCCCACGCCAGTCGCTCCCTTGCCAAGGTATCGCCTAGCTTTATCAAGATAAGCAGTACCTGCTATATCGATATGCACCCATGGATGATTTTCTACAAACTCTTGAAGAAAGAGCGCAGCTATAATCGCACCCCCAATTCTGCCGCCTGTACTCTTAATATCTGCCTGATCGGACTTCAAGAGCTCTTTATATCCTTGGTAGAGAGGCATGCGCCAGAAAAGTTCGCCCGATTGAGTTGAAGCAATATCAATTGCTTGCGCAAGCGGCTCCGAATTGGTCAAAAATCCGCTAATATCGGTCCCAAGCGCTATTTCCATCGAACCGGTAAGTGTTGCAATATCAATAATTCGCGACGGTTTAAGATTTTGAATTCCATACGTAATGGCATCAGCAAGACAGAGCCTTCCTTCAGCATCCGTAGAGGTAATCTCTACAAAAATCCCCTTCATGCTCTTGATCATATCGCCCGGCTTAAAGGCTGAAGATCCTATAGCATTTTCACAAACAGGAATAAGAACATCGATATTTACACCAAGCTTGAGATGATCGAGCAGAGGTAAAAGTCCCAGCAATGTTGCACCTCCTGCCATATCGCAGCGCATGGTATCCATTGAATTTGCAACTTTAAGGTGAAGGCCGCCCGTATCAAAAGTGATTGCCTTGCCTACAAAAAGCGTTAAATCCGACGACCCAGGATTTCCCTTATACGACAGATGGATTAGGTAGGGAGGATAAGCTGATGCCTTGGCAACTGAAAGAAAGAGCCCCATGCCTAGCTCTTCGATCTGTGTCTTTTCAAGTACAGTACAGGTAAGTTTTGGGAAGCGGGAAGCAAGCTGAAGCGCTGCATGAACAAATGAGGGTGGGTTTACTTCATCAGCATTACGGTTGACTAAATCGCGAACAAAGAAAAGGGATCGAAAAGTCGCTTCACACTCTTCGATTAAATCTGAAATATCACTATGCGGATCGACAAGTAGATGAACAGTGTCTAAGGATGCTTGAGGAGAAGCCTCTTTCTTATACTCAACAAATCGGTACTGAGCGTAATAGAAAGCTTCAAGAACTGCTAAGTAGAGATGCTCGCTTGCTTTCGGGACTGCGACAGCTATCTCTTTTACTTTTTTGGACAAAACTGCCTGAAATGCCTGAAAATAGGCCTGTCTCATAGACTCCGAGGTAAGCTCAGTTGGCTTTCCAAGACCAAGAAGAAGAATACGACGCTCTGCAATCCCTTGGTAGACAAGGAGAGTATCACCGAGCTTTGCTTCAAAGTCATTAGTGGCTAAAACACCGCTTACAATCTTTTCAAGATCGGAAACGGGAACTGCCAAAGTTTTATCTTCCCATACGGGTAGAATAAGGAGATCCGAAACAGGCCTTCGATCGATATGAGAAAAGGGTTCAACTTTTGGCAACTTCAGATCAAAGGCTGTTAAAAACATCTCTTCTCCATTTCGATAACTATTTCACCACAGAGAATCTAGAATACTATTATTTCTCTGTGAGCTCAGAAAATAACTCACCACAGAGAACACAGAGCACACAGAGAGTCTCTATGACATTTATTTCTCTGTGCGCTCTGTGATCTCCGTGGTAAAAAATCTCTTCAACCTCTCGTACCCTAGAACGGCAAATCGTCTTCAGGCATGTTAGAAGAAGGAGCGCTGCCTGCTGCCATTGCTGGACGAGCCGTTGCTGCATACTGAGCATCTGCAGGTTCACCTTCAGCACGCTCTGCGCCGCCTTTACCGCCGCCAAATGGGTTGAAGAGGATCATGTCTGCAGTAATTTCAAAGGAAGTTTGCGGATTGCCTGACTTATCTGTATAAATTTCAGGAATGCCCATTTCGCCAACGACTTGTACTGCACTTCCCTTCTTAAGGTACTGCAATTTCTTGTCAAAACGGTCGCCCCAAATGGTAACTCTCCACCAGACTGTCTTTTCCTTTTGACCACGTTTAATATTCGTTGCAACACGAAACGTTGTCACTTTCAGGTTATTTGGTGTATAGCGTGTCTCAGGATCTGAGCCTAAGTGGCCAGCGATTTGTATAATAATCATAAACTACTCCTCAAAGGTTTGTAGCTTTATATTCTGTAGGAGGCCTTTTAAGCAAATGTCACGATCACAAAAAAATGGCAGTCCTTATCCCCTTGGATGCTCGACTACTCAAGGTTTTTGGAATTTTGCGGTTTTCTCAGAAACAGAAGTTGAATCACTCGTCGTAGCTCCCCACGCACACCCCGAAAAATTAGAATTTTATTCTCTTCAAAAGACAGGAAGAATTTATCACGTAGCAATTGAAGCAAAGGAATCAGCGATTCGATGGGGGGTGGAAAGCGCCCAATGATCCTCTTTTCTATATCGACCCATACGCTCCCCTTCTGGCCACAGGTTCAATATTTGGCAAAAACGATTGGAATACCTTTGATAAAGGAGTCCTTCTATCCACCTGTTCGAATCAAACAACTTTCGATTGGGAATTCACTCCAGATATTACAACTCCGCTCAATGAACTCATAATCTATGAAATGCACCTTAAAGGCTTTACGGATGCCTTCTCAAGCCAAGTCCAACACCCAGGAACCTATCTTGGCATGATTGAAAAAATTCCCTATCTTAAAGATCTGGGTATCAACGCCGTTGAACTGCTTCCTATTTTTGAATTTAATGAAATGGAGTGGAACGGTGTTAATCCTCGAACCAATGAAAAGCTGTGTAACTATTGGGGCTACTCCTCCTTAAGCTTCTTTTCACCCATGATGCGTTATGGAACTACGGATGATCCATTTGAAACAGCTGATGAGCTTAAACAGCTCATCAAAGCCCTTCACCAAGCAGGTATTGCAGTCATTCTCGATGTGGTTTTTAACCATACCGGAGAGGGAAATGAAAAAGGCCCTATCTACTCCTATAAGAAGTTCGCAAATGAGACCTACTATTTATTAGATAAGCAAAAAGCGTACTTAAACTACTCGGGCTGCGGAAACAGCATCAACGCCAGCCATCCTGTAGTTGCTGATCTCATAATAAGCTCTCTTAACCATTGGGCAATTGAATACAAAATCGACGGCTTTCGATTTGATCTCGCATCAGAAATGACCCGCAATATGGATGGCTCGCCGTCTGGTCAGCCTCCCCTCTTTGAGCGCATTCTCCAAGACCCTATTCTTAAAGAAAAATACCTCCTTGTAGAGCCTTGGGATGCTTCAGGGCTCCACCAGACAGGACAGCTTTTCAAGATGAACCAGTGGAAAACAAGCTCAATTGCTGAATGGAATGATGATTACCGAGACACCGTACGTAAATTTATTCGCGGCGATGACAACATAACAGGAAGATTTGCCTGGCGGCTCTGCGGTTCTGAAGATCTATTTTCACCTCGAGGATCACCCCTCAATAGCTTGAATTTTGTAACCTGCCATGATGGCTTCACCTTGCATGATCTTGTCTCATACAATACGAAACATAACTTCGATAATGGGGAGCACAATCAAGACGGCACAAATAACAACATATCGTGGAACTGCGGTCAGGAGGGAGATACAGCCGACTCCAAGATTGAGAGGCTTCGTGATAAACAGATAAAGAACTTCCTCGTTACACTTTTTCTCTCGCATGGAATCCCAATGATTCTTTCTGGCGATGAGTATCGGCATACCAAGAAAGGAAATAATAACACTTGGTGTCAAAACAATGAATTGAACTGGTTCTTATGGTCTGAATTATTAAAGAATTCGAGTTTTATACGATTTGTTAAAGAAATAATAAAATTAAGACATAGAAACTTAATTATCATTAAAAATAGATTTATGTTACAATCCGATATTGAATGGCATGGCAGAGCTCTATTTACTCCCGATTGGAGTCCAGCCTCTAAGCTTATAAGCTGCTCCTTCCTCGATGAGAATGGAAAGAGGATTCTGCATGCGATATGGAATAGTTCCGACCACTCAGAAAATGTGGAAATTCCTCAACAAGATAAGGCTCATGAATGGAAAATAGTAGTACATACTGCCCAACTTCCTCCTCGAGATATCTCGGATCCAAAGGAAGCGGCGACTTTTTCTGGCCACGCCCTTGCAGTTCCTCCAAAAACATGCATAGTTCTTGAGAGAAAATGACAGTTTCAAATTCGCCCTACATTCTTCGAGAACTACAAATTACAAATAGCCTTTTGCCAAAATTTACAATTCCTCAAGAGTTCATACCTGAAATGGCGCGATCCATTGAAATGGGGATTTTTAACTGCATAAAAGCAACACATCTTCACAAATCAATCGAAGAGGGACGCCCTTATGGCTTAACCATCCTCCCCGATTCTCAATGCTGCATATACAATCTTAAATCAAAGCAAAACATTCTCAATACTGAAAAAGAGATCAAAAAAAGTTACCCTTTCAATTCGCGTCCCATTCAATACGCACCTCAAAGCTGATCTGTTAGTTCAAAAAACATTTACAATATCTACCCAAGAACAAAAACAGCGCGTTGAAAACGAAATCAAAACAGAGCAGCTGTGTGATCCCAACCCAAAACTCATACAAGCTACTTTTACAGATACACAAATCGATAATGAAAAATTCTCAGTTTTTGAGACCTATTTTGATGGCGATTTAAAAGAGATTAAGGCTTCCAGCCTTACTCAGGAAGCAAAAAGGAATATCTGCATCCAAATACTTGAGCGGTTGGCCTACATTCATGAACAAAAGATCATGCATGACGATCTCAAAATGCGAAACATCATCGTACGAAAGCTTGAAAGTGATTCTTCATATGAAGTTCGCATTATTGATTATGAACGTAGCTTTAAACCCGAAAGTGAACTTCCCGCCTATCCTCAAACCCATGGCATCTACGGCTCAATAGTTCCTACAGCGCCTGAACAGTTTGGAAAAGAGTGGCTGCAATATAAAACTGATAATGGCCCATTCCTAGCTGAAACATTTTCTGCAGGTCAAGTTATTCATAGTTGGCTTAGTGGGACAACGAACTTGCCATGGGTCGACAAAATAATGAAATCGTACAATAAAAAGTTGCGTCCCTCAGAATGTACAATAAACCAAGTGACCGAATCGATTGACTCATATCTTATTAAACAACGAAAAAAGTACGAGAATGACCCGCTCCAACTTACCATTTTAAAGATGCTTGAGCCTGATCCAACGAAAAGGCTTACGCTTACACAAGCCCTCGATGCCTTCAAGAAACTGGGCTGCTAGAAGATGTCTACTAATTCTCTGTCAACTCACTCTCTCTCTTTCCAAGATCAACCTCCTCAAGAGCTTACTGACGTTGAAGGCTTACCTGATTTAAAAAATAAATAATCTATCGCTCAATATCGAAGACAGAATAGAACTAAGAATTGCTCAAATCTCTGCGTGTAGTATTCGTGGCAATCCTCTAACAAGTACAAATGTTAAGCTCATCTCTCAATCAATTGAAAGGCTCCTCCTATCAAAGGTGCTTCCCATACATCAGCACGGTTTAAAAGATTCCATTAATCCATATGGAATATCAATCCCGCCATGCCTTGATGTACTGTATGTGAATCTGAAATCAAAACAGGCTGTATTACTTGAGGAAGGTCGCGATAAAAAGGTCCGGCTCAGTCTTAAAGTACCAATCAATGTTGAAAAAAATGCTGAATTAGTCGCCCATAAAGTATTTCTGAAAACGAAAGTGAGCGATCATGAATTAGAGGTCCAAACCCTTCTGGACAAGGAACCAAAACTAATCCACGCAATCCTTGAGCACGAAACGAAGAAAACAAAAAAAATCAAAACAGATGTTTATGAGACCTACTTTGAAACGAATCTCTCCTCTATAAAGCACTGTGACCTAACTAACTACCAAAAGACACAAATTATACTCGACATAATCAACGACCTCTTGAAGATTCATAAAGAGGGATATCTCCACGGAGATATATGGTCCGCGAACATTATTGTTCATTCACAGTATGCTGCTCGCTTTACAGATTATGGGCTTACATTCAAACCCAGCTCTGAAGATCCACCAGGTAATTTAAAATTTGGATTTTATGGGACAATCTTTAATACCCCGCCAGAGATGTTCGGACTACTATGGGAAGATCAACTTAAATCTGTAGACTTTAATTTAGCTGAAACATTTGCACTCGGCGTTGCCCTCTGGGTTTTCTTAAAAAAGTGGCCTGATTGGACAGTAATACCAACTCGTTCATTCAGACTAAAAGTCATGCCAGATGATCAAACTAAAAATGAATATTACAATTTTATTAAGCAGTATGTAGAAGATCATGCTTCAAAGAGCCAATGCGAGATAGCGGACATTATCCTCAAGCTCATGAATCCGAGTCCTAAAGAACGAATGACCTTACCTAAAGCCAAAGAGGCTTTAGAAAATCTAAAAAACAAATACACTCTATGACCACTAACATTTCCCCGCTTGATGGGCGTATAAAGCAGCTCACAGATGCTGAGGCTATAGTAAACTCAGAAAGAACTATCATAGCTGAAGAGGTTGAGAAAGGAATTACAAACAAGGGCGAAATCCTTTTTATCGACTCATTAAAAAAGCATCTTCTCTTTCTCCAAGATCAAAATGGCTATTATTTCGGTGGAAAAGTGCTTATACCCATCGACGTCACTAAGAAGCCCTACCTCCTAGACTCTAACAGCATCCTCAAAACACGAATTGAAAAAAGAGAGAAACAAATCTCTTCCTGCACAATTCATAAAAAGCCGCTCAAGAGAACAGAAGAGCTTGCAAAATTCATTGAATCGCTTTTGTTATCTAGGCAAGTCTTCATCCACCACCACAGTGATAAAGAAAAAGGTCTTCTTTTAGGTATATCTTTCCCAAAAAAGGGTGATGCATGTTTTCTCAATCTTAAATCAAAACAAAATAATCTCCATGAAAATGGCGGCTTCAAAAAAGTCCGACTCTCCGTAAAAATACCTTATAATACATCGAAGAAAGCTGAATTTGTCGTACACAAAGTGATGATAAAAACCAAAGAAAGTGATCGCGAATTAGAACTCCAACAACTTTTAGATCCTGTGCCAAAACTTATCCACGCTGTTGTTGAATACCCAAAAAAGGGAAAATCAGAAATCAACACGTCTATCTATGAAACCTATTATGATCAGACTCTCACAAGCCTTAAATCTACATCACTTTCCGATGAGAAGCAGCTCCATATTGTCCTCCAAATAGTCAAACAAGTGTATGAAAATTTCCATAAAAAGGGTTTTCTTCATAGCGATCTTAAAAGAGGAAATATACTAGTCAATTCCAATTTTGACGTTCGAATCATTGACTATGGACTTACCATGGAGACTACTTCAGGTAACCCACTTGGGAGATTTGATGAAGGACTCTACGGCTCCGTGCTCAACACACCGCCCGAAATATTTGGGCGTTCATGGAAACATCAAAAGAATTTTATCGATCCATTCAAAATGGAGACTTTTGCCTTGGGAGTCATCCTCTGGGCATGGCTAAGAAAATATCCTCATTGGTCAAGTATACCCTTAGAGGCGTCTAAGAAAAATCTACAAATAACTGAAGAGGAATTCCTCTTTTATCATAAAATAATCAAAGAAGAAAATGAAAGGCATGAAATCAAGAATGATCTAGAAGGAATTGTCCACAAGCTTATGAAAGTGTTCCCAAGTGAACGAATGTCTCTTGAAGATGCCATAAAAGCTCTCGAACAAATAAAAACCAAATACTCTGAATGATCACTAATATGATGCCGCTTGATACACGCTTGAAGCAACTTAACTATGCCGAGGATATACTTGAAACTGAGAGAATGCAGCTTGCTGCCAGCATTGAAACTACCCTAGAAAAGAATCAATACGTTGGCTTTATCCCTCCACTAAATAAACATATCCTCTATCTCGAAGAAAGACAGGGCTACTATTTTGAGGGCAAAATAGTAATCCCAATTGATCCACTTGAAAAACCATACAGGCTTGAACCAGCCGCCCTCCTCGCAGCACGTGTGGAACGAAGGATACAGCAACTATCTCATTGCAAAACCCAAAATAAAAAACTTTCAGAATCACAACTAAAAAAAATTGCTCAATCAATCGAAAATACTCTTCTTAGGAAAGATCTACACACCCACCAACATAGCTCTAAAAAAGAGGGCCACCCCTTTGGCATATCCATATCAGCTGTCAAGAACAAGCTATATGTAAATTTAAAGAGTAAACAGCAAACACTCGTTAAATCAGGAAGTTATAAAAAAGTTCGTCTCGCCATTGAAGTACCAATCCCATATGAAAAAAAAGCTGAGTTTGTTGCTCACAAGTCGTTTGCACATTCAAATTCAGGCCTTATTGAATTAACACATCAGCAGCGTTTCGATAAAACTCCTCTACTTATCAGAGCAATAGTTATACATCCAAAACACAATAAAAATGTCTTGCAAACATCTGTTTACGAAACACTCATAGAAAACGATCTCGACGAACTTCATCCAGATCAACTCAATGAAAACGAAAAGAGATCCCTATTGCTTCAATTAATTAACCAACTCATCGATATGCATAACGCAGACCACCTGCATGGCGATGTAAAGGCTACTAACATTATTGTCGACTTTAAACGTAATGGCCGCTTTATTGATTATGGTTTTACTTGCAACCCGAGAGAAACCAAACCTAGAGGGCTACTAGCCAATGGATACTATGGCTCTCTCTACAACACACCCCCTGAGATTTTAGGAAAGGGTCGGAGATACCAGCTAAAGTATAATGACCTATTTAAAGTTGAAACGTTTGCACTGGGAGTTGCATTTTGGAGCTGGATGAAAGAGCGCCCTGACTTTACCAATATTCCTGAAGAATTAATGTATGGAAAAATCAAGCCAAATAGAAACATACGGAACAGATTTCACAATGTTGTCCTCTCGTACGTTGAAGAACAAACGAAGATGACTGAAAAGCCTTTTGAAAAGATCATCCTTAAGCTTATGCATCCATCTCCAAAAGAGCGAATGACCCTTCAAGAAGCAAGAGATCTTCTAAACAATCTGTCAAATCCAGCCACAACTGTGTTATAGGGAAGCTACACTTCCTTACGCTCAAGCCTCAGCATCTCAGCAGACAAGTTGAAAAAGTTCAGAAGAAAAATTGAGATGATTGCAGAAAGCAGCAGCGACCTGGAAAGCCAAGATAAGAGCCAGAGGGGTCCCATGTTATCAAATGTGAAAGCATCTGAAAGAGCCAAAGATACAACAACAATAATAAGTGCAATCAATATGGGCACAAGCGCAAAGAAAAAGCCTTTGATCCGCTGATATGAGAGCTTTTTACTCTTTGAAAACAGTGTATCCATAATCTGAAAAGGCCGATTTGTAGACATAGCAAATTCAGGGACAAAAATGTAGAGAGAAAAAAGGCCAACAAACATCAATACAACTCGGCAAATAGATATCGCTAATCCAAAGAAAGCAAAAAGCCCCTGCCAAAAGTCTCCAAAGATTGGAACCATCTTTAAAAAGGTGTCAGCAGCACCTAAGATCCAAAGAAGAAGCATTGCACAGGGAATCACCAAAAAAGCTGCAAAAGAAGCGAGCGCCTGATCAAAAGACTCCTTGCAAGAGGTGATGAGGGAGACTCTTTTTCCCTGGCAACTTCGAACATAATTGCGGATAAGAGGCACCCCAACTGCTGCAAGAAGAGGAAAGGCGCAAGAAGAGACGAAGAAAAAGAGACCGACACCAACCCATGTCGGATTTTCCCAAGCAATCATAAATGCAATGAGTCTTGCCGCTGATATAAAAAACAGCGTCACAAAAACGAGAAAAAGAGAAGAAAATCGAAATGAGCCTTTAAAAGCACGCTCAACGCTTTGCATAATATCACTCATATTTACCCCGAAAATTGTGGGTCATGAAGGTAGAGGTACTGGGGACGTACGATGGGAGTCCCCTTCCCGCCTCTCGCTTCGAGCCTTTCATATATAATCTGCCGAGCAATTCCAACGCAACGGGAGGCCCCGAAGAGAAGAGGGAAAAACTGCGGATAATCAAACCCTGCAGCAATAAGTACAACCCCAGAGATGGCATCGACATTTGCATAAGGATCGGAGACTTTACCCGTTTCTTGCAATACGTCCGATGCAGCTTTTCTTAATTGAAGAGCGAGCTGAACGAGCTGATTGGCAGCAAAATGACGTTCTGCAAAACCGTAAAAAAGGGATGCTCTTGGATCTTCAACTCGAAGGACTGCATGGCCAAAGCCAAAGATCAGCTTTCCCTCACTTAATCGCTTACGTAAGTAGTTCTTTAGTTCATCATCAGACGGAGTCATGCCTACATTGTTCTGGACATCGGATAAAAGCTCCAGGGCATCTTGGTTTGCTCTTCCGTGGCGAGGTCCTTCTAAAGCAAGCATAGCGCTTGCTAATGAACCATACATATCTTCAAGTCCAGAGGCGACTGCTTTTCCAACGAAAGTGGATAAATTTCCTCCTCCATGATCGAAATGGAGCATGAAGAAGAGCCTTAAGGCCTCTTTTAAGTCGTGAGAGGGAAGAAAGGGAAGATGCATTGAGTAGATAAATCGCTCGATATATCCATCTTGCAATTGAGGTGCATGTCCGATCCAACCTGCACTATGTGCCATCACGGCTCCAGCAAGAAGCGGCGCCTTAGCAACAATATCGAGACAATCTTCCCATCCATTTTGCCCCCAATTATCTCCCTCTCTTGTGCTCAGCATCTTCTGCATAAGAAGCGCACAGGCAAAGAGCTTTAAGGGAGAGCCATTACGAGGAAATGTTTTGATATGCGCCAAGACATCAGGATGAATTTGGGACCGCTTTTTCAAATCATGGAGAAAGTTCGTACGCTCTTCAGCTGTCGGCTTTCGAGCATAGAGTAAAAGATAGATCACCTCTTCTAAGCTTAAATCGGTAAGCTTGTCGACTGCCATTCCGGAATAATACAGCCCCTTATCAGGATGTACATATGAAGTTGGACAGTATCCTGTAGGATAGCCTCGAAGGCCAGTCTCTAAATTTTCTTTGGTAATAGAAAATAAAACTTCTTCTACCATATAGCATCTCCTAGCATTTGACTGACCTGGTCTCTCTCTTCAACTAACTCTTTCTCTGTTATCTTCATATAGGGAACGAGCCACTCTTCAGGCGGAAGATCCGGACAGATCTCAACCACTTCATCTTCATTTGTACAACAGGGAAAGGAAAAAACCAAATCATCGCGAATGCCATAGGGATTTCCATGCGAAGATACAGCCGCGGAATAGCGGTGAGTGGGCACTATAAGACTTTTCATAGCAAGAAGAGCCGCATTGGCAGCAGATGCAGCCGACGATTTGCCTCGAGCTTGAATCACTTGAGCTCCCCGTTTTTGTACAAAGGGCATTAAGTCGTTTTCAAGAAACTCGCGAGAAAAATGGGAGCGTTTGGGAATGTGGCTTGCATCGACAACTTGCGTTGATGAGTGGTTGCCCCAGATAGTGACGTTCTCTACATCCTTTAAATGAAGATGGCCCATGCGCGCTAAATAACTTGTCGCACGCAGTTCATCAAGTTTTGTCATAGCTGCAAAGGTTGCATTCGGCAAATCGGTCGCATAACTTTTTGCGATCAGGCAGTTGGTATTGCAAGGGTTTCCGACAACCAACACTTTGACACTTCGAGATGCAACGCTATTAAGAGCACGGCCCATGGAGACGAATATCTTCGCATTATCTTGAAGCAGCTCCTTTCGCTCCATACCGGCCGTTCTTGGTTTGGCACCAACTAAAAAGGCAATATCTGCATCTTGAAATGCAACCTCTTCTTTTGATGTAGAAGATATTTGGGCAAGAGTTTCAAATGCACAATCTTCCAGCTCATATTCAAGCCCCTTCAAGCCAGCTTCCATCTCAGGAATATCGAGGAGTCGCAAGTCAATATGCACATTCTTTCCAAAAAGCTCTCCGGAGGCTATCTTGAAGACAAGGCTATACGCGATCTGACCTGCAGCGCCAGTAACAACGCAACGCTTGAGAGTATGCTTTTTCACTTTCCTCTACCGCAAACTATAAAGTTGATTTATTGCATAACGAATGTTAGAAGAAAACTGCAAATAGGGATTGGAAAGGAAAAACGTATGTGATTCTTTTCTAAAAAGTCCCGCATAAGGAGGCCTATATGAATAAAATATCAGAAAACGTGACTAGAGTTGATGATAATATCTATCAGTATCTGCTGCCTGCAGAACCGGTAAATGAACAAGATCCCATTGAGAAAAGTGGCATCAAACGCATTGAAATTGTTGCCCCTCAAGAATTGCAAGGCGTTCGAAATTATTGCCTGACACAAAAAGTTGCCGCTTGGATTAACAAACATCGCCAAGATCTATCCCTAGATATGCTCAAAGAGGGAATTAATATTACAATCAAAGATCCGGAAATTGCTGGAACATGGAGTGTTCAGGTAACGAAAACCTCATGGCTCTGGGAAAAATGTAAAAATATTATTCCTGGCTTCTTTCAAACGTATGAGTCGCCACAAGAGGTTCGGCTCGAAGTTAAAGCTACAAATCCATCCATGTTATCCGCTTTGAACCCATTCGGCAGTAATACAGAAGCTGATGAACATGTACTTCCACCCTCAGACCTATCAACTGACTTAGATCCCTATCTCTCAACCCTTGATCCCTATACAGATGCCTTTACACGCCTTGCAACCAAAGCGCTTCAAGAGCTCGAACCAAATTGGGTCTTTTCAAATGAGACTACAGGCAAGTATAGAATGGTGATTCAAGATAATAAGCTTATCCTGGATGAAATAAAAGAAAATCAGGACAAGAATCAAAATAGTACAGCTGTCAAAACTTTCAAAAAGTCTCTTCAGCTCTTGTATGGGGACAAAACAGTTAACTATGCCAAGCTGGTCTATGGGATCGATTTGGATAAGATGATTAAGGAGGGCACCCCTCTTCGTCCTGACGATGTCTTCAAGTGCAATATAGCATCGCTTCATCTTGAAATGAGCGATACGGAAGAGCTGTTGGATAAGCTCAAGAAGCTGCAGCAATCCATTAAAGATTTGACCAATGACAATCTCCTTGCCATGTGTGTTGCTGATTTATCAATGCGCGAGGTTCGCGGATTAAAAAATGCTGCCCTAAAATTTGCAGGGACAAAAGAGAACTCTCCTCTTCAGCAACTAAAACTCTTGCTTAACGATATTCTCAAAAACAACCCTGAAAACCCTACCAAGATGAAATCGGCTGATTTCAACATCTTAATGGGAATGCTGGAGCCGACCCAAGAGGAGCTGCTCCGTGCCTGTACCGGCCGAGCGATCATTGACCGCGCGATTACCGGCTTTGATACGGAAGGTAATAAAAATGTCGAAGACAAGTGCCGAGATCTTTTTGAGCTTCGTCAGATGTACAAAAAGCTTCGAAAAACCGACGACTGGAAAAACTGGGATGCGCAGCTGGCCTTCGTGGCAGTTAAGAAGAGCCTCTATACTGCTTTACCCGATCCCAAAAACCCAGAAAAAACAAACCTTAATGTAGGTCTATTAATTCCTGGTCCTAAAGATGCCAACGGCCAAGAACGCTGGTATCGAGTCGACGCCTTTATTGACAATGGATCTGGTGATGTCAACTACCACCTTCTTCCTGTCAACGATGACTGTGTGGATAAAGATGGAAAACGGTGCCCTGCGGTAAAACTGTATCGTAGCACCAATAGCAACACGAATGCTGTGGGAGCTGATCAATCGCTTGCAGCCGACCTCAATCCCTTTGACAGCGGGCCCAATACCATTAATCCCGATATTGCGTACGAGCAAGAAAAGAAATTTTTCATTGATCGATCGATACCTACTTATGTTGCCTTCTTAGAGGTAGCAGAGAAAGTGAAGTCAAGCTACGACCATCCCAATACAGTTTTGGATGATGGAGAAAAAGCGCTTCTCAAAGCCAAATATCAGAAGTATTATCAGAAATCGTTAGACTATTTCATAACATCAAATAAAACCCATAAGGATGTTAAAGAGGCCATTTCACTGCTTTCGCTAATGACCTCAAATAAAGCAGATGAAGTTTTTACTTTGGCTAATCAGTTAATCAATAAAGTAGCTGATGAATCGAAAGAACTTCGTAAGTATAAAATCGATCAGAAGATGAAATTCGTTGGCCAGAGCTTAGGCGGAGGACTTTCTCAGCTCAATACGCATCGATTGGTTATTCTCAAAGACCGTCTCTATATTGCTGGAGCAGAATGTGTTAGCTTCTGCGGACCAGGCGCAGGTGTTCAAAGGAATGAAGAATTCTTCAGCTGGGGCAGAGATAGGAGAGGCTGGTTCAAGTATGTATCAGACAAGAAAATTAGAGTTGATCACAACTTAGAATATAGCGATTTCGTGCCCTCAGTCGGCGGACCAAAACTGGGAACGAATAAGTACTTCCCAATCAAAGATAAGATATGGTTCGACTTCTCTGGCGAAATTAATACTCCCTTGCCAACGGCTATCACGAAAGAAATCGCAAATGAGCCGACCCATGGAAGAACTTTCTGGTACAATTCAGTCGAAGGACGCGACTTTACCCGAAAATTGCTCACTCCCTTCGATGTGGACGAATCAATTGCAGCAACTCTTTCTCTCCTCAAGTGGCCATCTGTCACTGAGGCAGGACGAAGAACACTCGGATGGTTCTTATACCCCTATTTCATGGCCAAGGAGTGGTTGAACAGCAATAACCTTCCTGACAAAGAAATTAAGAGTTCTGAGAACAAGAAAGGTGTCGTCTACGTTGAGTTCCAACCCAATCAACTCAATCAACCTATAAAAGTGTAGATTGACAGACAGGAGCTGGTGTAAGCAGCTCCTCTTCTTTCATGCTTGTGCTATGAATTTTTACTTAAAATAAATACGATTTAAGCTGAATGTAAGGGCGTTAGAAGCATAAGTACGCTAGAAAGCGGCATCCCCTTTTCGAGGGCAACCAAAGCTTTTGTAAAAGAGCCCTTCCTGCCAAAGGTAGCTTGAAAGATATCATCCCTCACCGACTCTTTAGGATAGGTAGTCCAGAGACGATCCAAGAGAGCTTTGCCCATCTCTTGCATAAAGCCTGACATCTCCCCTTCAAACTCGCTTTCAACTTCATTGAGCTGCACTTTCGAAAACGACTCCCAAAGAGGCTTAAGCTCTTTCAATCTATTGGCACGCTCATCTTCTGCAAGCTTTTCAAGCTCACGGCTTACCTGATAGATTTGCTCTACTTGCGGAGCATTCCAAAAGGTTGCAAGCAGCTGCTCTACAACAGGAGAAAAAGTCTGAGAATGACTATCGGGGACTCCTTCAATACGAACAAGCTGGCCTCGGGAACGGATAGTTGGCAAAAGGCTTTCAACGCTCGTCGTAGTAAGAAGAAAAAGAGTTCCAGGAAGAGGCTCTTCTAAAGATTTTAAAAGTGCATTAGAGGCTGCAGGCAGCATACGTTCGGCATCAAAGATGAGAGCAACCCTTCTTTTCCCTTGAAAGGGGCAAAAGGAGAGCTCTTCACAGAGGCTTCGAATGGATGCGACCGTATGAAAAGCCATCTTGCCATGACAAGAACGGGTAAGAAGATCGGGAGTTGTTGTTGAACCGAGCCAGCTTTGAGCAAAGCTATAGGCAGCGTCTTCCAGCTTCTTTTTCGATCGACCAACAAGAATTAAGAGATGATGGACTTTTCCAGCCTTGATAACTTCGCAAAGTTTAGTAACAAGAGTACTCATTTTAAAAACTCTTTTGCAGAGTTAAAAACAGCTTGGGGAGCTTTGGAGGCATCAAGTACATGAATTCGATCAGGATAGGCTTTTGCCCGTTCGAGGTAGGCCTTTCGAAGCTTTTCATGAAAGGCCCTTTCCTCTGCTTCAAACTTGTTATTATCTTTTCGTTTTGATATTCGACCAAAGGCTATATCGACAGGACAGTCGAGAAGAAGAGTGACATCGGGAGTAAGAGACTCGTCTTGAATAACGGCCTTCCATACAGATTCGACATAAGGCACACCTAAGCCTCGAAGGACTCCTTGATATACTGCTGTTGAATCTGAAAAGCGATCGCAGATAACCCACGTACCCGACTTTAATGCAGGTGCAATTTTAGTTTGGATATGCTGCAAACGTGCAACAAAAAAGAGAAGAAGCTCGACTTTAGGATCAACCTTTTCGTGAAGGGTGATCTTTCGAAGCTCTTCGCCAAGAGGAGTGCCGCCAGGCTCTCGGGTAAGAAGAACAGATTGTCCTGTCTCCTCAAGCCAAGATTTAAGGGAGTTAATGAGGGTTGACTTACCAACCCCCTCGCCACCTTCAATCGTTATGAAACGACCCTTTGCCATAGCGTTCCTTTATAATTCAACGCAAAGACGCAAAGGCGCAAAGAGATAATAAAAATCTTTGCGACTTGGGCGCCTCTGCATTAAATTTTTTATAAAAATATTACTCTTCCTTTGGCTCTACTTTAGTTGCCTCAACAGCTGGTGACTCTACTGCCAACTCTTCACCTTCAGGAGCTACTGATTCATCAGCAGATGAGGTTACTTTTTGAACTGATACAAGCAATCCCTCTTTAAGAAGAGCAAGTCGAACACCTTGCGTATTACGTCCAAGAACACGAACCTGACCCATAGGGATTCTAACGGTTTGGCCAGTATCTGTAGCCATAATAATGCTATCCGTATCTTGAACAGCAAGAGCTGCAACAACTTTGCCATTTCTCTCACTTGTTATGATTGAACGGACACCGCTTCCGCCTCGGTGTGTTTTTCTAAACTCACCAACTTCAGAGCGTTTTCCAAATCCGTTTTCACAAACGACCAATATAGTCTCTTGCCCATAGACCGCTTCGCAGCCAATGACTGCATCTGTCGCACTCTTTAAGCTTACGCCGCGAACACCACGTGCCGTTCGACCAAGCGGACGAGCTTCCGATTCATCAAATCGAACCGCCATGCCATCGCTTGTAAAGAGCATAATCTCTTGAGTCGCTACAACATGCTGAGCTGAAATCAATTGATCACCCTCATCTATAGTCGAGGCAATAATGCCTTTTCGTCGCGGATTTGAGTACTCGCTCAAGTGGCTCTTCTTCACAACACCCTGCTTTGTTGCAAGAAGGATGCAGGAGTCTTGAGAGAAATCGGACACTTTTAAGACCGCTGCAATTTTTTCACTAGGCTGAAGATCTTCGAGCAAGTTGATGAGCGGTTTTCCTTTTGACCTGCGTCCACAGTCTGGTATCTGCCATACCTTTAACCAGTAGACTCGACCAAGAGAGGTAAAGATAAGCAGAAAATCGTGCATCGATGCGACATAAAGGCACTTGATTGCATCATCTTCTTTCTTCAATTCAAACCCGGTTACGCCTTGTCCGCCTCGTCTTTGCTCGCGGAAGGTGCTCATGTGCATACGCTTGATATAATCATCTGTTGAAATGGCGCTGATCACATCTTCGTTAGCAATGAGATCTTCGATGCCAACTTCAGCTTCTGCAGGAACAATCTTTGTTTGACGCTCAGACTTATGCGTGCGGAGAATATCTTCAAGTTCTTGTCTGATAATACCACGAACGCGCTCTTCAGAGCCCAAGATCGCCTTCAAATCAGCAATCTTCTCAAGCAAGTTCTGATACTCATTCGTAATCTTATCGCGTTCGAGCGATGTGATTTGATACAGTCGAAGTTCGAGAATTGCAGCTGATTGACGTTCAGATAGAGCGAACTGCTGGATCAACCCCTGCTTTGCATCATCTTTAGAGCTGCTTCCACGAATAAGCTTAATCACTTCATCCAAGTGATCCAATGCTTTTAGGTAGCCTGCCAAAATGTGGGCGCGGTTCTCAGCTTGAACAAGTTCAAAACGGCAGCGTCTTCGAATAACTTCGATACGGTGTTCAATCCAGCACCAGATCATCTGCTTGACGTTCATAAGCCTTGGAAGGCCCTTATCAAGAGCTAAAAGCTGGCAGCCAAAAGTCACTTCCAGATCGGTATGCTTATAGAGCTGGTTGATAATGACTTCAGCCATCTCCCCTTTCTTAAGCTCGATGACGATTCGCATTCCTGAACGGTCTGATTCATCGCGAATATCGGAAATGCCGGTCATCGTCTTTTCTTGAACCAGATTGGCAATGGTTTCAACAAGACGTGCTTTGTTTACACTGTATGGAAGTTCTGTAATCGCTAAGCGCTGCCGTTCATTCTGATCTTCTTCGGTTGTAATCAAACCTCGGACAATAAGTTTACCACGGCCTGTATGGTACGCCTCTTTAATCCCTCGATAGCCGCAAATGATGCCGCCAGTGGGAAAATCGGGACCAGGTAAAACAGTCATCAGCTCTTCAATGTTTGCCTGCGGCTTATCAAGAAGAAGAACGGTTGCCTTCACAACTTCCATTAAATTGTGCGGAGGAATGTTCGTTGACATACCGACTGCAATACCTGAAGAGCCATTACAGAGCAGGTTTGGAAACTTAGCGGGAAGAACTGTCGGCTCTTTTTTTGTTTCATCATAGTTTGGAACAAAGTCAACCGTCTCTTTATCCAAATCTTCCATAAGCTGAACGGATGCTGAAGTCATTCGAGCTTCCGTGTAACGCATCGCAGCTGGTGGATCTCCATCGACCGAACCAAAGTTTCCCTGACCATTGATCAGCGGATAGCGCATTGCCCAATCTTGCGCCATACGGACAAGCGTTGGATAAATAACAGCTTCACCATGCGGGTGGTAGTCACCAGATGTGTCACCAGCAATCTTGGCGCATTTACGGTGCTTTGATTGAGGCCCAAGGTTCAACTGGCGCATCGCATACAAAATACGTCTTTGAGAAGGCTTCAAGCCATCTCGAACGTCAGGAAGTGCACGAGCAACAATTACGGACATGGAGTAGCGAAGGTAACTCTCCTTCAGCTCCTCATCGAGGTTGCGTCCGACAACTACTTCATTTTCTGTGTAGGGGGAAGTCATGAAGTCGCTCCACTTTAAATATCTAAATTCTTAACGGAAAGGGCATGCTGTTCGATAAATGCTCTACGGGGAGGAACATCTTCACCCATAAGCATTGTGAACATATGCTCTGCTTCAACGATATCTGCGAGATTGACCCGTACAAGTGTTCGCACTTTAGGATCCATCGTTGTTTCCCAAAGCTGATCAGGGTTCATTTCACCAAGACCCTTGTAGCGTTGAATTTCAATGTCGCGGCGGCCATTTAAACGAACAGAATCGATAAAATCTTTTAATGTGTACAGAGGGTTCTCGCGTCCATGATCATCCATCTGAATGAAGAGTGGATCGCCAGATGCAACCAGGTAATTATCAAGTATAAAACCTGTACGCTCAAGTACAGCAATGAGCGAGCTCCAAGTCACATCATCGTAAAACTCTAAGAAGGGAAGACCTTTAGGCCGAAACTCACGCATCTGGACAGTTTGCTCTTCTTGAGGGATCGATGCGAGTGTCTCTTCAAAACGGGCTCGCTGTTCCGTCTCATGCCGATTTTTCAATGCAGCAAGATCTTCTTCATGGAAGACATACTGCGATTCGTTAATGAAGGTTGCCATGAATCTGGGAAGAGTACCATCGGCAGTCTTATGGCTTAAGTACTCGCGGAAAGGGACCCCTTTACGCTCGACTCTTTGGATAAAGCCCTCTATCTCAAGAACTGCCTTAGTGAGCTCTGTCACCTCTTTGATAGGCAATTGAACATCACCACGAACGATTTTGATATCGCTCAAACCAAGTTCGAGAAGGTAATCATCCATCTCTTTTTCCGATTGGATGTAGCGGCTGACTTTTTTGCGCGTCACGCGATAGAGGGGCGGCTGGGCGATGTAGACGAAATTGTTTTCCACAAGCGCTGGCATGTGCCGATAGAAGAATGTGAGCAACAAGGTGCGGATGTGAGAGCCGTCGACGTCGGCGTCGGTCATGATAATGATCTTGTGGTAGCGCAGTTTTTCAAGGTGAAAGCCGTCCTGACCTATTCCACAGCCCAAAGCAGCGATCATCGTGCCCACTTCGTTGTTTTGCAAAATTTTCTCCAGGCGCGCTTTTTCGACGTTTAAAATTTTACCGCGGATGGGGAGAATCGCTTGGAAACGACGGTCACGGCCCAGT
>Ga0206912_1109_pt1 | contig 22549 bp, 18 predicted proteins | sample Alteio_BWOrgHeat_75_FD_152933 | JGI IMG/M metagenome (GOLD analysis project Ga0206912, IMG submission 152933) | Enriched cells from forest soil in Barre Woods Harvard Forest LTER site, Petersham, Massachusetts, United States -... | ecosystem: Environmental > Terrestrial > Soil > Temperate forest >... | reverse complement strand
ACCGCTTACCCCCGATACATTTTTTGATTTGGTAATAATGTTGATAATACCCGCTGAGCCTTCCGCGTCGTATTTTGCCGAAGGCGAAGTGATCACCTCGATGGTTTTGATCTGGTCGGCAGGGATAGATTTTAACGCGTCTGATAAACTGGTTGAGGTAATACCCGACGGCCTTCCGTTTATTAAAACCTTTACATTTTGGTCGCCGCGTATGGCCACGTTACCATTAATATCAACCGTTACCAACGGAACCTTCTGCAAAACATCAGAGGCATTGCCGCCCGCCGCTGTAAGGTCCTTCTCGGCATTGTAAACAATTTTATCAATGCGGTTTTCTATTAATGGTGTGGTGCTGGCAATGGTAACCTCGTTTAATGCCTTCGCGCTTGGCCGGAAAATAACATTGCCTAAACTTTTATCGGGTTTTGAAGGCGTAGTTTCTACCGGGTTAACAATTTTGGTTGCATAACCTATAAATGATATCTCAATTCTATACTTTCCGGGATGGATGTTATCTAATTTAAAGTTTCCCTTTTCGTCGGTTAAAATACCGCCAACGGGCGATTTACCTGTGCTTCTGAACAAGGTTATGGTAGCATAATCTACCGGCTTTTTAGTGATGGAATCTATAACTGTTCCCGATATTCTTCCCACCGTGGATGGCCCACCGCCAACACCAAACTGCGCCTTAGCCGAAATAACGGAACAAATTATTATTAGAAGTAAAATTATACGCTTCATTCTTTAGAAAATTTTTGCTTTTGGAGGCAAAAATACTGCAAATGTTACAATGAAACACCCTGTTTCTTTTAATAATACGTCAAATGGATGTAATACTTAAATTAAGTAGAAAAGCGGATTGCATGATACACTGTTCATAAGTGTTCACGGGGCGTTCACGAGCGTTCACGCTCTAAAACGTGAACACCATAAAGTATTCTAAACCACCATATTAACGATACGCCCCTTAACTACAATTACCTTTTTTGGTGATTTGCCATCGAGATATTTCTGTACATCTGCATTGGCCAGTACAAATTCCTCCACTTCCTTTTGCTCCAGGCTAAGCGGAATGTTCAGGTTCATTTTGGTTTTACCATTAATGGAAACCGGGTAGGCAAATTCATCCTCCACCAAATAAGCCGGGTTATATTTCGGATAGGACGCATACGATAACGTACCGGCCTTGTTACCCAGCATCACCCACAATTCTTCGCAAATATGCGGTGCGTAGGATGACAGGGTGATAACTAAATCCTGCAAAACCTGGCGGTTATTGCATTTCAGGTCGGTTAGTTCGTTAACAGCGATCATAAAGCTGGAAACCGAGGTATTGAACGAAAAACGCTCAATATCTTCCTCCACCTTGCGGATGATCTTATGCAGTGATTTTAATTCGGCCTTAGTTGGCTCAGCGCCGGATACACTAAACTCCCAGGCATCGTTATGAAACAACCGCCAAAACTTACGCAGGAACTTAAATACACCCTCAATGCCATTGGTGTTCCAGGGTTTGCTTTGCTCCAGCGGACCTAAAAACATTTCATACATGCGCAGGGTATCGGCGCCGTAGCGGGCAATCAAATCATCCGGGTTAACTACATTGAATTTGGATTTGGACATTTTTTCGATTAACGTGGCCGTTTGAATCCTTCCACCATGTTCGTTATCGCCGATGAATGTATAATTTTGATATTCTTGCCGCCATTTGATTAATTTATCGGAAGAAATATAACCATCTCTATCTACAAGACTTATATCAACGTTCTGAACTACAAAATCCTCGCATTTATACCCATAATTTGTTACATTTTCTGGCGTAAAGAGATTATTTGAAATTACTACTTTATGTGTTTTGCTATCAATAATCGTATTAGATTCGCCTACAATCATCCCCTGGTTAATCAATTTTTTAAAGGGCTCTTCTACAATTACCAACCCTATATCCTTCAAAAATTTATTCCAGAAACGGCTGTATAACAAGTGCCCGGTAGCATGCTCGCTGCCCCCGATGTAGAGGTCAACATCTTTCCAATATTCAATAGCTTGTTTAGAGGCAAACGCTGCATCGTTATGCGCGTCCATATAGCGGTACCAGTACCAGCTTGAGCCGGCCCAGCCGGGCATGGTGGAGAGTTCGTATTCACCTTCCGAATGTTTCCAATTCTCAGCCCTTCCCAATGGCGGTTCGCCGCTTTCTGTTGGGAGGTATTTATCTACTTCGGGTAATAAAAGGGGCAGGTCGTTTTCGCTTATTAAATGCGGTAAACCTTCTTTAAAATATACCGGCACAGGTTCGCCCCAATAGCGTTGACGACCAAAAATGGCATCGCGCATACGGAAATTTACTTTTGCTTTCCCAACACCCATTTCTTCCAGTTTAGCAATTACCGCAGCGGTACCTTCTTTATAGCTAAGGCCGTTCATAAAACCCGAATTGATATAGCGGCCCTCCTTAGTAGGGTCGGCTTCGGTTTCAATGTTTTGTATATCCATGATCGGCACTATAGGCAGGCCAAAATGTTTGGCAAACAAATAATCCCGTTGATCGCCTGATGGCACGGCCATCACCGCGCCGGTTCCGTACCCCGCCAGCACATAATCAGCGATATAAACGGGCACTTTTTCATCAGTAAGCGGGTTAAGCACATAGCTGCCCGTAAACGCGCCCGATACCGTTTTGGCATCAGCCATGCGGTCAAGCTCTGATTTCTTTTTTGTTTGGGCAATATAGGCTTCAATTTCACCTTTTTGTTCCGGCGTAGTCAGCTCCGGAACCAGTTCATGCTCGGGGGCTATCACAAAAAACGTTACCCCGAATATGGTGTCAACGCGGGTAGTGAAAACTTCAATAAACTCTTGACTCCTGACTCTTAATTCTTGATTCTCAATAGGGAACTTAACTGACGCTCCTATACTTTTCCCTATCCAGTTGCGCTGCATTTCTTTCAGGGGTTCGGGCCAGTCAATGGTGTCTAACCCTTGCAGTAAACGCTCGGCGTATGCGGTAATGCGCATGCTCCATTGCATCATTTTCTTTTGCTCAACCGGGTAGCCGCCGCGTTCGCTGAAACCATCTTTCACCTCATCATTGGCTAAAACCGTTCCTAAAGCAGGACACCAGTTTACGGTACTTTCGCGCAGGTAGGTTAAGCGGTATTTTAACAATTCTTCTTGTTGCTCATTTGAGGATTTTGTTTTCCATCCGGCAGCGGTAAAAGTGGCAACTTCTTCATCACAAACCGCGTCAATTCCGGCTGAACCATTTTTTTCGAAATGCTCCACCAGTTTGGTAATTGATTCGGCTTTATCGGCCGCTTTGTTATACCAGGAATTAAACAGCTGCATAAATATCCATTGCGTCCATTTATAATAATCGGGCGAACTGGTGCGCACCTCGCGGCTCCAATCAAACGAAAACCCGATCTGGTCCAGCTGGCGGCGATAAGTAGCAATGTTAGCTTCAGTAGTAACGGCAGGATGCTGCCCGGTTTGTATGGCATATTGCTCGGCGGGTAACCCGAATGAATCATAACCCATAGGGTGCAGTACGTTGAAACCCTTTAGACGTTTATACCGTGCAAAAATATCAGAAGCGATATAGCCCAGCGGATGGCCTACATGCAGCCCCACACCCGATGGGTAAGGGAACATATCCAGCACATAATACTTGGGTTTGGTGGATCTGTCTTCAGCTTTGAAAGTTTGGTTATCGGCCCAAAACTGCTGCCACTTTTGCTCTATATCTTTAAATTGATAGTCCATTGCTTAATTCGCGGTAATAAGCTGCGAAATTAAGAAAATCCCTATTAGTTTGGTAGTTAATATTATAAGTGCTTGGATTTGAGAATGCGGGGCAGCCGGAAAGCTAGGAACAGACTTGCGAAGTTTTAAAAACTTCGCAAGTCTTTCACATAATAAGTTATTCACTTAACACATCAACACAATTTTTGTGTAACTCGGCAAGTCTGCTATTTAATGATTGCAATGCTGTCGTATCTTTTATATTCCTGTATAATAATTTGATAAGCGCCAGTGTTTCCTCGCTTGGGTCACAGGCCTGGGCTTTTTCTAAATGGGGCAATGCTTTAAGCACCGCCTTTTTGTATTGCTCAAATAGCTGCTGCCAGTCTGCCGTACCGGGTGTTGCTGCCTGTAATTTATCATTCAGTTGTTTTGCAGATATTAAATACAAATAGCCCAGGGCGCGGTGCGCGACATAAAAATCCGGCTCGGCGGCAGCTACCAATTCGTAATAGGGAATGGCTTTATCAGGCAGGTGGCTATCCTCATATACTTTGGCAATCCCATTATAAAAACTTATCCGGCTTTTTGCAGGCAATTTAGCGACATTGGGCAGTATATCTTCGCCCAATTTTAGTGATTTAGGTAAATCACCGTAAAATCTTGCGTTGTTAAAATTAAGGTACTGGTCGTAAACCGCATCAGCAGTTTGCGCTTTTGCTAAATAAGTGAGGGAGAGTATGAATAGCAGGATGAATGTTTTTTTAGGCATAAGGCAAATATAAATCAAAACATTTTATTAAATTACACTCATGCAATTTCTACTAAAAAACGGCGCGAGTAAAAAAGAAATGGAAGCCATAGATAGGAAACTTTTTAAAAGAAAAACTTCCGGCGGTTTTAATGCGAAAAAATATAATGGAGTGTTATCTTTAAAGGAAGACCCTTTAGCTATTCAACTAATGTTAAGAAAGGACTAATTTTTGGCTGTTATCGCAAAACAGTTTGGAAAAAGCATTTTGAAATTTTTACCATCCATATCTACTGAATATATTCCTCCTATATTAGATTTAATTTTTGAAGCAGTAATCAAAACTTTGTCGCCCTTAATAATTATGTCTTGTGCAAAGTATCCTTTTGGTGAAAGTCTCGTAGTCGATTTACTCTCAATATCATAAATAAAAATCGAAGTAGGAGGGCCACCATCCCCATTCGGCTGATTAACTTCAGAAGTGAAAACTATTTTTTTATTATCACTCGTTAATATAAACCTGTCAGAACTGGCTGGGCCAACATCTTTCATTAATGCCGAAATTCCGTCCTCCATCTTTGAAACATCGTAAGTCTTAATTATATTACCTAATAGATTCAGAACAAGAACATTATTTATGTTTTGAACTATCAAATTTTTACTATCGTAAGACCAAGAGGGCATGTAACATACCCCCAATTGCCTAGTCAAAAACTTTGGGGTGGAATTATAAAAATCGGTTATGGCAACTGACCAATTAGTTTTTTGTGTATCGAAAATATTGTATGCAATAAATTCCCCATTAGGCGACCAAACAGGCCCATAGCAATTATTACTATTAGTATTAAGAATAATTACCTTTTTTGTATTCAGATCAATTATCGAGATAAAACGTCCACCCTTTTTATCAAAATCTGTATAAGCAAGTTTCTTTCCATCGGGTGAAATACATGGATTTTGTCCACCTTTACCTATCGGATATTCCTTTTTTTCCGCTATAGAATAGACACAAATACCTTTTTTATTCATATATGCATAATCAAATGATTTGCTTTGACCGTAAACAATTGGACTAACAATTATTAAAATCAAGAGTAGAAGATTTTTCATAGAGTTTAGATTTAGATAAAAGTAATGAAAACTTAATGGCCATACAATTAATTTAATTCCAAAATCCCACTTCCGAAATCCGAAATCCTCACAAAAATTCCATTCTAAATCCTATCTTTGCCCATGCAAGAAAAAATCCTCATTCTTGACTTCGGCTCGCAGTTTACACAACTCATCGCGCGCCGGGTTAGGGAGCTCAATATTTACTGCGAGATCCACCCTTTTAATCATATCCCCCAATTCGACAGCAGCTTAAAAGGCGTTATACTTTCGGGCAGCCCGTACTCGGTACGCCAGGACGATGCCCTGCATTTTGATTTCGCGCAATTTCACGGCAAGCTGCCCATTTTAGCAGTTTGTTATGGCGCTCAGTATCTGGCGCATTTTCACGGCGGTGAGGTTTTGCCCTCAAGCACACGCGAGTATGGCCGGGCCAACCTGCAATATATCAACCAGGAAAACCCGCTGTTCAAGCAAATACCTTCGGGTTCGCAGGTATGGATGTCGCATGGCGATACCATTGCCAGCATTGCCGGTAATTTTGAGATCATTGCCAGTACCGATAGCGTAAGGGTTGCCGCCTACCAAATAGAGGGCACACAAACATACGGCATACAGTTTCACCCGGAGGTTACCCATAGTTTAGACGGTAAGCAATTGCTGCAAAACTTTTTGGTTGATATATGCGGCTGCGCGCAGGACTGGACGCCCGATTCGTTCATTGAAACTACCATTGCCGCGCTCAAAGAAAAACTGGGCGATGATAAAGTGGTGCTTGGCCTTTCGGGCGGGGTTGATTCATCCGTTGCGGCGGTATTGCTGCACCATGCCATCGGCAAAAACCTGCATTGCATATTTGTAGATAACGGTTTGCTGCGCAAGGATGAATACCAATCGGTGCTCGACTCGTACCAGCACATGGGCCTCAACATAAAAGGCATTGACGCCAAACAACGTTTTTACGACGCGCTAAAAGGTTTATCCGATCCCGAAAAAAAGCGCAAAGCCATTGGCCGGGTTTTCATCGAAGTATTTGATGATGCCGCGCATGAAGTTAAGAATGTAAAATGGCTCGGCCAGGGTACTATTTACCCCGATGTTATTGAATCGGTATCGGTAAAAGGGCCGTCGGCTACCATCAAATCGCACCATAACGTTGGGGGCCTGCCCGATTTTATGAAACTGAAGGTAGTTGAACCTTTAAATACCTTGTTTAAGGATGAAGTGCGCCGTGTGGGCAAAGCTTTGCACATTGATGATAATATATTAGGGCGCCATCCTTTCCCCGGCCCGGGGCTGGCTATCAGGATATTAGGCGATGTTACGCCCGAAAAAGTTGCTATATTACAGGAGGCCGATGCGATTTATATCAACAATTTGCGTACTGGCGGTGTTTATGATAAAGTTTGGCAGGCCGGCGCTATATTTTTGCCGGTACAGTCGGTAGGTGTTATGGGCGATGAGCGTACTTATGAGAACGTTATTTGCCTGCGCGCGGTAGAATCGTTAGATGGAATGACGGCAGACTGGTGCCATTTACCTTATGACCTACTGGCCAAAATATCAAACGAGATCATTAACAATGTAAAGGGAATTAACCGGGTAGTATATGATATCAGTTCGAAACCGCCTGCCACAATTGAGTGGGAATAAGTGGTTACTTTATTTAGGAATAGCGCTGGCAGCGGCAGCGTGTACACCCAAACTACAGCCGCCCCCGCCTCCTCCCGTAAAAGTTGAAACTGAAAAACCTGTTGTTAAGCCCATAGTACCCCCGGCAGTAAAACCTCCGCCAAAGCAGGTTACCATCTCGTTACTGCTGCCGTTTGAGTTAGACCGTCTTAACCCCGGCTCCAGTTATACCGCTGCTGGTTTAAAACAGGCAGTCATCGCGTTAGATTATTACCAGGGGTTTAAACTCGCGCTCGATTCATTGACCGCGCTGGGTTATAATTATAAACTGGTAGTTCATGATACCAAAGGATTACCCGCACAGGCCCACGCGCTGGCCTATAACCCGCAAATACGGGCAAGCGACCTGATAGTAGGCCCCGTTTTTCCGGACGACCTAAAGGCCTTTACCGGCGTATTAACGAGTGAACGCAAATCTATCGTTTCGCCGCTGTCGCCGGCCAAACCCGCAACTTTTAATAATCAAAACCTGGTAACTGTTATGCCCCCATTGGAGTACCATGCAAAAGCCGCGGCCGGTTATATTAATTCGCGCATAAAACCCCGGAAAATATTTATTCTGAAATCAGGGTATTCAGAGGACAATGAATACATCACCCCTTTTAAAAATACTATTGATAGTTTAAGCAAAGGGCAGGTGCAGTTAGTTCAGTTAACCGTGGTAAGGGGGCAATTAAGTAGTTTACTCCCGCAGCTTTCTGCAAGCAGCGCGAACGTTTTTGTTATCCCATCAACCAACGAAGCGTTTTTAATGGTTACTATGCGCGCGCTCGATTCATTGGCGAAAACCTACCCGGTTATTTTGTTTGGCCACCCCAGCTGGGAGAAATTCGGCTTTTTACATGCCGATATTTTGCAGCGGCTCAAAACGCATATTACCTCGGCCGAACATGTGGATTATAAAGCTGCGGCTATGCTGAATTTTCTGCATAGTTATAGAAATGCCTATCATATTGAACCCAGCGAATATGCTATTAAAGGGTTTGATGAGGGTTTGTATTTTGGAAAATTGCTGGGTGAAAATAACGGTGAAATAAATAATTTAGCAGGTGCCGGTTTTACAGGTTTACATAACGATTTCCATTTTATAAAAAAACCGGGGTTAGGGTACATTAATACGCATGTAAATATTATGGATTACCGTAATTATGAATTAAGAAAGACCGAATGAAGGCGCTCAACCAGCTTAAAACATTTCAGCGAATTTTGGGCGAATACCCTGCCGAAACACCTTTAAGCAAATTTTTGCCCGGCTTCTATCGCCAGAACAAGCAAATGGGCTCGACCGACAGGCGGGTAGCCAACCGGCTGGTGTATAATTATTTTCGTTTAGGCAAGGCATTGTGGAACACCCCTACCGAAGACAGGCTGATGGTTGCCGAGTTTTTATGCAATACACAGGTCAATTCATTCCTGCAGCATTTTAAACCCGATTGGGCCGCTTGTATTAATTTTACCATTGAAGAAAAGATAGCGCTTGTACTTAAAACTTACCCGGCTTTTAAGCTGGCTGATATTTTCCCGTGGGCCGATCAGCTATCGGCAGGTATTGATAAAACCGCGTTCCTGCAATCGTTTTTTGTACAGCCCGACCTGTTTATCCATGTGCAGAATGGTTATGACCATTTGGTAAAAGCCGAATTGAGCAAAGCAGAAATCGTTTTTAAGGATGAAGGCAATGGCTGTTTGGCGTTGCCCAACGGTACACGGCTGGAAGCTCTCTTCCCTAACCAGCATTGGTTCGAGGTTCAGGACCATTCGTCGCAACAAACCGCCAACTTTTTTAAACCCCAAAAATGGGATGCCTGGTGGGATGCCTGCGCGGCTTCGGGGGGTAAATCGCTGTTACTGCATGAACTGGAACCGAATATAAAACTGGTAGTATCTGACATCCGCGAATCCATCCTGGCTAACCTGGATGAACGTTTCAGGGCTGCGGGCCTGCTCAAATACCAGCGCAAAACCCTCGACCTTACCCAAAATGTAGATCAAACCCTGCACGATTACGAGTTTGACGGTATCATTTTAGACGCGCCCTGCAGCGGCTCGGGCACCTGGGGTCGCACACCCGAAATGATAGCCCAATTTGAACCGCAAAAAATGGAATTCTTTCAGCGTCTGCAAAAAACCATAGCCGCCAATGTGATCAAATTTTTAAAGCCCGGTAAGCCGCTCATCTACATAACCTGCTCGGCTTTTAAAGCGGAAAATGAGGCGGTGGTTGATTATTTGGTGAAAGAATGCGGGATGAAGTTGGAGGAAGTAAAAGTGTTAAAGGGGTACGAATATAAGGCGGATACGATGTTTGTGACGAGGTTAAGCCCCCCGGCCCCCTGAAGGGGGAGTTTTTGAAGTAACCCTTTTTCGTGTCATTTCGACCATAGGGAGAAATCTATACATCTACAAATCCGAACGCGTGTATAGATTTCTCTCTCGTACCTCGTTCGAAATGACACGAATTATATATTTCTATAACATTTTCCTTACAAACACCATTTCCCCTCTGTCTGTTATTCATAATCTTTAAGTGTTGTTACGCAATTGTTATCTTTACAGCCCGTATAACCAATAACCCATTATGTTAAGCTACAGGTCAGTAATCAAAATATCAGCTATTGTATTGTTTTCAGCAGTAACTCTTTTATTAGCCTTTACAGGGGATATCCCTAAAAAGCCCGACGAAAGCCGCTTTACCCCCGTGGCGCTTACCCAGCCCGGCGACCTGGACGAGCCCAACACTTTTGAAGTGCTTAATGATGGCCGCGTTTTCATCAGCGAACGCAAGGGAGCCATTAAATTATACGACCCCATAACCAAACAAACAAAAGTAATTGCCACTATCCCGGTAAATACCAAATACACCAGCGCGAAAGGTACAGTAACCGAAGCCGAAGAGGGCCTTTTAGGGCTTACCGTTGACCCTGACTTCGATAAAAACCATTGGTTATATACTTTTTATTCGCACCCAACCGAAAAAAAATGGATGCTTACCCGCTGGAAATTTGAGAACGATGCGTTAGTGACGGGTTCAGAAAAAATATTGCTGCAATTTGAAACCCAGCGCGAAGTTTGCTGCCATACCGGCGGCGGCATGACCTGGGATGCCAAACACGACCTGTATCTCACCGTAGGTAATAATACCGGCGCGTTATTATCCTCATCAACAGATGAGCGCCCCAACAGGGTGCATTGGGACGATCAGCGCGGAACAGCCAATACCAATAGCCTGATAGGGAAAATATTGCGCATACACCCCGAACCTGATGGTACTTATACTATTCCTCCGGGAAACCTGTTCCCGAAAGGCATGGCTAAAACCCGCCCTGAAATTTATACCATGGGCCACCGTAACCCGTGGCGGCCATCAATTGATAGTAAAACAGGCTGGCTGTATTGGGGGGATATTGGCCCCGATGCGACAGAGAACAGCGAGCGAGCCCCGCAGGGGTATGACGAGCTTAACCAGGCGCGCAAACCGGGGTTTTTTGGCTGGCCATATTTTGTAGGCCCGAATGCGCCATACAACATATTTGATTATGACTCGGGGGATCTTGGTCCGCCGAAGGACCCTAAAAAACCTATAAACAACTCCGTTAATAATACCGTTCTAAAAGAATTGCCCCCGGTTGCGCCGCCGTTTATTTATTATCCTTATTCGGCTTCGCCGGAGTTTCCGCTTGTGGGCAGCGGCAGCCGCAGTTCGGTTGGGGGGCCTATTTATCATCGGTTAGACCGCCCTAAAGCCAAACGCCCGTGGCCCGCTTATTACGAAGGCAAGTGGCTGGCTACCGACCTGGCGCGTGGCTGGATCATGGCTATCTCCATGAAAGCTAACGGCGATTACCTGGGTATGGAGCAATTCCTGCCGTCATACCACCCTATTGAGCCAATAGATATGAAATTTGGCCCCGACGGCGACCTGTATGTACTAGAGTATGGCAGCGTTTGGTTCGGTAAAAGCGATAATGCCAAACTGGTGCGGATAGAATATAACGCGGGTAACCGCAAGCCAACCGTAATGGCTTCAACCAGCAAGCAGGGCGGCAGCGTTCCGTTAACGCTTACGTTATCATCAGCAGGAACTTACGATGCCGACGGCGATAAACTAAAATATAGCTGGAAAGTAACCGGCACGGGTATGCAGCCAAAACTATATGCCACGGCTAACCCCGCCATCACCCTAACTAAGCCCGGCGTTTACTTAGCCGCGTTAACCGTTACCGATATACACGGGGCAAGCAACAGCAAAACCGTAAAAATAATTGCCGGTAACGAGGCGCCGGTTGTAAAGATCGATCTGTCGGGTAACAGTTCCTTCTATTTTAACAATAAACCCGTTAACTACGATATCAGCGTGAGCGATAAGGAAGATGGCAGCCTGGCAGCAGGTACCATTAAACCATCACAAGTTTCGGTAAGCATAAATTATACTTCCGAAGGATTTGACATGGAACAGGTGGCACAGGAGGAAAGCAGTGTAGACGCGTCTACCCAGTTTGCCGTCGCGCAGGCCCTGGTAAGCCATACCGACTGCAAAAACTGCCATAGCATTAACGCGGTGAATGTAGCGCCGAGCTTTACCGATATATCGGCGAAATACAAAGATAATCCCGCGGAAATTGAACGTTTGGCAACTACTATCCGCAATGGCGGCAGCGGGCACTGGAACAGGCCAATAGCCATGCCTGCCCATCCCGGCATTACGCTGAATGATGCGCATACTATTGTGAACTATATTATTAATATCACCAATAAAAATATTAATACCCTGCCGGTAAAGGGCACTTATACGCCTAAAGTACCTGCTGAAGATAACGGCAACGGCAGTTATATTATACGTGCCGCTTATACCGACAGGGGGAATAAAAATATTCCGAAACAAACTACTGTATCAACCCTAATTTTGCATAATCCGCAAATGGGCGCGGCGCTTGCCCCCATAATGAAGGGTGTAAGTATAAAAGTTAACGGCCTTAACGGAACAACCAATGTGGTAGCGCGTAAAGACGGTTATATAGGCTTTAAAAAGCTGGATATGACCGGCATTAAGCAACTGGAACTGGCGGCCACCGCAACCACGCTTGCCAATAACCCCGGCGGCGCCATTGAAGTAAGGCTCGATTCGCCAACTGGTACATTATTAGGCCAAACCAAAGTTGAACAGGCCGATCAAAACCCCAGTGATGTAAAGTGGCTAAAAACAGATATTAAAGAAAGCCCCGGCATACATGATGTTTACTTCGTGTTTAAAAACGATAAGGCCAAACCATTGGATGCGCTGATGTTATTTGGGTTTATACGGTTTGAGGATTAAAGCGTATTGTCATTTTCGACGAAGTGCGAGGAAAACTATAATTATCAAAACTTATTTATACATTTAACTTAGTTAAGTACAGCTTTTTTTATTAGCAAACCATAATCACATGAAAAAAATAAGCCTTATCTTGTTATTTGTTATATGTGTTTTTTCATTAAAAGCACAAAATAATACTTCAGACCCCCAAGTAGTACAAATGTTAAAGGAGTTTTATACTGCTTATAACACTGCATGGGCGAGTCATTTGCCTGCTACCCCTCTTATAAAAAAATTAGATTCGTTACAAACAAAATATTGTACGATAGCTGCAAGAAAAGAGCTAAAAAAATTATTAAAAGCGTCCGGATTAGATCATGATGCATTAACAAATGACGAAGGGACAGATGTGGAGCATTTAAAAAAAACGCTTAAGATTACGAAAGACCCAATCAAAACAAACGATTACATAGTTTCTTACATAGACCACACTATGACCCCTGCATATAAGCCAATAGACAAAACGGTGATTATACATGTAACTGTAGTGAAAGAGAATGGGAGTTTTAAAATAGACAATGCCTACGGTGATGCTATTAGTTTAAGATAAATCTGACCTTCCAACTGCACTATCATTTCGAAAAAGGTGAGAAATCTATTGCTACTTGCTTATGTATAGATTTCTCTCTACGTTCGAAATGACACAAAGAAGTTACTTTACTCTTTTCAAAGTCCCCTGAAAATTGGTTCCCTGGAAACCTACGGTAACATCCATTTTATTGCCGTCGAGTTTTGCTTTGATATAGGATACGGCGATGCCGTTATAGGAGAATGGTTTAAATGCTATATCGCTGCCGGTTATGCTGCCGTTGGTTAACGGAATATCGCCGATCTCGGTAGAAACCGTTCCGGATACTTTGCCGTTATCTTCTTTCATGTTTACGGTAACATCATACAGCCCCGCAATGGTGCCCGACCACCGTCCGCTCACACTTTCGGCATAACATACCGCAACGATCAGTAAAATACCCAGCAATAACAATGCGCCTTTCTTCATCCTGCAAAATTAAGTAATTATAAAGTATAACGAAAACATACTAATTTTAGCGTATGAAATCACCGGGTCGCAGGTTGGCCATAAAAAATATACTGGCAGGAACGGGGGCAATAGCCGCCGGAACGTTATCCTCTTATAAGTCTGCAGAACAAAAGCCTTACCATTTAAAAGGAAATATTAACCACTCGGTTTGCTGGTGGTGCTTTAAGGATATTCCGTTAGACACGCTATGCGCCGAAGCCAAAGCAATGGGCATAAAAGGGATAGACCTGGTTGGCCCCAATGAGTGGCCCACGCTAAAAAAATATGGACTAACCTCGTCCATGTGTAACGGAGCCGAGATAAGCATACCAAAAGGGTGGAATGATAAACAGTATCACCAGGCACTTATTGACAACTATACCGATATGATACCCCGCGTCGCCGCTGCCGGGTATAAAAACCTGATATGTTTTAGCGGCAACCGCAACGGCATGGACGATGAAACCGGCTGGGCCAATTGCGCGGAGGGTTTAAAGAAAATTTTACCCCTTGCAGAAAAACACGGCGTTATTATTTCTATGGAATTGCTGAACAGTAAACTTACCCATAAAGATTACCAATGCGACCGTACCGAATGGGGCGTAACATTGGTGAAACGGCTTGGGTCGCCGAATTTTAAATTGCTGTATGATATTTTCCACATGCAGATGGATGAGGGCGATGTGATAGATACCATACGGGCCAATCACCAATACATATCACACTACCATGTGGCCGGGGTACCGGGGCGGCATGAGCCTGATGATACGCAGGAACTTTATTACCCCGCCATAATGAAAGCCATAATAGAAACCGGCTTTACCGATTTTGTGGCGCAGGAGTATCTGCCCAAAAATCCGGACAAAAAAATAGCCTCTTTAAAAGAGGCTATCCGTATTTGTGATGTTTAACTACCCGTTATAGTTTGGCCATCCTGAGTGTAGCCTTCACGTTTTGGGTGCCAAAAGTAGTAGTTAACACCAGTTTATCGTCAGCAAAAACCCCTTTATAATACACAGGTTTGCCATTAAATGTGGTAGTAAATGAAATATTATTTCCATCAACTTTACCATCAGTAATCGTATTTTTTCCTAATTGAGCAGCTACATACGGGCTGTAGCCGGTATCATCAGGGTTGTACCCTTTAGGGTTATTATCAACCAAAGCAAATTCGCCGGTTAACTTAGCCCCATCAGTTTTTAAATTAAGTGTAAGGTTGTACTGCCCTTCAATATATCCTTTCCAAAGCCCGTCAAATGTTCCCGCCAGGCATACCGCGATCACAGAAAAAAGTAAAACGGCCGATAACAATATTTTTTTCATTATTTCTAAAATTGATTTTTATTCAAAGTTTATCTGACCACAAAATTAGGAAAATTATAAGAAACTTAGTGTAACAGTTTCGTTTTAAAAGTGTAAAGTTTGCGTATCGCGGCTGGCGGCTACCTCTGCTTCTATGGCAACCTTCACAGGCTGTGAACCATATTCATCATAAATAACCAGTTTATTAATGCCCGGTTTCAGCCAGCATTCGGGGATATACAAGCCGTTTATTCTTATCTTTTCGGGGTAGCGGCCCAGGTTATGTCCGTTAACCCAAACCGAGCCATAGCTTAAACTGGTGGTATTTACCCGCCATACGGGATGCGAGTTTTTTAAAATGGGCAAGTTAAATGTGGCGCGGAAAAGCTGCGGGCTGTTATAAGGAACCCGCTGTATCCACAGCGATCCAAAGTTATGTTTTAGCGGTACTCGGTAATATTTATCATTAGACATTTGCTTATTACTGAGGACTTGCCAATCGTTACCAGGAAACATATCATGCGGGTCGCCCCCGCTCATTAGCCATTTGTCTATTTTAGCTACCGGTCCTTTACCATCTGCCAGTTGTAGTGTTACAGGTCCAGTAAGACCCTTGGCGTCTATAGTATCTATTTCTCCCACCTTAAATATTAGTTTGTTACGCCCGTCATGCGCGGTAAAAACGGCAAGCAAATAATCAGTTCCGGCTTTTAAGTGTATGTGTTGCGTTTTATTAAATATCTCTCCGGTATCAATACGTTTGCCGTTTAAAAATAATTCGGCCCGGTCTTTAATACTTGTAAACCGCAGCGTATAGTTACCTGTTTCCTTAACTTTCATTTTAGTGCGATACCAGGCGTGGGCAGTAATATCACCATCAGCACCCATTTGCAGCGGATCGTTACTTTGTTTCCAGTTTTTATCATCATAATGCGGTAAAGCAGGGTCGGAAGCATCCTTGGTTTGCCAGGCGCCTAATTTTAATTTGGTAAGATGTTGTACCGGCACATTCTTAGGACTAATTTTAATAACTGCCCCAACCGGTTTAAAAACCCATCCCGGGTATTTGCTTTTATCCAACCATGCCTGTTCGGTAATTAAATTTAATTTATTGTTGTTGCTGATCAGATCGGCGGCATAAGCAGGGCCGATGATAATATTAGTTTGTCCGCCTGTTTCAGCAAACCAGCTGCGCGATGCTAATTGGTCGTTAACAACGATTATTCGGATACGTTGATTATCTACTACAAAGCTATACTCGGCAGGCGATGAAGGCAATATAACGGAACTAAAACTTAATATGCCATCTAACATTTTGAAGTTTGAAATACCCCGTGTGATCTTTGCTTTGCCGGCCACGCCAAAATACAATTGAGCCGACGAGTCTGCAGCGCCATATATTAATAAAGTAGTTGTATTTCCCTGCGGGATGATACTATAAATGCGGGTTGGGGCCCATATCAGCTTAACTTGGGGCAATAATTGATAATTCTGCACTACCGGCATAATTTCGCCCGGAGCCAGTTTTATAGCCGACGATGATTGTATTTTGCTGTTTACAGGCGCGTTCAGTTTAAATTGGATGCCGATGCTATCCGGGTTATCTAAAAAAGTTAGGGTACCAGCCGGGCTTTTACGGGCGGTAACTTTAATCATAGAATCTGACACAATTGGTTTATTGTCTGCCCCGTCAATGCTATTCTCTAATATATCCCCGAAACTGCGTGCAAACCAATTGGCACGCTTAAAACTATAATAAATGGGCCGCAGATCGCCTGCCTGCCCAACCGATGCGCCGTAATCATAGGATGCGGCCATATCCCTGTCGTTATTATAATCGAAATTGGTGCCCCCATGCGCCATATATACATTGTAGCCGTTACCGCCGTGTGCTATTATTTTCCAGGTGCGGCGGTCGTAAATAGCAGAGTCCTGGGGTTGGGGGCCATAGTGCAAAAACCATACGCCCCAATATTCGGTCGAGAACCAGGGATTGGGCCGTGCGGGGTCATCCAGGCTGCTCCAGTCGCCGGCAGGGTCATTGCCCGAATGTAAGCCGCTAAAAAAGTAGGGGACTTCTAATCCCAGAGCAACGGTTTTATCAATTAAATGCTTGAAATAATCATTAGGTGTAACTGTACCCCACGCAGCCCTATGCTCATTTTCTAACTGCACCATTATAACCGGGCCGCCATGATCTATTTGATTATTGGCAACAATGGGAATAAGTTTATCGAAAAATCTATCAACAGCGGCTAAAAACAGTGGATTATCTTCGCGCACCCGCATTTGGGGGTTAACTTTTAACCAGATGGGAAAGCCGCCTAAGTTCCACTCGCCGCAATAGTAGGGGCCAACGCGTACAATCGCATACATTCCCATACGCTTTATCATTTGCAGGAAAGCATTGAGGTCATGGTCGCCGGTGAAATTAAATTGTCCTTCCTTAGGTTCGTGGAAGTTCCAGAAGGTGTACATTTCAATGGCGTTAAAACCGGCGCGTTTCAGGCGCAGCAAACGGTCGTGCCATAGCGCGCGGGGAACACGGGCATATTCCATTCCTGCGGATGCGATAAAGGTGCGTTTGCCATTAATTAAAAAACCCCGCTCATCATAATCAATAAAGGGTTTTGCTTTGGGGGCAGATGGAAAAATATGATCGTTGCGGGAAGGGGTGCCTGTACCTGGTTGACCGATAGCGACCTTAACTGTAACAATAAGCAAAAAAGTAAATAAAATATGCCGCATAAAATTCAGTTACTATCTGGTGCTTTAACCCAATATTAAGGAAGGTCCTCTGCTGTTACAAGTGCTTAACGAACCCTGAAGATTTAATGGCATATCCCATTTCTTTATAAAATTCATGTGCGTCGATCCGTTCTTCACGGTTACCGCTATTTATCAAAATAGTATTTAAACCTTGTTCAGCGGCCCAATCTTCGCAAGCCCGGATCAGTAGTTTACCAATTCCTTTTTTACGGCTGTTTTGTTTTACAATAAAAACGAGTATTCGCATATACATGCCATTTTTTTCATAAAATATTCCTTTACATAACCCGGATACACCAACAATTTCTCCATTTGCCACAGCAACAATTGTTTTGTAATCAGGGTGAGCAGAAATTATTTTGAAACGGCTTTCCATTTCGTTAACGGATGTATGATAGCCTAATTCGTTTATTAACAAAGTTAATTCTATTATATCATCAAAACCTAAATCGCGTATTATAACTTGCTGGACTGACATTTATTTGCAAAATAATAAAGCCTTTCTATGGTTAGCTAAAGATAGTTACTTAATGCAAATCAAAGCCCGGATGTGAGATTTTTTGGTGTTGACCTCACTAAGAAATACGCAAAAGAAACCGGGTGAGCCTGAAAAGGCTATATACTATAAGGGGGGCCGCCAAAATATCAATGGTATAATGAACATGCTGCACCAATAATAAAACGGCAAGTATTATTATAGCTGTAAAGGCCACTATTTTGTCGTTCTTTTTCTGCAGGCATAAAAACATTAAGGTCACCGTAGCCGTATGCCCCGAGAAAAACAGATCTTTTGTGATGTTGCTTTCCCCATAAAAAATCCCCGTGACCGGATCGGATAATGGAATTAACCCAACAGGCGGGTCAAGGGGGACCATGCTGATACTTATCATACGGGCCACGCAAATAAATATTAAAGTCCAGATAAAGATCAGCACAACGGATGGCCTATGTATTGCCCTATAGAACGCTAAAAACGACATTCCCCATATAATTGAAAAAATTGCAATGGAAACGTTATGGCTTGGGATAGCTTCCAATAGCCTGTCGTGCAACACTACTCCCTTTACTTTTTGGACCTTATTGAAAAAAATGGGAAGTATAAACGCGATACCCATCAATACAATTAAACCCGATATTAATATGGAGCGTTTTGATGATGATTTGAATACCGCTTTCCATTTTTCTTTTAATGATAGATTTTTTGTTGTAGACACTTTAATAGTATAAGCCATAAGCCTCAAAAAGTAATTTGACAATCATATTAACAAGCCTAAGCCTATATTGTTGAGTGGCGGGGCTCAAATAAAAAAAGGAGACAACCGTAAATGGTTGTCTCCTCAACTTATTATTATGAAAAAATTAAACGCCGCTCAGTTTAAATGGTTCTCTGTAGTCGCGTTTTACAAATTGGTTCACTTCATCAAAGTTAGTGATCTTCATATTCGCGGCATCCCATATTAAATTAAGGCCACGCGCAGGATAAACCGTACGACGGCCAAAACCTCCCCTGCCTCCTCTGCCTGCTGCCGGAGCCGCGCTTGCAGCAGCGTTCGCGTCAACAGGTGGTGCAGAAACCGGGGCCTTGGGTATATTATATCCCCTGATGGCCAGGTTGGCTACGAGCATATTTTCTGTTACCAAAGCGGCTTTTTCAAATGGTGAACTGGTTTCCATTTTTCCGTAACCGGCTAAACAGGCTTCAACCCATTGGCCATAGTGGCCATCCTGGCCTCCCTTAACCCTTGGATATTTTTGCGGAAGATTGATGACGTCGTCCATACGTGAAATGGGCAACAGGCGTGCATGAGCAGCATAACAGCCCGCCTGCATTTTGCCTTTGGTGCCTACAAATACCATTCCGCCGCCGCCTTCGCCATCAGCCATGAACATATCAGTAGGCTCTAATTCTTCCGGGCGTGGTGGCATCAGGCCGCCATCCATCCAATGTATTTTTATATTTCCGGCTGATCTTTCTGTTTTAGGGAAAGTTAAAACACTGTAGCTTGATGCAGGGCAATTATCAGGAAAAGCTTCTGATTTTGTATCCCGTCCGGGCTGACCCTGTGTGCTTTGTACTTCTGATACGTGGCCCAGGCCCAATACGGTCATAGGAGCTTCTAATATATGCGCGCCCATATCGCCAATTACGCCGGTTCCGTAATCCCACCAGCCCCGCCAGTTAAATGGCAATAATTTAATACCGCCATCCTTAACATCTGCATAAGGATATGGCTTTTCTTTAGCCGGTCCCTGCCATAAATTCCAGTCTAATGTAGTTGGCACGGGTGATGTTTTTTCGGGCCATTTCATGCCTCCCTGCGGCCATACCGGGCGGTTTGTCCAGGTATAAACGGTATGTACATCGCCGATAAGACCTGCCTCATACCATTCCCGCATTTGCCTAACGCCATCGGCTGATGATCCCTGGTTACCCATTTGAGTTACTACTTTATATTTCTTTGCCAGTTGCGCTAATACGCGCGCCTCATAAATATCGTGTGTTAAAGGTTTTTGCACCCAAATGTGTTTGTGCAACTGCATAACGGCCGACGCAATAAGCGCATGGCTGTTATCGGGCGTCGATACCGAAACCGCGTCGAAATTTTTGTGTTCCTTGTCAAACAATTCTCTGTAATCCACATAAACTTTAGCATCAGGATAAGTTTTAAAAGTAGGCCCTGCGTATACCGAATCAACATCGCATAAAAAAGCGATCTTTGCCTTACCTGTGGCGGTAAATTTGGCCGTATCATCATGGCCTTTACCGCCAACACCGCAACCTATTGTGGCTATATATAAGGTATCGCTTGGCGCCCTGTAGCCTTTGCCCAGTACAAAACGGGGCACAATAGTAAACGCCGCAGCAGCAAGGGCTCCCTGTTTCACAAAATCCCTGCGCGAAGTAACGCCGCCCTTTTGTTCTTTTTCTTTCATATCGTTAGTTTTTAATTGGTGGTTCTAAATATTTAGCCTTAAATAATACCGGGTTAATTATATGCCGCTCAATTTCCATGGTGCACGGTACTCGCGTTTAACAAATTGATTTACTTCCGGTACATTGGTAACTTTCATGTTTGCTGCATCATAGTTAAGGTTTACATAACGTGCAGGATAAACCAGGCGTGAGCGTCCAAAATTATCAGCAGCTGCAGGGGCGGCAGGGTCGGCGGCTTTAGGTACATTAGCCCCTCTTATAGCCAGGTTACACATCAGCATGGCTTCGGTTAATAACGCTGCTTTTTCGAAAGGCGAACTAGTTTCCATATTGCCATAGCCTGCTAAACAAGCTTCAACCCATTGGGCATAATGGCCTTCAGTACCGCCTTTAACCCTTGCATATTTTTCAGGCACGTTTACCTCGTCCATTCTTGAAACAGGCAGCAGGCGCGCACGGGCAGCATAACAGCCTGCCACCATTTTACCTTTAGTCCCCACAAACAGCATTCCTCCGTCCGAATACATTGGCCGGGTGCCCCATAGTTCAGAAGGGTCCAGCTCTTCCGGGCGCGGAGGCAGTATGCCGCCGTCCATCCAATGCACCTTAACCGGGCCATTTGTTTTTGGTGATTTAGGAAAGTGCAAAATGGTATAACTATTGCTCGGGCCGGTTTCCAACGAACCACCCCCGCCAACGCTGGTTTGTACTGACGACACATACTGTAAACCAAGTACTGTCATTGGCCCGTGTAGTATATGCGCGCCCATATCGCCCAATACGCCGGTGCCGTAATCCCACCACCCACGCCAGTTAAATGGCAATACCTTAATACCGCCAGGTTGGTCTTGTCCAATAGGATAAGCTTTGCCCGGGGCGGTTCCCTGCCACAAGTCCCAGTTTAATGTACTTGGCGGCGTAGCTGTTTCTTTTGGCCATTTTAAGCCGTTAGGTGTGTTTGCCTGGTGATCGCCTTGCGGCCAAACGGGGCGGTCGGTAAAGCAATATACATCGGTCACATCGCCAATAATACCGGCATCATACCATTCCGACATCTGCCTTACGCCATCACTTGATGAGCCCTGGTTGCCCATTTGGGTTTGTACTTTATATTTTTTACCCATATTGGCCAGCATACGCGCTTCGTATACATCGTGTGCCATTGGTTTTTGTATCCAGGTATGTTTGCCTAACTGCATGGCTGCCGAACCAACTACCGCGTGGGTATGGTCGGGCGTTGCTATATGTACGGCGTCAAAATTCTTATGTTCTTTATCAAACATTTCACGCCAGTCTATATAACGTTTAGCATCAGGGTACATATTAAATACCTTCGACGCGTAATCCTGGTCAACATCACATAAAAAAGCCGATTTAGCTTTACCGCTTGCTACAAAAGCTTTAATATCGCTGTTTCCTTTTCCGCCTATACCTACACTGGCAATATACAGGGTATCGCTGGGAGCCCTAAAACCTTTGCCCAATACAAAACGCGGTACAATAGTAAACGCGGCGGCAGCAACAGCGCTTTGTTTAACAAAATTTCTTCGTGAGGTAGCGTTCCCTTTTTTTTCAGTCTCTTTCATGTAATTAAGTTTAACGATTTTAACAAATCAGTTGCAATTAGTTATTACCGTATTATAATTGGTTTTATAAATTAATACCGCTATCAATAGTTCATAGCGAAAGGTTGAAATTATAAATTATAAAACGAAAATCAATAAAAAACCGCCTTTTAAACAGTAACATTTTTAGTATATAAACCGGCAGCGCCTTTCTTTATGTTAAGTATTTATAATAATTGTTTTAATTAACAATTGGGGATAATCATTTTAATGTATTTTTTTAATTTTTTTTGACATTGCGGTTTAAAAA
>Ga0206912_1107_pt1 | contig 22807 bp, 21 predicted proteins | sample Alteio_BWOrgHeat_75_FD_152933 | JGI IMG/M metagenome (GOLD analysis project Ga0206912, IMG submission 152933) | Enriched cells from forest soil in Barre Woods Harvard Forest LTER site, Petersham, Massachusetts, United States -... | ecosystem: Environmental > Terrestrial > Soil > Temperate forest >... | reverse complement strand
GCTCACCATACCAAAAACTTTGGATGTAACAGCTATCCGGAAAGAGTTCCCGATATTGAACAGGGAAATAAAAGGCCGGCCACTTATCTACCTGGATAATGCTGCTACAACCCAGAAACCTCAACAGGTTATTGATGCGATCGTTCATTACTATACAAACTATAATGCCAATATTCATAGGGGCATTCATACGCTGGCTGAAGAAGCAACTGCAGATTTTGAACAGACGCGCGATGTGGTGAAAACATTTATAGGTGCGGGTTCCAGGGAAGAGATCATTTTCACTAAAGGTACTACCGAAAGTATAAACCTGGTTGCTTATACATGGGGAAGAAAAAATATCAGGGCAGGTGATGAAATTATCATCAGCAATATGGAACACCATTCTAATATAGTTCCATGGCAAATTTTGTGCGAAGAAAAAGAAGCAATCCTGAAAGTAATACCTATCAATGATGCCGGGGAGTTGATTCTGGATGAATATGAAAAAATGCTCGGGTCAAAAACCAAACTGGTATCTATCGTTCATGTTTCTAATGCACTCGGGACGGTGAATCCGGTAAAACAGATGATTACAAGGGCACACGAAGCTGGCGCTGTTGTCATGGTGGATGGTGCACAATCTGCAGTACATCTTGATATAGATGTGTCGGATATGGATTGTGATTTTTTTGCTTTCTCGGCACATAAGCTTTATGGACCTACTGGTGTAGGTGTATTGTATGGAAAGAAAGAATTACTGGAATCCATGCCTCCTTTTCAGGGGGGCGGTGAAATGATAAAAGAGGTTACGTTTAATAAAACAACATTTAACGACCTGCCTTATAAATTTGAAGCGGGTACGCCAAATATTGCTGATGTAATAGCTTTTAAAACCGCTATCCGGTTTATTGAATCCATTGGAAAAGAAAAAATCCGGGAACATGAAAAGGAACTTCTGGAATATGCTCACCAGGAACTTGAAAAAATTCCCGGACTTCATATAATTGGGAAGGCCAGAGATAAAATAAGCGTAGTTTCATTCATTATTGAAAAAGCACATCCGCAGGATATTGGTATACTGCTCGATAATCGTGGGATCGCAGTCAGAACAGGCCATCATTGTGCCCAACCTCTGATGGACAGGTTCTCGATTCCGGGTACTGCGCGTGCATCATTTGCAGTTTACAATACGAAAGATGAATTGGATGAATTGGTGAATGGATTGAAACGGGCGGTTAAAATTTTAGCATAATGAATCCGGACCTGAGTATAGCGGAAACTGAAAAAGAAATTATTGAGGAGTTTGCATTGTTTGATTCCTGGGACGATAAATATGAATATATCATTGACCTTGGAAAGACATTGCCGGTACTGGATGCAAAATATAAAACGGACGAAAATCGTGTACGTGGCTGCCAGTCTTCAGTATGGCTTGTAGCAGAATACAAAGATGGAAAATTATTTTACCAGGCTGATAGTGACGCGATGATTGTAAAAGGGCTGATCAGTATGCTTATAAGAGTTCTGTCGGGAAGATCAACAGATGAAATTATTGAAGCCAGATTGGATTTTATCAGGGAAATCGGAATGACAACACACCTGGCACAGACAAGGTCAAACGGGTTGCTGAGCATGGTAAAACAAATGAAACATTACGCGCTGGCATTTAAAATTAAGGATCCCGTTCCGTCAAAAAATTAGGAAATGGAAGAGTTGAAAGAAAAAGTAATTGAAAAATTACAAACTATATTTGATCCGGAAATTCCGGTGAATATTTATGAATTGGGATTGATTTACGAAATAAATATTCTTCCAATCAATAATATACAGATCGTAATGACACTTACCGCACCCGGTTGTCCTGCTGCTCAAACCCTTCCTGTGGAAGTAGATCAGAAATTAAGAGAAATAGAAGGGGTTAATGATGTTCATGTTGCGATTACATGGAGTCCGCCCTGGGATAAATCACGGATGTCTGAAGTTGCACAGTTGGAATTAGGATGGCTTTAATAAGCCTAAGGCTTAAAGCCTAAAGCTTAACGCAATGTGGAAAGTACATAATTGGAAATGAACGATTCTTAGCAATATGAAAAATATTTTATGAAAATTACTGCACAGGAAGAATTTGGTTTACGCGTCCTCATTCGTATTGCAGGATGTGCAACGGAAGACGGAATGAGCATTCCTCAGCTCAGCAAGGCCGAAGGCCTGAGTAGTCATTATGTGGCCAAGCTGACCAGAACCCTTCGCATGGCGGGGTTTATCAATAGTACACCGGGTTATAAAGGTGGGTATGTATTAGCAAAACCTTCAGAAGAAATTAAAATCAAATACGTCTTGCAGGCCCTGGGAGGCGTTCTGTATGATAAGGATTTTTGCGGTCAGCATACGGGTTCAGTAAATCTTTGTACGAATTCAGTTGATTGCTCCGCACGTTCATTATGGCAGATGATTCAATTTACAGTTGATCAGCTGCTCGACAAGATTACCTTGTATGATATGGCCAATTCAAAAAAGAGCGAATCTACCCAATTTCTCCGGAAGGTTCTCGAAGAAGTGCCTAAAATGGCTTGATCCTCCCCTGCAACTCATATTCTTCACCGACCCTCAAAACGGTCTGGATTTTTATAAGCTTCTTTCACCGGGAAAGTCGGTATTCTGCCCCGCTGATTTCATTTTTTTTACAAACACCTATCTTTATCAGTGAATGTAAATAAAAGCCAATGAAAAATTCAAGACGTGCATTTATTAAAAAATCAGCGCTGGCAGGTACCGGAATATTGGTCACAAAAAGAGGATGGACTGCTTCCAGTTACAAGCGGATCATGGGTTCCAACGACCGCGTACGCGTCGGTGTAGTTGGATTTTCTGACCGGCACAGATCATCCCATATGCCCAGCTTTATGAATCATTACAAAGAAATGAATTTCGATATAGTGGCTGTTTCGGATATCTGGAACAGACGCCGGGAAGAAGGAGCAGCACAATGGAAGACGAAAATGCAACACGATATTATTACATGCAGAAATAATGAAGAGTTATACGACCGAAAACTGGTGGACGCTGTATTCATCAGCACGGCCGATTTTCAGCATGCTCGTCACGCGATACAGGCAGTGGAAGGCGGATGTGATGCTTATGTTGAAAAACCCTTTGCGGAAACAATGGAAGATAACCGGGCTGCCCTGAAAGTAATAAAAGCATCGGACAAAATTGTTCAAATCGGTTCGCAGAGAAGAAGTGGCGCCAATTACCTGGCTGCAAATGAATTTATCCGTTCAGGTAAATTTGGGAATATTGTAATGGTTGAACTTACATGGAATGTAAATCAGCCCGGAAGATGGCGCAGACCGGATCTTGTTCCTGTTTTAAAAGAAGAAGATACAGACTGGAAACGATTCCTTATCAACCGGCCAGTTGTTCCATTTGACCCACGTTATTATCTTGAATTCCGTTTGTTCTGGCCATATTCCTCAGGCCTTCCTGGACAATGGATGAGTCATCAGATAGATACAGTGCATTGGTTCACCGGGTTGCAGCATCCTCGTTCTGTAGTTGCTAACGGTGGAATATATATGTGGAAGGATGGAAGAAAAAACTGGGACACTCTTACAGCTGCTTTTGACTACGGACCAATAGATGATCCGTCTGCCGGATTTCAGGTTAGCTTTCAATCGCGTATGGATAATGGTGATGAAAACCCAACTGAAATTTATTATTCAAATGGCGGAGAAATTAATCTTAATACCAATAAGGTTACACCCACCGGTGGTCTTACCCAGCATTTTGCTGATGCCATGCATATGCAGCCTAACCTACTTCCTGAGATGGAATTATCAAACTCCGAAAAAGTCGTTACCTCAGCCAATACAGGAGGAGACACTCTAACGTCGGCACATATACGAAACTGGATGGAATGCGTGCGGAGCCGTAAACAGCCTCATGCGCCGGTAGAAGCAGGATATAGTCATTCTATTGCCAATATCATGACAACTGCTGCCATTCATACAGGAGTTAAAGTAACATTTGATGAAATGACTCAAAATGTTATGGCTGAGGGTAAACCATTTCAGTATTAATAAGTGCATTTTTAAATATATGGTACGCAGCAAATTGCTGGCACTCATTTTATTATTTCCTTTTTGCGGAGCTGCTCAGCAAATGGAAGAAGTAAAATTAATAAAAGCAATAAACGAAAAGAGGATTGATGTTTTTATAGGACCTGGATTATTTACAAGATTTTTGTACCCTGACAGTCTTGAGAAACCTGTTTTATTTCCAATTTACGACGCGGAAAATACAATGGTAACACGTGGGTTTCCAATGAATCCAAGGACAGGTGAACCGACCGACCATCCGCATCATGTGGGATTATGGTTTACTTATGAAAATGTGAATGGGCTCGACTTCTGGAATAATTCATTCGCTATTCCCCCTGAAAAAAAATCATTATACGGATGGATAAAAACTGACAGCATTCTGGAAATTTCCAGTGGTCGTACTGGTATACTGCGTTATCATGCAAATTGGGTAAACCAGCAAAACCAGGTTTTGATGGAAGAAACGACCAGTTATATGTTCAGTGGATCAATGCAGGAAAGAATGATTGATCGCTTAACAATCCTGCAAGCTGATACCGATATTCTTTTTGCTGATGCTAAGGATGGGCTGCTTGGTTTGAGGCTGACGCATGAATTACAAATACCTTCTCTTAAAGATCAGCAGTTTACGGACAATAAAGGAAACGTAACCATTGTAAAAGGGGACACTGTAGCCAATGGAAATTACCTGACAAGTGAAGGGAAACAGGGAGATTCTGCCTGGAGTACCAGGGCAGTCTGGTGTAAGGTATATGGTAAGGTCGGAAACGACTCCGTAAGCATTACCATTTTTGATCATCCGTCTAATCCGGATTATCCAACATTCTGGCATGCCAGGGGTTATGGTTTATTTGCTGCGAATCCTCTGGGAGAAAAAATATTTACCAACGGCAAATCCTCTTTTAATTTAAAACTTAAAAAAGGCAGCGTGGTACAATTTAAATACAGGATCCTAATTCAAAATGGTAAAATAACATCCACACCGGAATATTTAAATAAGGTTGCAAAGGAATTTGATAAGAAATAACAATTCTTATTTTGTGTTGGCGGGAGTCAGTTCGTTATGCTGGTCTTTAATCAGGAATAATGAGTCACTGAGAATATGCTCGACCTTCGAACATTCATCGAGATATTTTATCCGGGAATACATATTAATATGCGTCAGGTTGCTGGTATTGATTCCGAAAGTTACCGACTGCATATTTGAAAAATTTGTGTCAGTCGCCAGCTTATAATTTACTGCTGCATTATTATTGATCTTGATATTCAACTGCTGATAAGACTTCAGGGATTTATAAAAATAAACTTCCACGTAAGCCGAATCCTCGCCCAGTTCATTGATAACACGATTCACCATCGGACTACCCATCGTATGAATCAGATAACCATGTTCGTCATAGTTTTCTGTATAGACCGCCACTTTATTCTGGTAAAATGTATAAGATTTCAAAAACTGGTTTGGATAAAAAAGATATGCACCGCCTTTTAAACTATCCCAGCCTGCATCGTAAAGAGCAACAATTCTGAAGTTAGAATCCTTTACGGTAATTAATTTACCTCCAGAACCTTTCAGTATATCTGTAGCATCAATTAAGCAGATCGGGTTCCTGTTCTTACATGCAGATAAAGATATTATCAATGACAATACTGCCCATCTCATGTTGTATTGTTTTATATAGCAAAATAATTTCATCACACACTATCACCAGATTAAATTAAGAATTTTTAATGAATTTTTCTTTCATTTGATTGTTTTTGCTGAATTTATAAAATCAGGCCATATTCGTTTTACAGTAAACTGCGTCATTGATACTTAAATAAGCTGTATATTTCCCGAATGCCATTCAGGTCCCCGGAATCCTGATTTATTTATACATTAATCGGTATGAAATTGAATTTTAGCCGGCTGTTTATATTATTCTGCTGCATTTATTTTTTCAATCCTCTGCTCGCTCAGGATAAACCGGTGGTTTTGCAAAAAGATACAACAATTTCAAAAAAAGATACATTGAAAAAAGCAAGTGATGCTGACAGCACAGCACCCACGCCTTCACACCTCGAATTAAACCTGGTATATCAGTCCAATGATGTAACCAACGGGCGGAAAGATTCCAGTGTAATTCCTCTTATTACTCCTAAAATCAGTTATATTTTTAAATCCGGATTTGAGATAGATTTGGATGTAGGATATAATGTGCATGATCCTTCGCCACAGGTAAACCAGTACACCCTTGATGGGTCTTATAGTTTTAACCCTGGAAATTACAGCGGATCTGTAACATTATCGGGATTTGTTTATAATAAAAACAGCGGCAGTACAACATCAGAACAAAAAGGGAGCCTTGCGTACAGCAGTAGTTATTCATTTAGTTTTATACAACCCAGTCTGAACCTGACCTGGACTTTTGGAAATCATATTCCGGATTACCAGGCCTCCCCCGCCCTCCAACAACAATTCACCATTGGTAATTTCAATATCAGTCCGACTGTAACCATGAACGCCGCAACTCAGAATTCATACAATTCGTATTATCAGAACCGGCGTTTCACAATTCCCAGAAGCAGTAAACCATTGCCTGCCAATGTTACACTTTCCGGAGAAGTATTGAATTCAGATAAGTTTCAGATTCTGGACTATGAATTGAGCGCACCGGCGAATTTTACCGCAGGCAACTGGACTTTTAATTTTACACCGACTTATGCATTGCCCGTCAATCCTGCAGATATCCAGGCTAAACTCCAGATAAATAATGTTGTAAAAACTTATACCTATCAGGAAAAACTTCCCAATACTTTTTATTTCCAGATAGGTGCAACTTATAGCTTTTTAAAAAAGCGTTCTAAGCCTAAAGCCTCTTAGGCTTAACGCGTAACGCTTAACGCGTAACGCTTAACGCGTAACGCTTAACGCGTAATGCTTAACGTGTAACGCTATTCTATTTGAAACTTATTCTGAAATATCGATACACTTAAAAAACCCTTACTCAGAAGATTTAAGATCATTAAACTAAAGCGTTACGCCTTACGCCTTACGCGTTACGCGTTAAGCGTTAGGCTTTAAGCTTTAGAACGCTTCCCTAATATTAAAATAGATACCCGTAAATCCATCGCCGATTCCATAATCAACTGCGATATTGGTTCGGTCTTTTTTATTCATCTTAATACGTAATCCGAAACCATAACCAGGTGCCACACTGTTAAATACCTTTTGTCCGGTGAGCGAGTTACTAGCCGTGGTCAGATTGGTGAATATAACACCACCTAATAAACCGTCCGTAGTAATTCTGTAGCGAAATTCAGCTTCTTCATAAATCATATCGTTTCCTCGGAACCGTCCCTGTATATATCCCCTGCCCGACCTGTTATATGTATCCCATGTAATGGCAGGAAGAGCAAGATATGGAACCTTCCCGGACGTAACCAATACGCCCCAGAACCAGAAAGCAATGACGTTACGCGGAATTCGCTTACTCACACCTATATAATTGCGCCATTCATAATAAAGCATAGTGCTGTTTTGTGTACTACCGAACGCAACTTCGTTTACACGGAAGGCAAGGTTTAAATAGTTTCCGGAAAATGCATTGACAGGATTATCACGGCTGTCGTGGATTATCTGGAATGACAATCCATTCACAGAATAATGAGCCGTATCGAATCCATACGCATTTGAATAAATATAATGAGATGTGAGATACTGGTTAGGGGTATCCAGTTTTAACGATTGATCTTTAATATTAAAATTATAATCAATCATCAGGCCCACACCTGCATACCATTTTCCAACTATACGCCTCGATACCGTTTCGTATAATCGTATATAATTAAAACGCATGGGCTGTTCTGAATCAGTGCGCACTACAGATGAACCATTCAAACCAAAACTATATGCCTGCCCCTGAAGTCCGTAAATACCCAAACCGTAGGTAGGTTGTGCAAAAAATAATAACCGGTTGTCGCCTGATATAGCCCATTTATTATCCGGCATAAAAACATCGAATCTCAGATTCAAAAGGATCTGTTTTTTTGTTGTAAAAGAGGCATTTAAAAGTGCAGAAGATAACTGGGTAGTCCTGGGATTTCCCAATAATTTCGTGACACTTATAGCTGCCCCTAATACAAACCCGTTAGCCGGACTATAACCAACAATGGGTAATAAGGAAAGATTTTTAACGCCGATCTGGACAGAGTCTGCAGATAATTTGGCAGGCTTACCGGTCCATTTGCGGATAAGGTCAAAAATATCAACCTGCTTAACAAAACGAAGGGAATCCGGAATAGTTTTTTTATCCTGACCAAATCCAGGCTCATGTACCAATAATAAAATGAATAAACCCACTGTGAACAGGGTTATTATTTTAATCTCTTTGAAGAATTTATTCAAATTATTATTTGTTCTTTACGGTAGTATATAAATAATGAATCTTCCCGGTATATAAAAAATTATTTATTAGAAATTAAATCCGATCCTGATCTGCGGACCATACTCCTGCATGTCGTATAAAAAATAGTCGCTGCCACTTTTATTATTATAATAATTCATGGAAATTGTCCGGTATCCAACTCCCACTTGTAATAATTTCGAAGCACGATAAAAGATATCAGGCTGCAACTGCCATGCAAACTGAGATCCGATTCCAAATCCCCCGATATCAGCTCTCAATTGCAAAAGCCATCTGTCATGAATAACAGTTTTTAATCGGGTAACTATAAGTGGATCTACCCATGTATTCGTTCTCTGTGCACTCCCGGGTTTACTAGCACCGCCAAGTGGTGGGTTATAAACGATATTGACTCCTGATGTAATGCTGTTTATCCTCGCACCCACACCCGCTTCAAGCCATGGAGTGAGACAATAAAGACCCTCGAGTTCCCACAGGAATTGTTTTAAGTCGGCCGTCCCGCTGATAATATTATTTTTCGTGGATGCATCCTGTTTAAGATTGGCATAAAACAGATCCGATGTGAAGGCAAGTTTATCATTATGAACTTCTGCATACAACATCCCGCCGATTTTCAGATAACTGAATACCTTGCTCGCAGGAATACAAATAAAAGTTGGTGGAAGATTCCCGATTGCGGTTGTTCCGCTCATGCTCGTGAACATCAGATAAGGTTCTGCATACACTTTATATTTATTTGAAGAATCACTGTAAATCTGGGCACTGACTTTATTATTCAAAAGCAGGAAAACAGACATTAAAATGGTGCCCGCGATAATTTTTCTCCGGTTAGTTATTCCACATTTCATAATAATAAATTTAAAGCATCCATAAAAGCTATTGCTGTTTGTCAATCAAGTCCCATAACCTGCTCAGATCAGGATTTAAAATGATATCAGTTCTTCTGTTCATCGCCCTCCCCTCTTCTGTGGAATTATCAGCAACAGGATTATATTTTGCCCTTCCTGCAGCAGTAACACGATCCATCGAAACCTGGTACTGGTCGCGCAAAACACGAACTACACTATTGGCCCGCTCTGTACTTAATGACCAGTTGTCGGTAAATCCTTTTGCCCTGACAACTTTTACCGAGTCGGTATTCCCGACTACATAAATTAAAAGATTTGGATTTTCATTCAGCACTTCGGCTACAACTGACAGTGCCTGCTGACCATTCTTTCCCAATTTTGCGCTGCCGGGATTGAATAACAATGCATCCTGCATGGATATATAAACCAAACCATTTTTGTATGACACATCCACACCTGCATTGGCAAATTGTACGAGCGCTTCTGCTGCTTTCCTGCGTATTTCTTTCATGCTAATTCCATTAGCCTCCATGGCCTGATTCAACTCTTCCATCCTCCGGGCTACTGCTTCTTTCGCCTGTTTGCAATCCGAAGCTTCCTGCATCGCTACAACATTCTGGTTTTTCAACTGGGCGATCTGCGCATTCCCGGTTGCAACAGAACCATTCAATTGATTTACCTGGGTGTTGAGCTGTCCAATCTGACTATTCAATTGGTTTACTATATTTCCCAGGCTGTCGACCTTCGCACGTGTGCTTATCAACTCTTTATTTGGACCGCAGGAAATCATTGCAAAGGAGGTCAGAATCATGAGTCCGGTTACTAAATTTCGCATATAAGCCAGATTGAATGTTAAGTCGGTCTGATTGTATTTATACTGATATGATTGATCCATATATATTGAATATCACACCATCAGGAACATATACAGGAGAATAAGGATGGCTGATGGTTCAAAATTACCCTTCTGATTACGGGGAATCTAATTTACTCTCATTTAACAGTAAAACCGTCTGTTACAATGATGGTTGCTTCAAATGATTTTCATGGGTCAAATAGCAAACGAATCCTGCTTATTAAAATAAAGTGCAACTTGCAATTAAAAGAGGCATGAATTTTTTGAAACAGCTCGTTTTGATTTTGAATATATTTTTTGTGTTATTCCTTTCTGTTAATTCTTTACATGCACAGGAGCCTTTTAAAATTTTCCTTATCGGAGATGCCGGTGATCATGAGCAAGCAGGTGAAGCACTCACTAATATTCAAAAGGAATTAGTAAAAAACCCAAACAGCGCAGTAATATTCCTGGGGGACAATAGTTATAAAAATATTTTAGGAGGAATTATACCGGTAGGATTTAAAGGATTTGACAGCAGCCTTGTAACCATTAAAAAAGTAAGGTCACAAATCAATATGCTGGACAACTATAAAGGTTATGCCTTTTTCATTCCTGGGAATCATGACTGGTGGAATCGGACAAACTATGAAAAAGGTAAACCAAAGCTGCAGATGGAAGAATCTTTTATTGAAGAGAATTTAAAAAGGAATAAAAATATCGCCAATCCTGACAATTCATTTCTTCCTAAAAATGGGAGCTACGGGCCAGCGTTCGTTGATCTTAATCATGGAACTATCAGGATAATTTTTATAGATACCTACCGGATAATTCAAACCGGGATTAAGAAAAATAAAATCCCTGAAGAAGAAAAAATATTTTATAACAGGCTGGATAGCGTAATCAATGAGGGTTATCTTATGAAAGAAAAAATAGTTGTAGTGGCACATCACCCGGTTCATGTGGCCGGACCATATAACAACCCCTTGAAGCATCCATATCTTTTTGGCCGTATCAAAGCTTCTTCACCCGATTTTCCTTCTTATAAGGCGATGATTGGAAAAATCAATGCTATACTCTGTAAATATCAGGGTATATATTATGCCAGCGGGCATGCTCATACGCTTCAGTATTTTTATACAAAAGACAGCATTCATTACATAATAAGCGGCGCAGGAAGCAAGGAAAAAATGTTAAAGGAAAAAGATATTAAGAAATACAATAAGTCACTCTCTCCAAATGAATATTTATTATGGAATTCAGGCGGATTTTTTGAAATCGACTTTCAGGGAGAAACAACGAATACAATACTTTACTACGATAATGGCTCAAAAAAATGCATGCTCTGATTTAATTAAATCAGGATGAACTGATTATGCGACTAACGCAGAAGAACACACGCTTAATTATCGACTTCCGTGTTTCTAATGACCATCGATAACTCTTTTTCAAGATCCGTTACAATATCCCTGTATTCAGCGAGGGCGTGCTGTTTTTCTGCAATTTCAACTTCAAATTCCTGTATCATTTTCGAACATAAAAATAAATCGGCACATAAAGATTTAAAATCGGGGTCCTTTCTGTAAAGTTCATCAATAATAAATTGATGAGAGGGAAACCGGGTTTTAACAAGACCAAGTTCAGTATGGAGCTTGTTCATAAAAGTTGGGAATTTTGAGCTAAAAAATTTAATTCATTGCTTTTATTCCTATTATCCTTATTTTTAAATAAGAAATCCGTCCTTCGTTTACTCAAGGTACTCTATTGTGGAAGCAAAGATCGGCTGCCAGAGCATTTAACAGTAAAACCTTATCTGATGAGTACCATATTAACATCCAATAACCTTGGTCTGTTTTCCGACGACCAGGTGCATCAACAGATTCAGAAAATTTTCAACTGCCCCGCTTTTTCAGTTTCAGACATTCTTCGCCGTTTTCTGTCTTATATAGTAGATGAGACCCTGTATGGCAGGTCCAACACAATCAAAGAATATACTATTGCGGTGAATGTGCTCAATAAGCCCGTCAGTTTCAAACCACAACACGATGCGATCGTGCGCATACATGCCGGGAGACTCCGGCGAGCATTAAACTATTACTATAAGGAAGAGGGCATCGGAGACCAGATTGAAATTACCGTTCCCAAGGGAACCTATGTACCGGTATTTTCACATATGTCACATGTTGAACCAAGACCGGATATTGAACTGATACCTGAAGTTCAGAAGAATATAAATGATACTGTTACCATCGCGATCATGCCTTTTAAAACTTTTGAAAAGGATAAATCAAAATTGGCATTTGCAGATAGTCTTGGCCAGCAATTAAGCGCAGAATTTGGAAGATTTCCTGATTTCTCCGTAATAGCTTACTATACAACCCAGCAGCTCTCTTCAAAGAACAAAGAAATTCATGAACTGGCCTCCGATTTCGGAGCACAGTTTATTGTAACCGGGAATGTTCATTTTGAACCCCACAGATTGAGGGTATCCGTGCAACTTACGGATGCGCACAATGGAGCACAGATATGGACTCAATTGTTCCACCGTAATTATACCCCCTCCGGTTTATTTGAAGTAGCTGATAATATAATTGCAAATGTGATCGCCGCATTGGGTGATTTTAATGGATTGATAATCCAACAGCTGACGAAAGGTTTGATAATGAATAAATCAGGCAAACCCTTTTCAGTTATGCTTTCATGGTATCACGACTTTTATGCCGCTTTTAATAAAGGGAGTTTTAAAAAAGCGTATGCCGCTATGGAAGATGCAGTTGAGCAGGATCCGGCTAATGAAAATGCATGGGCTTTTTTAGGAGAACTTTCCCTTTTGGCTTTTTTATTTAATCAGTCAACAAGAGGAAATCCAATGATTCAGGGATTGAGATGTGCCCACAATGCTTTGAAAATTAATCCTCTCAGTCAGCATGCGCATATCACGCTTGGCATGTCCAGTATATTCTTTAATAACAAACAGGCGGCCATGGATTCACTTGAATATGCATTGGCATTGAATCCCAATGCTTCTGGTTTAATAGGCATCATAGGATGTTTAATGATCTGTGCCGGAGAATACAACCGGGGTATCGAACTCATCAGAGAATCCATAGAACGCAATAAATCATATCCGCCTTTCTTTAATCTGTTTGTAAGCCTTTATCACTTTAAATTAAAAGAATATTCACTTGCCTATCAGCAGGTGGAAAAATCGGGCATATCTGAACTTGTATTGAATGCCGTTTTACGTGTCGCCATTCTTGTAAACATGGGCAGGAAGTCAGAGGCCTTTGATATGATGAAAGTATTTAAAGGATTCCAGATAAATAAAACCTGGATCACGAGGGATCAAATAAGCAGGTTTTTATTGGACCAGGACCTCGTCGAAAATCTATACAAGGGGTTGAAAGCAATCAATGTTCCGGTATTGACTGTTGCCTGAACTAAAAAAAGATTGCGCAGTTTTGGTTTATCGGTTAAATGGAGTCCTCACTTAGGATTCACATAAGATTAATTTAACTTACGCCAATAACCAAAACGATCCATAACTATCCGTCCGGATCTCAAACTATTCTAAAATTTATTTAGTGAAAACCATCATCCATTATAGCAAATGCAGGATCGTCCTTATTTTCACCTTGCTGGTCTCCTCTATTTTTTGTATTGGTCAAAAGAAAGAGGAGGAAAATTTTGATATTCTAAAAGCCAGTTTTATTTTACCCCAGCCTCTGCCTGGTGGACATTATTCTTCATCCATATCAGTCATTTATGTAGTTACACCCAGGGACTGGACAGATGATGTAATAACCGCCCCTATGTTTTCTTACCAGGCAAAATATACTTTACCAAAAGGATTTAATTTACAGGCTGGTTTAACCAGTCTTATTATTTCAAACCGCATTTATCTCGGACCATACTGGAATTATAAAATTAATGACAACTACATTGGATTTGGCTGGCAGGTAGCATGGAATTACGGAGTGCTGAATCAATTTGGTTTTGCAACTACTATTACAGGATGGGAACAACAACCTTCGATTGCGGTGGGACATGCATTTAAAAAAACGGCCCTTACTTTACGTGGTGACTTATACTGGACAAACACCTTTTATATAAGTGAAGGCGGCCATACTATTCCTAATCAAAACAGTTTTATTAATGGTGGTAGTCTTTCGGCAAGTTTCGAACAAAAATTATATAAAAACAGGGCTCTGGCAATCGGATTGAAGATGGACTATGTTCAATATCATATAATAGCGTGGCCGGCATTCCCTGTAAACGGAAAAAGGTATTGGGTACCCGAATTCCAGATTGGACTAAACTTATAACTTAAACTCAAAACAATGCCAGCTCGAAATTCCTATAAATACATCATTTTACTTCTCGTTCTTTTCTCCTGCTCCAAGAATCAGATTTTGCAGCAGCCTGATATAAGTCTCGGAAATGTGAACTTCATTTCGGATTCTTCCATGAAAAAAATGGAAGGTATATATACTTTGGGTTCCGGAAGCAGCGCATTGGGAACACAATTTGTTTGCAAAGCCTCTAAATATAAGGTTTCATTTTTCAGTAATGCAGGTGGCGTATTCATGATTCTTTCATACGGATTGGATCCTTCGGACAGCTCCCTGAAATTCTCGGGCTTCTGGAGATTCTCCCAGGTTCCGACACAGGGTTTGATAAACTTCACCCTTGATAAAGCAGATGCCCTTGCCTTTCTGAAAACAGGAGATATCAGCAATCTTTCTTTGCCCGGAAATTTTTATGACCCTGACAATAAAGCCTCTCCTATCACTTTGAAGTTTTCAAAGAATTTCTCTGCATATGCAAAAGCGACTCCGTTTGAAATTTATGCTCATCATGGCGTTCAGACAACTTCCAATCCGCCTTTTGCACAAAACTCTCTGCTGGGTGTAATGAATGATGAAGATTATGGTGTAAACGGTCTGGAGTTCGATGTGCAGCTCACGCTCGATCAGGTGCCCATCATGATGCATGATGGGAATATCGATATTCGTCTTACACAGAAAAGTCCGATCTCAGGTGATTATAACCAATATAGTTTTACATTTTTGGAAGATTATATAAGATTAGTGGATGGACAAAAAATTCCTTCTCTCGATCAGTGCCTTACAGCCTTCATCGACTCAACAACGATGAAATATTTCTGGATGGACATTAAAGGTGATGTTGGAATTTTTGAAGCTCTTTTACCCGTCGTACAGAAAGCATATGCGCATGCTGCAAGTGTAGGCCGTGAAGTAGTTATATATGCAGATATGCCCTCTAAAACAGTTATAGGACAATTTCAGTCTTATCCTGAATATCGCGCTTCTGGTTTGCCCACCATGTGCGAACTGACTTATCAGGATGTGGTTGACAACGGATGTACCCGCTGGGGGCCAAGATACTCGAGGGGTCTGCTGCTGAGTGATGTTGCTACTGCGCATGCCGCAGGGATAAGAGTGATCAGCTGGACCCTGAACCAGAAATCACTTATTGATAATTATATTCAAAACGGACAGTTCGATGGTTTTATATCTGATTATCCCAGTTATGTAGTGTATGATTTTTACACAATGAAATAAAAGATGAATTTAATTTTTGCCCATACCAATTTATCATGCGAATGAAAAAAATTATTGTAGCTGCTTTCACTTGTTTTATAGCCTGCCATGGTTTGGCTCAGAATGGCGAGGGGGAAACAGGGCCTTACCACAAATTCGCAGTATACGGCGGTGTGGGACCCAGTTATTTTTTTAATAATCTGATCATATTCAAGAACCAGGTCAATTCATTTGGATATGCATTTTCAGCCAGGGTGATGTGGGAACCCCAACATTCATTCCTGAGTATTGGAATTGAAACTGGTTATTTCCGTTTATATACTGCAAGTGGAACCATTTCTGATTCATTAAGCGGACAACAATCAAATGTGCATGTATCTAACTCAAGTATTCCCATTCAGCTGGTAATTTCTATGAAATTCTCAAAACAGATTTATGCCGACTGGGCTATGGGACAGTCCATAACATTCAACCAGGTTTCTGCTTCAGGAATTACCACCAATCATAATGCTACAACATGGTCCCTGGCAGACTTTACGGCAACAGTCGGCTACCGGTTCATTCAAAAAACCAGGATATCCTATGCAGCCGAAATTAAAGGATTCTATTCATCCAGTTACTCAAATGGTACCATTGCTGCAGTTTTCATTGTGGGTTACAGATTATAAAATTTCTATAATAGCTGAAAGGTTTGAAAATAAAAAAAGGGAGATATCTCCCTTTTTCATTACCTGAGTAATGGTTAAAACTACCTGCTAAAATTTTTATTTGGTTGCCGCACCAGGAGGAAAACTGGCCATGATTTTTTGAACTGCCGAATTAATTGCTTTCTCAGGATTGTTGGATGGAGCTTCGATATCCTGGTTACCAATTCCTTCCCAGAGAAGTTTTTGGGTAGAAGCATTGGCCACTTCAATAATTAATGATCCGGCAGTATAATTTTGAACGTTCACTGTGGTTGACATATTTCCACCCCCCCAGGCATAAGGCCTGTAACCACCACCATATCCGTATGAATTGGCAACAAGTTCTTTCTGATTCTTCATAATACTGGTAATATTAACCAGCAGATCTGGCGTTTCAGAAGGAGTAAATCCTTTGGCGATCATTTGAGCCTGTACGGCATTGATAACCCTCGTTTGATTAAACTGGCTAAGCGCCTGGTATTGTTGTTCAAGTTTTACTATTTTAAAAGTATGGAACTGACTGAAATTGGCCGTGCGGTCGTAATCGTTGGTTACAGTTAATGTGGGACCACAGGAGGTAAATAAAATCAAAGAAGATAAAATGATTGCTGACAGGTAGATCGATTTTTTCATAATAATAGTGTTTTGAAGAGAAATGCAACTAAAGTTAGTTAACCTGATTAATACCAAAGTGATTTTTAAATGTTTAACCGTAAAACACTTTAATAGAGCGGATATGTTTATCAGTTGAATCCGGCTGGGATGAATAATCTGATTAAATTTGATTTAATTATAGGCAGAACAGTAACAGGATAAAGATTCATTTCAAAATTACACCCTTAGCTGTAAACCATTTAATTTAACCGTTAAACGATAATTGTTGAATGAGGAACCCAGTTTTAAAAGGCATTCTCCTGGTCGTATCGTTTTTAAATACCCATTTTCTCCCTGCCCAGGATTCTACTTCCACACAAAAACAGATCTGGCCGGAATTAGATGTTTACTACAGGATCAACGAAAAATTCAGACTCTATTCTTTGATTTCAGGCACTAGGGCAAATTCAGAATATACAGATGGAACAGCTGGTATTTACCTGGATTATTTCGCTTTACCCTGGCTTAAGGGAAGGAATAAGACAGAATTAAGCGACTCAGGGAGGGGATACATTTGGTGGTTCAGGGCGGGCTACTCCTATTCGGATGCTCCGCCAGGTGATAAAAAAAAAGTAGTGAATACATTTGAAACGGAAACTAATAATAGTTTTCGTTTGCCGGAAGACATCATTCTTCAAACCAGAAACCGTTTAGACTGGAGATGGGTAAACGGTGAATTCCAGCCTATTTACAGGCCCCGTGCTAAATTTATCCGGAATCTAAAAACTGAATATCTGACCTTTAACGCTTACTTATGGGGCGAATACTTTTTTTATTTAAATGATAATACACAGAACAGATTTCGATTATGTTTTGGAACTCAAATCAAGGTTTTAAGATATCTAAGTTTTGAAACATATTATTTACACCAGTTTCAGAATAAACAATATGTGGAACCCTTGAATGCAATCGGTTTGCAATTCAATGTATATTTTAAATCAAAACAATATGAAAGGTTATTAGCATCTGAACAATAATAAAAACCTTGAAAATTAAAGATGTCTTTTAATTTCCAATGATATGTTATTGTAATTTTTTAGCATAACCCGTATTAGAAATCATAAGCTTCATATTCTTCGCAGGAAGATCAAGTTCCCCGTTGTTAATAGCAGTAAGACCGTTGCTGAAAGTTTTATAATTTATAGTACCTGAAATAGGATCCCCATTTGTAACCGTAGAATTGAAACTCTGACTTATGAAAGCCAATGTTCCTGTGGTGATCATCATCGTCAGCTGATCATTGGGTTTATTTACACTACTTCCATTTACCGTTATTGTTGTTCCGGACTGAGAAATGCTACCGTTATCAAAAAAATCTACCATTTTCCCTTTAGACATATACAAATACCCTGAACTTACCTTAAGGGCGTCGTCCACATATGTTTTTATTTCTTCAATTTTCTTACGAGCAATATCTCCCCTGATCCCCCCGGGCAGCGGCTTTGCCGGTGTTGAAGAAACAGCCGTAGTTACAATTTTACCATCTGATCCCACAGACAGAGAACTAACATTTGTAACTTTCAATTCTCCATCGGCAAAAACCTGGACGGTCCTTGTCCACACATAAGCAGCAAGCTGCGCACGATTAGCTGCTGCTGCGGAGGAAACCTGCAGACTCAGATTTGTTTTATTATTCGCCTGGGCAGAAACAGTATTTGACAGAACAATAAAAAAGCTGCAATAAAATAAAAGTTTTTTCATTTTGACTTAATTAAGGTTTAATAATTTGAGACAGAGGCGGATGTTGATTTTTGCACAAGATGTAACCAATGAAATTACATTCAATAAATCAATTCAAGTCGTTTATCGGTTAAATGAGAAATCAAATTCTTGATTTACAGATTAATAGGGCTTAAATTTGGAAACAGAAATAACCGCTGCATATGCGAAAATATTTTCTCTCTGCATTCATTCTAAAATTATCCATATCAACAGTTTTTGCACAAACTTCAACCAATTGGCCAAAAGCAATTAACCATAACGATACCATCATAAAAATATATCAACCCCTTATTGAGAGTTATGTCAGTAATACTGTCGTTGCCAGGAGTGCCTTTTCAATTTTATTAAAAGGAAAAACAGAACCGGTATTCGGTGCATTATGGATAAATGCCATCATCCAGACGAATCGCATAGACCGTACAGCCATTATTGAAAAAATAAAAGTAAACGATGTAAAATTTGCAGGAGATTCCGTAGCATCAAAAGTCGCGAGACTGAAATTAATTTTAGAAACCGAAATACCAAGATGGGGCATTGTGATCTCACTTGATCAGCTGGAAGCATCCATTGAAGCGAACGGAACCAATGGTACCCTTTCTTCTGATAATCTGTCTACAACCCCGCCTAAAATTATTTATGCAAATAAACCTTCCATACTCGTATTGATTGAAGGTGATCCAAAAGTTCAGGAGAATAAAGAAATGGGAGTTGAACTTGTTATGAATACCCCGTTTACCATCGCTAAAATAAAAGACCTCTACTATTTAAACGGTTCAGGCAAATGGTTTACTTCCAAAGACGTTAACGGCCCATGGGCTTACACTAAATCAATACCAAATGCCCTCAATAAACTAGACAATGCCATTAAGGAAAATGATAAAAAAGAAATGGATAAGGCAGCTGCAGACAGTGCGGCCAAAACTATTCCGGAAATTTTGGTGAGTACCGTTCCCGCTGAATTGATTCAATCAAACGGTGAAGCTGATTTTTCTCCAATCAAAGGCACCGGCCTTCTGTATATGACAAATACGAACAATGATGTATTTATGAATATTGCAGATCAGCAGTATTATGTTTTATTATCGGGAAGATGGTATAAATCCACCAGCCTGAAAGGTGACTGGACATTCACCCCTTCAGATAAATTACCTGCAGATTTTACAAAAATACCCGACGATTCAGAAAAAGCGAATGTCTTATCCAGCGTTGCCGGAACCGATCAGGCCGTGGATGCCCTCATGGATGCTCAGATTCCTCAGACAGCAAAAGTGGACAGGAAAACCGCTACCACAACAGTCAAATATGATGGTGAACCAAAATTTGTTGCGATTGAAGGAACGGATCTGCAATATGCCGTTAACACCAGCTCCACGGTATTATTATCAGGCAAAACATATTACTGTGTCGATAATGGGATTTGGTTTGAAGCGATCAGCCCGAAAGGTCCCTGGACAGTTTCTGTAACAAGACCACCTGACGTAAGTAAAATTCCTCCGAGCACACCTGTTTACAATGTCAAATATGTTTACGTGTATGAAACAACTCCCCAATATGTATATGTAGGTTACACTCCTGGATATATGGGGTGTTATGTGTATGGACCCACTGTTATTTATGGTACCGGGTTTTATTATAATCCCTGGTATGGACCTTATTATTATCCAAGACCTGTTACATACGGATTCAGTATGCATTATAATCCATATTATGGATGGGGTGTAGGATTTCATTATAGCGCAGGCTGGTTCAATTATAGCGTCTACAGAGGTGGCTACCATGGCGGTTACTGGGGTCCGCCGATGTTCAGACCACCTTATTACCGGCCGCCTGGTTATCCGCCTTATTATCGTCCGCCGTATTATCCACCACACGGTTACAGGCCTCCTGTTGCAACTCCATACTACAGAGGTGGAAATAATAATGTAACCATCAACAATAATATCAATACCAACATTTACAGAAATAATAAAAGTGTAACCACCAACGACCGGGTTCGTCCGATGCCTTCAACAAGGCCTTCGACGATGCCGGCTACACGTCCTGCAACAGGAACCCCGAATAACAGTCTGCCTTCAACAGGAAATCCGAATAATAGATTACCTTCTACCCAGCCAGCTGCGAGACCTTCCGTTCCTAATAGTAATATTCAAACGGACCGGCAGGGAAATGTATTTCAAAAAAATGGGAATAACTGGCAACAAAGTAATGGAAACAGCTGGCAGAATGTAAATCAAAACCGTCAGGGCGAAATTAATAAACTGAATCAGCAACAACAGATTCAGAACAGGGGAAATAACAGAACAAATAATTTTAATCAATCAAGACAGACAGCTCCAGCTCAGCAACCTGCGCAACAAAGATCTGCGCCGGCTTCCAGAGGTGGCAAGAGGTGAATGTCAAATAAAATCTTAATTATGAATCATACTAAATTCTGTGTTTCGAACAAAATGAGGAACTGTCTCAGAACATTCAGTGTCCTGTTTTTAGCCTTAGCAATTTCAATAAATACGATGGCTCAGCAGGACTCAACAAATATTAAGCGTGAGAAACAATTAAAAAATATTGCAAAATTGAATATCAGCAGCTGGGTTTTATATTCAAATGGTTTTCAATTAGCATATGAAAGATTATTATCCAGCCATACCAGCATCACATTGTTTGGTGGTTATATAGAGTTTCCCATGCCGTCTATTATTGCCAATAGTGCACTTAATTTTGACAAGGACAAGACGAAAAGTGGATACAGCTTTGGATCAGAATTTCGTTTTTATCTTTCCAAAGAAAATAAATATGATGCGCCGCATGGCGTTTACCTGGCACCCTTTATAAGTTTTTATCATTTCAATAATCAGAGGAACGGCCATGATTCGACAAATCAGGATCAACTCACATTGAATACGACGATGGATTTTTTAAATATCGGAGGTGAACTCGGTTATCAGTTCGTAATAAAAAAGAGATTTACGGTAGATTGCGTTTTATTCGGTCCGGCTATTACCAGTTATTATTTTAGTCTGCAATTGAATGGCAGCACTTCAGGAGACCACAGTCAGGAGGTACAGGATATCCTGGACGCAATTAAGCAGAAATATCCACTTATAAAAGACTTAACAAGCGGCGAAAAATTAAGCAGCAGCGGGGTATCCAATTTCTGGAGCCTGGGATTCAGATATGTCGTTCAGATCGGGTACAGATTTTAAAATTCTATTTAATTAATCAGGCCTGGGAAGAAATTTTACAAATTTCCTTTTTTAAATTCTTCTATCGCATGATGAGCTGCCCTTGCCGTGATTGCCATAAATGTAAGAGATGGATTCTGATTTCCTACAGACGTCATACATGATCCATCCGTTACAAAAACATTTTTGCATTTGTGCAATTGATTCCATTTATTCAACATGGAAGTTTCAGGATTTTTCCCCATCCGTATTCCACCCATCTCATGAATATCCAATCCAGGCGCCTGCTTATTATCGTTCTGTATAATATTTTTACATCCTGCAGTTTCCAATATCTCAGCACCCTGGGTTAAAAAATCCTTTACCATCTTCTCATCATTTTCATCGTAAGCAACTGAAGTAATAAGCTGTGGTATGCCCCACTCATCTTGTAGATCTTTGCTTAATCTTACATGATTGCTCTTTTTAGGTATCACTTCACCCTGCATAGACATATAAACTGACCATTCCCCTGCCTGCGACATCCTATTTTTAAAATCTTCACCGATGCCGGGTTGTGAAATATCGTTACCAGTATTTCGATAGGCACCCCAGAAAACGAGGTAACCCCGTTGAAAATCTTCTTCCTGTTTATAAACATTTCTGAAATTAGGCATCAATGGTGACACCGGCCTTCTGCCATAATAATATTCATCAGAAAATCCGTCAATGCCGGCGGAAATGGAGCCTCTGTAATTTTGAAATGCAATATATTTTCCAAGAATATCATGATCATTTCCCAAACCTTCGGGGAAACGGCGCGAAGTAGAATTCAATAATATAAGATTACTGTTC
>Ga0206912_1081_pt2 | contig 22963 bp, 22 predicted proteins | sample Alteio_BWOrgHeat_75_FD_152933 | JGI IMG/M metagenome (GOLD analysis project Ga0206912, IMG submission 152933) | Enriched cells from forest soil in Barre Woods Harvard Forest LTER site, Petersham, Massachusetts, United States -... | ecosystem: Environmental > Terrestrial > Soil > Temperate forest >... | reverse complement strand
CGCCTTTGGTATGGCCCGGAGTGTGCAACACCAGAAGCTGCATACCGCCCAGTTTTACGGTATCATGATCGTGCAGTAAACGGTCGGCCCTAACAGGTTGAAAAGTGCTGCCCTTGCCTCCGAATGCAAAATCAGAATTGCCGCCATCGGCCAGTACAGGCGCGTCGTTTTCGTTGATCATCATTTTCGCGCCTGTTATTTTCTTTACTTCAGCCGTTCCGCCTACATGGTCGAAGTGTGCATGTGTGGCCAGAAATATTTTAATATCCGAAAATTTGAACCCCAATGCCTCTACATGCGAGCGGATCATGGGCGCCGATCCTGGCATTCCGGTATTGATGAGTATATGCCCCTGCGGGGTGGTAATGAGGTAGCAGGCAAGGTCGTAAGTGCCAACATAATACAGGTTACCGGCAATGCGGAAAGGTTCGTAATCCTTCACCCATTCTTCATTTGTAATAGGAGGCGGTATAAGTTTTTGGGCAGATGAGAAAAAGCTGATAAGCGATAAGTTCGCTATCAGCAAGGTTATTTGGAGTGATCTTTTTAAGGTCATGATAATTAGAAATTAGAGATCAAGGTAATTTAAAAATACGATAAACAAAAAAAACGCAAGCGTTTTGGCGCTTGCGTTTCTTCTTGTGATCCCATTTGGATTCGAACCAAAGGCCTACAGATTAGAAATCTGTTGCTCTATCCAGCTGAGCTATGGGACCATCGCCCCGAAGTCCCGGGGCAGTGCAAAGATGCAAAAAACTGCTTAAAAATGGAATTTGAAATAAAATTATAAGGGCACCACTGACTGTTTTAAACTGAAATCTAACTTTTTTAAGCCACGCATATTTAAATTACAATAAGAAATTATACTTTTAGCAGATTTATTTATAAAAACTTAATTGTATGATCATAATTGCTGACGGTGGTTCAACAAAAACAAACTGGTGCCTGCTTACACAGGATGGTAAAAAAGTATACTTTAATACGGAAGGTTATAATCCCTATTTTTCGAGTATAGCCTACATAGTTAACTCATTGCACGAAAGTTTACCCACTGATTTGGAGATCGACAAAATAACTGAAGTAAATTACTACGGCGCGGGCTGCTCGACCGAAGAAAAACGTAACCAGGTTAAGGAAGCCATGAGCGCTGTTTTTAAAAACGCCGCTGTTTATGTTGGGCATGACCTGCTTGCCGCGGCAAGGGCTCTGCTTGGGACCAATGCCGGTTTTGCGGCAATATTAGGCACAGGCACCAATACCTGCCTTTATGACGGAAAAGATATTATTAATAATATTGATTCGGGCGCTTATATATTGGGTGATGAAGGCAGCGGCTGTTACATAGGCAAAAAATTATTGGCCGATTATTTAAGGGGATACATGCCAGAAGCCGTGCGCCAGAATTTTTGGGACACCTATCATCTTACCCCTGATGATGTGAATGAGGAGGTTTATACCAAACCATTGGCTAACCGCTTTTGCGCTGGTTTCAGCAAGTTTGTGTATGATAATAATGTGCATATTGAATACTCACGCAACCTGGTAAAAACCTCGTTTGAAGATTTTTTCAGGAACCTGGTTACGCATTATCCCGATTATAAAAAATATACATTTAATTGTATTGGTTCGGTTGGCTATAATTTCAGGAATGTTTTAGAAGAAGTGGCTACAGAAAACGGAATGGTAGTGGGCAACATTATCCGCTCGCCTATAGACAACCTGGTTAAGTACCACATGGAAGCCGCCGCCAGCAGGGTATAATTCATTAAATTGAGGAAAGACTGTATGAAATAATACTTACGCACAATTGCTAAGTGTTATTTTATTTTTATACCGCTACCGCCCCCTTAATATGGGGCCACGGATCATAATTTTCCAATTCAAAATCCTCAAACTTAAACTGAAAAATATCTTTTACCTCAGGGTTGATCTTCATGGTTGGCAACGGACGCGGTTCGCGGCTTAATTGCAGCCTTGTTTGCTCGAGGTGATTATTATAAAGGTGCGCATCGCCGAAAGTGTGTACAAAATCCCCCGGCTCGAGGTCGCATACCTGGGCTACCATCAACGTAAGCAAAGCGTAGGACGCTATATTAAACGGAACACCCAAAAATATATCAGCGCTTCGTTGATACAACTGGCAAGACAACTTACCCTTAACTTCTCCTTTGGATGAGTCGGGGGGCGCAACGTAAAACTGGAACAGCATATGACAGGGGGGCAACGCCATTTGGTTAACATCGGCCACGTTCCAAGCCGAAACAATAATACGCCGCGAATCGGGGTTGTTTTTTATCTGGTTAATAACCTGGCTAATCTGGTCGATATGTCCGCCGCCGGGCGTTGGCCATGAGCGCCATTGGTAGCCATAAACCGGGCCCAGGTTGCCTTCGGCATCCGCCCATTCGTCCCAAATGCGTACGCCGTTATCTTTTAAGTACTTTATATTGGTATCGCCCTGTAAGAACCATATCAGCTCATGGATGATAGATTTTAAGTGCAGTTTCTTGGTGGTAACCAGCGGAAAGCCATCCTGCAGGTTAAAACGCATCTGGTAGCCAAACACGCTGATAGTGCCGGTGCCGGTACGGTCATGTTTTTGGGTGCCGGTTTCCATTACATGGCGCATAAGATCGAGATACTGCTTCATTTGTTAATGAGTGAATGTTTAATTCCGGTACAAATAAAAATAATCTATTTTTGGTATCCTAACGGATGTTTAAAAATAGATGCCGTGTTAATCATTATATGATCATATTTCCTAATGCAAAGATAAATATCGGCCTCAATATAACCGAACGCCGTGCGGATGGCTACCATAACCTGGAAACCATATTTTACCCGGTAAGGATACATGACGCGCTGGAAGTTATTGAGGCCAACGAACTAAGTTTTGAATCGTCGGGTCTGGATATTCCCGGCAGGGTAGAAGATAATCTTTGTATAAAGGGTTATCACTTACTTAAAAAGTATCATGATATACCTCCGGTAAAAATTCATTTGGCCAAACATATTCCCATAGGGGCGGGACTGGGCGGCGGGTCGGCCGATGCTGCTTTTTTTATCCGGCTGATGAACGATAAGTTTGATCTGAGGTTAACAATTGATCAGCAATTAAGTTACGCCCGGCAATTAGGCGCCGATTGTGCTTTTTTTATTGAAAATAAGCCGGTATTCGCTTTTGATAAAGGCGATGAATTTGAACCTATAAAACTCGACTTGGGTAATTACGAAATAGTGCTGGTAATGCCGCCCGTGCATATCTCTACTTCCGAAGCCTACGGCGGCGTAAAACCGGCCATGGTTAAGGAGTCGTTATTAGAACTGATCTATAGGCACCTTACCGAATGGCGAAGCTGTATAAAAAATGATTTTGAAACCAATGTATTCAAAAACCATATAGAAATAAGGGGCGTAAAGGCGGCATTATACGAGGCCGGGGCAATATATGCGGGCATGAGTGGGAGCGGGGCATCTGTATTCGGCATATTCGCCCAAACACCCAACCTGGAAGAACTGGAGCAAGCCAACCAGGTATTTTATAATATTTAAAATTTTTCAATCAACTCCCTGAATCTTCACTAACACCACGGCCAAAGGCTTCTACCAGGTCGTGGCCGCCGCGCCCTTGTGCAACAGCGGTAAGCAGCCTGTTATGTACAAGCGCGCACGCGGGTGCGGGCATTTCGCTTTTTTGAGAAAGATTTACCGCCAGGCGCGCGTCTTTATAGGCCAACTTAGCTTTAAAACCCACTGGCTCATATTGTTTATTAGCTATTAATTTGCCGTAGTTTTGATAAATAGGCGCGTTAAAAAGGGTGCTACTGAAAAACTCACTCACTTTTGCGCGGTCGAGGCCACTTTTTTCGGCCATGGTAAATGCTTCGGCCATCATTTCCAGCGAAACCATGATCATAAAGTTGCCTGCTATTTTTAAAACATTCGCACTGCCAACATTTTCGCCAAAATCAAATATGCCCTGGCCTAACTGTTCCAAAATAGGGCGGGCAATTTCTTTTGCTACTTTATCGCCCGATGTGCATATCCATAGTTTTTTTGCCGCAGCGCTTTCGGGTCGTCCAAAAACGGTGGCTACTATATAACTGCTGCCTGCATCGCTATGCAGTTTGGCCAATTGTTCGGATGTTTCGGGCGCGATCGTACTCATAGAGATATGTATGCCGCCTTTTGGTAATGTTTTTAAGATGCCATTTTCGCCAGTGGTATTTGCAAATACAACTTCATCATCCGAAAGCATACTGATCACTACAGGCACGCCATTTGCCGCGTCGGCAGGGGTTTTACACCGCGTAATATACGCTGCATCCAAATTATCGACCTTTGAAGCGGTGCGGTTATATACCTGCAAATGATAACCCGCCCCGATCAGGTTTTTAGCCATATGAAGGCCCATATCTCCCAGGCCTACAAACCCTATTTTCTTTTCCATGGTAATTAATTGATATAGTCCCTGTCCTCGTCGCTTAGTGTACCGGTTTTTTCTTCCCGGTAATCATCGTCGGGGAAACTTCCGCTAATACTCCGTACTTTTTTTGGCCGGCCCACCAGCCAGCCCAAAATAAAGGCAATAACCGACACACATCCCATCGCGGCCAGTTTTGACAAATAGAACGTACTAAACAAAAAGGTGAACTTTACCGACTCGGTATTTTGCATTAGTATTACAGTAAGCAATACCGTAATAAAAATGATAACCATTGTTTTTATGCGCATGATAATTGGTTTTTACAGTTTTAGCCAATATCCGGTTTTTAAATGTGTAAATAAAATTCAATTATGCTTAAAGGCTGAATTCATGTTTGGGATAGTCAAAATAAACCAGTTTACCATTATCGCGTACAGCGTTCCATTTGGTTATATTAAATTCAATAAGGGCAACCGCGTATGTGGGCATATCCTGTATTTGCCCCGTCAGGTAATGCAATAGGTAGCTTATGCCGGGGTTATGGCCCACCAGGCCAATAAAATCCTGCTCATCGGGCAGTTCTTTAACAATTTCAATTAATTCATCCTGGCCGGCTTCATAAATACCTTTTATTTCATGCGCCGCCGGTATACTTAAATGTTGTGAAAATACGTTGGCTGTACTTATAGTGCGCAAAGCCGGGCTTGATACCAATAACCGCGGAATAAGTGAACGAGCCTTTAAACGCCCTGCCATAACAGCGGCATCACGCAAGCCCGAATGTTGCAGCGGCCGCTCAAAATCCCTGTAGCCTGTTTCGTGTGTGGCTTTGGCATGTCTTATCAATAATAGCTTTTTCATAAGGCTGCAAATTAGTTAGTTGAACAGGTAACTCTCAAGACTATGGAAAACTTCTTTTTCTTCAACAACATCCATACCTGTGTCTTGTTTCGGTTATATTTATCCGTTAACAAAATTTATGATCTCTTTTTCAGCAATATTGTTCATACATTTAAAATGCCCCAGCGGGCACCGGGGCAAGCCAAATTTTGAACATGGCCTGCAAGGCAGTTCAATACCGGCAACTAAAACTTGGTTTACCTTATAGGGCTGTACACCCAATAATTCGGGCGCGGTACCCCCCCATATTGACACAATGGGCCTGTTAAAAGCTTCAGCTATATGAGTTAGGCCGGTATCAAAACCTATTACATTTGCCGCCTTTGATACCAGGAACACCGATTCATCCAATGAGGTTATTCCGCAGGCATTATATATTTTGCCGCCCAGGGCGGTTGCAATACTATCGCCATTAGCTTTAACATCATTACCGCCAAGCAGTAAAACCGGGCTATTGAGTTCACGACATATACTGATTATTTTTTCGTTAGGCATACGTTTGGTAAAATGCGCGGCGCCTATTATAAATGCAGCGTAATTATCCCGGTGCGAAGCGGGGAGTAACTTATCCAATTGATAATTTGCTTTGATATAATAATCAATAGGCTGCTCATCATTTTTCACCCCTAAAAATGCAACAGTTTTCATATACCGGTCGACCAAATGTACGGGGGGCACCAATTTTAAATGAAGTTTTAAACTTAGCCACTTGCGAATAGCCTGTTTTTTAAAAGTTGACGAGGGAATACCTGTCCTGATCTTAATTAACGCGGTACGCAGGTTATTATGCAGATCAATGATATAGTCATACTGCCCGGTTTTTATCTCTTTGATCGTGTCAGACAGATCGGGTTTCAACAAAAGCAGTTGATCAATGTAAGGGTTATTATCGTAAATATATTGAAAGGCTGGTTTGGTTAAAAAATGAATTTCGGCCGCGGGCAGTTGTTTTTTCAGGCAACGCACAACGGGGGTTGTGTAAATGATGTCGCCCATCGAGCTAAAACGGATAACCAGTATCTTCATTTCGCGCTGTTTAGGTAACCTGGTTCCTTATCTTTTGAATAATGGCTGTTGAGGAATAGCCTTCAACAAAATCAATTGTTTTTACCTCGCCGCCATTGGCAATTACTTCCTTGCCACCAATAATGCTATCAATAGTGTAATCGGCGCCTTTTACCAATATATCGGGCATCAGTTCAGTGATCAGGTTTAACGGCGTGTCATTATCAAACAATACTATTGCGTCAACAAAAAACAATGCCGCCAATAATAAAGCCCGGCTTTCCTGGTTATTTACCGGCCTGTCATCGCCTTTTAAGCGTTTTACCGAGGTATCAGTATTTAAACCTATTATCAGCCTTTCGCCCAATTCAGCGGCTTTTACCAGGTAAGTTATATGGCCCGTATGCAACAGATCGAATACACCATTGGTAAAAACTACTTTTTGGCCCAGGAATTTCCAGGAAGCGATTTTTCTTTTAACAGAAGTTACGTCTATTATTTTACTTAACAGGGTATGTTCCAATTGGGCTCTCATATCATCAGATCATTAAAAGAGGTCATCAACAGCTTTGCAAAGTATATGCCCAATAAGAATATGCATTTCTTGTATGCGCGCTGTAATGGTTGATGGTACAATGATATTCAAGTCGCAAAGCTTATTCATTCCGCCGCCGTCACGCCCCGAAAGGCCCAAAGTTGCACATTTGCTGTTTTTTGCCGACCTGAAAGCATTGAGTATCCCCTCACTGTTACCGCTGGTTGAAATGCCGATAAATAGATCGCCGGGTTGTGCCAATGCTTCCACCTGGCGCGAAAAAACATGCTCGTAACCATAATCATTAGCTATAGATGTAATAGCTGATGTATCAGTGGTAAGCGCAATTCCCGGCAAAGCCCTACGGTCCTTAACAAAGCGCCCGCTTAGTTCGGCGGCAATGTGCTGCGCATCGGCGGCGCTGCCGCCATTGCCCGCGATTAAAACTTTATTGCCATTTTTTATTGCAGCGGTTATCATTTCGCAGGCCCTTTCAATATCCGGCGCAAGGGTGTCTATTACCTTTTGAATAATATGCTGATGGTCCTTAAGTTCTTCAATAACCATTTGTTTATTTTTTCTTCGCTTTAAAAACCTGCGTTATTTCCTGCAATGATAGTGCATTCAAACATCTTTCTTTGTATAAACCGCCTTTCCGGGCAACTAATACGCCGTAACGCATATCTAAAAACCCTTCGGTTCGGTGCGCGTCGGGGTTAATAGACAGCCAAACACCTTTATCCAACGCGTATTGGTGCCAGCGCCAATCAAGGTCAAGACGTAGCGGATTGGCATTAATTTCTATCACTACATTATTTGCCGCGCAGGCATCAATTACTTTTTTATGATCGAACGTATAACCATTACGGCTTAATAATAACCGCCCTGTAGGATGACCAAGTATGGTAGTGTACGGATTTTCAATGGCTTTTATCAATCGTTCGGTCGCCTTTTCTTCATTCATTTTCAGGTTCGAATGTACCGAAGCTACTATAAAATCAAATTTTTTCAATATTTCTTCAGGATAATCCAGCGAACCATCATTTAAAATATCCGACTCGATACCTTTAAATACATGAAAATCGCTGATCTTTTTATTGAGATGATCAATTTCTTCGTGCTGCTGTAAAACCCACTCAATGCTTAACCCTTTTGCATAAAAAGCGCTTTTACTATGGTCGCACATACCTAGGTATTCCAGCTTAAGGTTATCACGGCAAAACAGGGCCATTTCTTCTATCGTATTAACTCCATCGCTCCAGGTGCTATGGTTGTGCAATGTGCCTTTCAGGTCATTATAGTTTATTAATTGCGGCAGTTTATTAGCGGCGGCTTTTTCAATAAAGGTAGTGCCTTCGCGCAGTTCCGGCCTTATAAACGCAAGCCCGGCTTTTTGGTAGATCATTTCTTCACTTTCGGGCTGGTCGGGGTCTTCAACGGCGCGCGCTAAGACCGCCTTAACATGCTCCTCGTTTCCTGTTTTTTCAAAATAGGTATTAAAAAAATATCGTTTTTCTACACAATAAACGCATACTTTCAAGCCATTTTCCAACTCTCCCTCAAGATGATGTTCTTTGATGGTTACTTTTTTAAGTATCTCTGAGTGCAGAACGGTAGCAAAGGCTATGTCTTTATCGCGTGTACCCAATACAACCGTAAGCTCTGTAATAATTTCGCATAAACGGCGAAAATCACCCGCAAGTTCTACCAGTACGTTTGAAAATATATCCCTGAATTGCCCGATCAGTTGTTTGGCTTCCTGCTCTATTTGCGCATACAAAAATTTTCCGCTGCTGGCCATAGCGAATTCAATAGCTTTGCGTATCTCTTCCTGTGTTTTTAAACCGAAGCCTTTTGCTTCTATTAAACGGTTCTCGTTACAGGCATAATAAAGCTCGCCCACCGTTTCAATGCCCATTTCATGCCATATAACTGATACTTTTTTTGCACCAATGCCTTTTATAGCCATCATTTCAACAACACCGGGCGGGGTAGCGGCCAATAGTTCCTCCATCTCCACCATTGTGCCGGTGTTCAGCAGTTCAACTATTTTTGCTGCCAGGCTTTTGCCTATGCCATCAATTTTTTCCAGTTCTTCAAAACTTTTTCCGGCAACGGTAAAGGGCAGTTTATCCACCTTAAAAGCAGCGTTAGCTATTGATTTAACCTTGAACGGGTTAATATCATGCAACTCCATTAATTGAGAAAGCAGGCGAAGTTTACGGGCTATGGGTTTGTTTTCCATATTCTACTATTAAAACTTAAGCGGAATGTTTATAATGGTAGGGTTTTAAATTAAGTTCTTTTGTTTTTTCAGCTGCCAAATGGAGGTTGAATTTAGTTTGCATATTAGCCCAGATATCAGCTGTGCCACCGAATACTTTTGCAATTCTAAAAGACATTTCAGGAGTAATGTCTGATTGTTCGTGAATTATTTTATTCAGGCTTTGACGGGAAATACCCAACATTTTTGCCGCCGCAGTTACTGTTAATTCATTGGCAACAATTACTTCTTCGCGCAAAATTTCGCCTGGGTGTATATGTCTCATTTGTCTTTTCATAACGCTTTTTTAATGATAATCAATATAGTCAAGGTCATAAGCATGTTGCCCGTCAAAACGAAATATTATTCTATAATTCTTATTAACATTAATGCTCCAATAGTCTTTCAATTCTCCCGACAACTTGTGAATATTCCAGTTTTGAAATGCCCCAAAATCTTCCGGTACATGTTGAGCACTATCAATAATATCTAACATTCTTTCAATACGATTGATTTGATCGACAGGTAATTTACTTGTATTTCCTTGCTCCCATAACAATCGAAGCCCTTTATGCTTAAAATTTTGGATCATTTTAATTGTAAACTGTAAATTTACAATTGTCAATTTTAAAATACAAATTATATTCTAAACGAAAAGACTTACGAAGTTTTTTAAAATTTCGTAAGTCTAATATTTTCAATAGTCAATAGCACATTATCTATGAACCATCAACTACTTCACCACCACATCATACTCCATCCTGGCCAGTGGAGTACGCATCATTTGGGTTACGTTTTTTATTTGCTCGTAAACGTTGTAATTTTCGCCTAATTCTGATTTAAGCATACGGGTTTTCATATCTGCGCCGAAGCTGGAGCTTAATTTGTTAAGAACGCTTTTCTGCTCGGGATAGGCGACCAACCTGTAGTCTTTTAATTTAGCTTTTTTAGCTGCCGATTTAACAGCGTCGTCAATATTGCCTAAACGGTCAACCAGCCCAATATTCACGGCTTGCGCGCCTGTCCACACACGGCCCTGGCCAATGCTGTTTATATAGGCTTGTGTTTTATGGCGTCCTGCGGCAACAGCGTTTGTAAAATCGCCGTAGCCGTGGTTTATCTCACTTTGAAGTATAGCCCTTTCGTCGGGGGTTAAGGGCCTCGTTGTATTGCCGAGGTCGGCAAATTTTCCGGTTTTAACGCCATCAAACGTTACACCCAGTTTGCTGTTAAATAGCTTTTGCATATTTGGCAGTATAGCAAAAATGCCTATTGAGCCTGTAATGGTATTAGGTTCGGCAAAAATAGAATCGGCCGCGCACGAAATATAATACCCACCTGATGCAGCTACATCGCCCATTGATACAATAATAGGTTTAACTTTTTGGGTAAGCATTACTTCGCGCCATATTACATCAGATGCCAGTGAACTGCCGCCCGGCGAGTTTACCCGAAGCACCACGGCCTTTATATTCTTATCCAACCTTACCTTGCGCAACGCTTTTGATATGCTCTCAGACCCAATGCTATTATCGTCACCTTCGCCGCCTGCTATATCGCCCAAAGCATAAACTACCGCTATACGATTGGTAGAAACTTCTTTATTGTCTTCATCTTCGCTCTTGGTGTATTCGCTTAACTCAACGCTTTTCAAGTCATCTTTAGGTTTGACGTTAGTGTTTTCTTTAAGCTCATTTAAAATTTCGTCCTTATATTTTAAGCCGTCAACCAACTTGTATTTTAATGCATCTTCGGGCTCCCTGATGCGCATTTGGTCCGCGTAAGTAAATAACGAATCTTTATTTAGGTGGCGGCTGTTAGCTATCCCGGTCAAAAAATGATCATATAACGAACCCAGGTACGAAGTAACCTGCAAACGGTTAGCATCGCTCATTTTTGTTAAAATAAGCGGTTCAACGGCGCTTTTATAAGTGCCTACTTTAATAACCTGTGCCTCAATGCCCAATTTATCCAATGCCCCTTTCAAGAAGGTGATCTGCGAGCTAAAGCCGCTAAATTCAAAAATGCCTTTGGGGTTGATATAAACTTTATCGGCAACCGATGCCAGGTAATAAAATCCCTGGGTATAAATTTCGGAATAGGCGATAATGAACTTTCCTGATTTTTTAAAATTTATTAGGGCGTTACGTATTTCCTCGGTGGTAGCTTCGCCAGATAGCATATAGCTTTCATCTAAAAATATGCCTTTGATGTTATTATCGGTTTTCGCCTTTTTTATATTGGCTAAAATATCTTTTAACCCTATTGATTTATCGCCGTCGAGGCCCAAAAAGCTTAATACCGCCAACGGGCTGCTGGCCGTACGTTCGGCAATAGGATATTTTATGGAGATGTGCAAAACAGAGTTAGCATCAACCACAACAGTTTTCTCGCTGCTGGCGGCTGCTATAATGCCGGCAAAAACTAAAATTACTATAATGGTGGTTAATATTATGCCTACGAAAGTTGCTAATACAAATTTGAAAAATTGTTTCATTTACTATTATAAATATTTATATCTATGCAAACTTAGTAAAACCATATGGTATAATATTAAGAGCGATACCTATAATATTTGTTACAACAATGAATAACGTTTTTTTATTATTGGGTAGCAACCTGGGCGACAGAAATTTGTTGCTTCAACAGGCTATACAGCATATTGAGGAAGACATAGGTGCGGTTGTAAAAAAATCGTCGGTTTATGAAACGCAATCATGGGGAAAAACTGACGAGCCTGATTATTTAAATAGGGTTATTGAAATACAGACCGCCCTGCAGGCGCAAGGTATTCTTCAAAAAATATTGGCCATTGAGCAAACTATGGGAAGAAAACGCGAACAAAAATGGGGATCGCGCGTTATTGATATTGATATTTTGTTTTTTAATTCGGCAATTATTAATGAGCCGGGGCTGCATGTACCACACCCCGAATTGCATAAACGCAGGTTTACGTTAGAACCGCTTGCCGAAATAGCGCCTGATTTTATTCATCCGGTTTTTAAGAAAAATAGTTTACAATTGAAAAATGAGCTGAAAGACAGCTTAATTGTAAAAAAAATATAAATTTGACAGGCTTAACTACTTGTATGGCAGACACTTTTTCTAATCTTGATCTTGATCTTACCCTTTTGCATGAAATTGCGGATGGCAGCGACGAGTTTATTGTTGAATCAATAACTATGTTTTTGGAGCACATACCAACTTCGCTGCAGGATATAAACAACGCGGTGTTAGCTAAGGATTGGAACACGGTGGCAGCTGAAGCACATAAATTAAAGGCTACTTTAGGCTTTTTTGGCATGTTGAACAGCCAGGAATTAATTCAGGAAATTGAACTAAGCTGTAAAGCAGACACGCCGGATGAATTGGATATAGCGACAAAATTTAAACAGGTTCAGGCATTTATTGCAGCCAATACAAGTGCATTAACAAAAGTGCAGGAAGAAACAAAGGCAAGGCTTTAAATTTGTTCTATTTTAAAGCTGTAACTCTCCATAATTAAATTTGCCAATAAGTTTTTACAGGCAAGCTCAACTTTAGCCTTCGCGGTTTCGGCATTGTCAGCTTCAATTTGCAGGGATATGTGCTTGCCTATACGTATATTTTGTATTTCGTCCAAACCTAAATTTTTCATACTTCCGGTTACGGCTTTTCCCTGCGGGTCAAGTATTTCTTTTTTTGGCATTACATCTATTTCAGCCTGGAATTTTGTCATTTGCAATTTTGAATTGAATAATGGATAAGGTGATATAGATAAATATAACCACCGGAACAGCAACAAATTTAAAAAATAGTATCAATATCGCCGAAAATAACAGCAATAAATAGCGATAAATATTTTGATTGAAATCGCCGTTCCTGAATTTAAGCGACATCAGCGGCAACTCGGCAACCAGCAGCCCGCACATAACCATCACAAATACTGTTAGTACGTATGGATTTAATATGTAAAGCGACAAATTGCTCTGCTGCTCCATTATTAACGGGAACGAGGCGATCAAAATAGCGTTGGCAGGTGTAGGTAAGCCAATAAATATTTCGGCCTGGCGGGTATCGGTATTAAATTTAGCAAGGCGCAACGCCGAAAATACGGCTATTAAAAACGCGCTGAATTTTAAATAAGTACTCACATCTGGAATTTGCGGGGATTTCAAAAACAGCTCAAATACAATTACCGAAGGCAAAAAACCGAAACTTATCATATCGGCAAGTGAATCAAGTTCCTTGCCTATACGCGAAAAGGACTGGAGTACACGGGATGCAAAACCATCAAAAAAATCAAAAATGGCAGCCAGGAACAAGGCATAAGCTGCGAATATCAAATTATCCTCGAAAGCAAAAACAATACCTACGCAGCCGCTAAACAGGTTGGCACAGGTAATGGCATTAGGGAGGTGTTTTTTTAACCGCGTTTTCATTTCGGCCCGAAGGTATCAAACATATATTAAGTGTTTATTATTTGCAAAATAAATATACCTGCAAATAACAAACCAAAATTATTAAGAATTCATAGATATTAAGAATTCCTCATTAGTTTTTGTACCCCTTATCTGGCTTTGTAAAAATTCCATCGCCTCAATCGAGTTCATATCGGCTAAGTGGTTACGCAGTATCCATATTCGTTGTAAAGTGTCTTTTTCAAGCAGCAAATCGTCGCGGCGGGTACTCGAAGCCGTAATATCAATAGCCGGGAATACCCGTTTATTTGATAGTTTACGGTCAAGCTGCAGCTCCATGTTACCTGTGCCTTTAAATTCTTCAAATATAACCTCGTCCATTTTCGATCCGGTTTCTGTTAAGGCGGTAGCTATAATAGTTAATGAGCCGCCATCTTCAATATTACGGGCGGCGCCAAAAAAGCGCTTAGGTTTATGCAGGGCATTGGCATCAACACCACCTGATAATATTTTGCCTGATGCCGGCGCAACGGTATTATAAGCACGCGCCAAGCGGGTAATTGAATCTAATAGTATCACAACGTCATGGCCGCACTCAACCATGCGTTTAGCTTTTTCTAATACAATGTTGGCTATTTTTACATGGCGCTCGGCAGGCTCATCAAATGTTGATGATACCACTTCGGCGCGTACGCTGCGGGCCATATCAGTTACTTCTTCGGGGCGTTCATCTATCAGCAATATGATCAGGTATACTTCCGGGTGATTTTTAGCTATGGCGTTGGCCACATCCTTTAAAAGCATAGTTTTACCCGTTTTAGGCTGTGCTACAATTAAACCGCGCTGCCCTTTGCCTATCGGCGAGAAAAGGTCCATAATGCGGGTTGAATAATTTCCCGGATCGGTAAACAAACTCAGTTTTTCTGATGGGAAAAGCGGCGTTAAGTGATCAAAAGGTACACGATCACGCACTTCAGCAGGTATACGGCCATTAATAGCTTCTACACGCACCAATGGAAAATATTTTTCACCCTCCTTTGGCGGGCGTATGCTTCCGCGCACGGTATCGCCGGTTTTAAGGCCGAATAATTTTATTTGCGACTGCGATACATAAATATCATCAGGAGAGGTAAGGTAGTTATAATCAGATGAACGTAAAAACCCATACCCGTCGGGCATAATTTCCAAAACACCCTCGTTTACTATAACATTATCAAAATCAAGGTTAATAGCCGGTTCCTGGTTCTTTTGCTGATTATTAACACGACGCTCAAATTTTTGGGGCTGCCCGTCGCCAACTTGTTCTTCGGCGGCCGGAGGTATGCCTTCCTGTTGTTCAGTTACAGGTGTGTCGGCAATCACCATTTCATCCGATTCGTCTGTTTGCGGCTCATCGTCCTGCAGGTCAAATAAATTAGTATCATCTAACGGAACCTCCACGCGGGGTTGGTTAGGAGTTTTTATAACGCGTATTCTTTTACGCGTTTTTTCTCCGGCATCTTCGCTGGCGGGCGCCGTAATTTCGGCATAGTTGTTTTCAACGGTATGTTGTTGTGCTCTCGCAGCTTCAATTAACTGCTGCATTTGTACAATGTTAGTTATCAACTCCGGCTTTCTCAGTTCGTCAGCGTCGGCAATACCTAAACTTTTTGCAATTTCGCGCAACTCAGAAACGAGTTTGTCGTTCAATTCGGTTGTATCAGACATGATATAAATTATAGTTCAAAAGGATTTTTTGTTATTACGATAGTTTTTCGTGAGTCGTTAATTATTTCTGCTCAGCTTGCTTTCAGTTTGTTTTGGCAATAAGGTACAACCTGCGTTTGTATGCTTTACGTTATCGGCAAATGGATATACTATATATTTTTGAAGAAATTTAATTTGCAGCTTATTTGCAATGTTTAAAACCAGGTAACTTCTTTATTATAAATAACGCGGAATTTTAAAATTGTTTCTTTAGCGCAAGAAAAACTCAAAAGGAAAACATTGCAATTCTACTTAATTAATTTAGAAAAATCAAATTTTAAAAAAAATATCTTCAATAAGCCAACAGTTAAACTAATTTTTAGTTTTTTTGGATATTCAAAAAATTTAACCGCTTTTAATGATAACCCGCGCGCAACTGATCGGCCAGATCAAACAAAAAAAATCGTTTTTATGCGTGGGCCTTGATACCGATATTGAAAAAATACCTGAACATTTAAGATCGCACCCCACTCCTGTACTGGAGTTTAACAAGCAGATAATTGACGCTACCAAAGATCTTTGCGTAGCTTATAAACCCAATTCGGCATTTTATGAAAGCAATGGTGTGCCCGGGCTGCAAAGTTTAATAGCTACCTGGAAATATTTACCCAAAAATTGCCTGAATATAATTGATGCCAAGCGCGGCGACATAGGCAATACCTCAGATAAATACGCACAGGCGTTTTTTGATGAACAGGCATCGGGGATGAGTTTTGATGCCATAACCGTTTCGCCTTATATGGGCAGCGATAGCATTACCCCTTATTTAAAATATGAAGGCAAATGGGTGATCATCCTCGCGCTTACCTCGTCGGCAGGTAGCCGAGATTTCCAATACTTAAATACTGACGAGGGGTATTTATACGAGTCGATAATAAAAAAAGCCAATACATGGGCGGGCGCCGACAGGCTCATGTATGTAGTAGGCGCCACCAAAAGCACCGAATTTACCACCATTCGGCAGTACGCGCCCGATAATTTTTTATTAGTACCCGGCGTAGGCGCGCAGGGCGGCAGCCTGGAAGAAGTTTGCCGCTACGGCATGACCAAAGATTGCGGCTTGCTCGTAAACGCTTCACGCTCCATTATATATGCCTCAGGCGGCAAGGATTTTGCAGATGCTGCAAGGGCCGAAGCGTTGAAAATTCAGCAAATGATGGAAGTGGAGTTGGTAAAGGCTGGGGTGATATGATGAAACACTAATTTCACGAATTATTTCGAATTGTACGAATTAGTTGATGGTCAAATTCTGGAAATGGCTTTAATTCGCGTTTTATTATCTCCCGTTTTTAGCAGCACATTATGCATTAACGGGTTTCACAAATTATAGGAAAATTCGTGTAATTCGAAATAATTCGTGAAATTTGTGCTTATCTAAACACCACCTTCCGCTGCGGATACCTCTCCGCGTAATTAGCCACTAAATTCTTAATGTAATCATTACCCGGGTATGGCGTAAGGTAGTTTTTAAGCTGCTGCAGGCTCTCTACATCAAAATAATGCGAGATATAGCCCATGCCGTAAAACTTCCCTTTCTCCACCAGTATGCAGCTATGCTCGTCATCCGTCCGGCCCTCATCGCGGATGGCGAAGGTTGGCAGGGCCTTGTTAAGTTCGGCTATGGCGAGGTTTACTTTTTGATTGTAAGTGTCGACAGCCTCTACGCCAGTGCACGCGCATTGTTCTTTGGCGATGCCCGTGCAGGGCTCCGTATTATTTTGGATGAAGCAAAGTTTAGGACAAAGCTCAAAAGTATCGATCAACTGGTTCAATATGGCCCGGCCTTCCAGCATAGAGTTGCAGGTATAAATGGCGCCGGTATATTTACGGTGCTTATCAACCGCCAGGCGCAAGTAGCCGCGCTGATCTTCAAAGGCGTACAGGCCATAAGCATGTTCGAAACGCTTTAACGACCGGTTGTATTTCGGCCAAAGCCGTTTTATCTCAACCGCCTCTAATACAAAAGCTATCAGTTCCGTACCGCAAACCTGGTGGGTTATTTGATGAATGTTACGCATAAACTCCTGCCGCTGCAGTCCGGGGTTATTGCCGGTGAAATGACTGCTTACACGTTTTTTTATATTTTTAGCCTTACCAACATAAATTACCTTTCCCTTTTGGTCATGAAAATAATATACACCCGGCGATGATGGCAATTGCTGCACCATTTTTTTGGGCAGGTTTGGCGGAAGTACTTGTTCTTTTGAGTTTTGCTTTAAGGCTTGTTTAATATGGTCTTCCTTGTCATTACGCACCAGCAAGCTGAACAGTTCGGCAGTAGCCTCGGCATCTCCCATAGCGCGGTGGCGGCTCTCATTATCAATACCCAAATGCCGGCATAATTTACCCAGGCTGTAGGAGGGGAGGCCCGGCAATATTTTGCGCCCCAGCCTTACGGTGCATAGTTTACTGCTATTCAACTCATATCCCGCCGACGCCAAATGATAACGTACAAACGAATAATCGAAATTTACATTATGGGCAATAAATATTTTACCATGCAGCAGGTGGTAAATATCGGCGGCTACATCTTCAAACGGCGGGGCGCCGGCTACCATTTCATTGGTAATGCCGGTTAACGCGCGTATGTAAATAGGAATATCTTTACGGGGATTAACCAACGTACTAAACCGTTTGGTTATTTTTTTACCATCATGTAAGCAAATAGCAATTTCGGTTATGCCGTTGGCACTGGCATGCCCTCCCGTGGTCTCAATATCTACAATTGCATACATAGGGGTAAAAGTACTAATTATTTTAGCCAAACAATAACCAAATAAATAATCAGCGTATTACAGCCACATAGCCTGTTAAAGGCTTATTGCTTACGCCGGTTATGATGTAATAGTAGGTGCCTTGGGGTACATTAGCTCCATTATATTTTCCGTCCCACGGCACAGGATAATTATTAGAAAAATAAACACGTGTGCCGTAGCGGTTCAATATCTCAACCGTAATTTTAGGATAGGTATTTAAATTATTTATATTCCAGGTATCATTTACACCATCGCCATTAGGTGTAAAAGTATTGGGTATATTAACAATAGCCGATGGAACCGGGTTAACTGTAAGTATACCATTAACATAACTGAATGTATAGTTGGATGCAATACCACCGCTTACAGTTATAGGATACTGCCCTGCAGGCGACGCTTGAGTAGCTGTGGTTGTAGCGGTAGGTTGCGTGGTTAGCTGTGCTACACCGTCGTTATTAACAAAACCTGTATAAGTTATTGTTAACGTCGGGTTAATATCTCCATAGATTTTGCTTTCACTGTCGGCAGTGGCCGTTAACGGTGCCGGTGTTACTGTTATATTTCCTGGCTGGTAAGTTATCGAATAATTACCAGCAGTGAATGTTCCCCCGGCCGCAGCCGATGGTATAACCGAAGCACTGTAGATACCTGTATTGGCGATAGCCGCGGCGCCTGTACCATAGGTCAACGTAATGCTGCTTACTGTTTCAGAATTTTGCAGGCCGCTTATTGTAAAAGCTGTTGAACCGGCTCCCCCTGTTAATATATTACCATATGTTTTAACTATAGCATTAGCGGTTATTAATAGCGGCGCCGGGGTTACGTTACTGGCAGGCATCACTATATTTACATCAGCGGCACCCGGGCTTTTTAAACTGATATTTCCAAAATAACTTCCAACAAATGTAGTTTGCTTTAACCGGATATAAACAGGGAGTGATGTAACCGTACCGGCTGAACCAACCGTAACCGTACTGCTGAAAGTAAGGTTATCTGTACTTACTTCAAATCCGCCTCCAGGCGGAGGTGTAACCAAAATTCCGGCTGTAAGGTTTGATCCGGAAACCGTAAAGCTGGTGGATGAAGATGGGGTGCCATAAACCGTAGTAAGCGGCTGCAAAGTTCCCGAGGCAGTAATAGATGGGCCGGCTGCATTTATAGTGATATTTCCCGGTACATAATTTATAGTATAGTTACTTGCTAAAAATCCGTTACCCCCCACCGCCCCAGATGGCATTATCGACCCGTTATAAACGCCTGGTGCCGCATTTGCGGCCGCACCATTGCCATAAGCCATAGTTAAACTGCTTACAGTTTCTGAGTTTTGCAGGCCCGTTATTGTAAAAGCTGTTGAACCTGACCCGCCTGTAAGTGTATTTCCGAAAGTTTTACTCACGTTATTAGCGGTAATAGTTAGCGGTGCCGGGGTCACCGTAAGGGGACCAGTCTGATAGGTGACGTTGTAATTGCCTGGTAAAAAACCGTTTGCACCTGTAATATTTGAAGTATGAATAGAATTTTTATATACCCCAACCGGGTCAGTAGCGGCATTTCCTCCGGTAAGAGAAATATCTAACGTGTTTACCGTTTCTCCATTCTTTAAACCTGTATTGAGCAAACTAAAATCGAAATTGGAAGTGGTGGCAACAAAATCACTGAAAGTATCCCCATATACTTTGGTGCCCTGAACATTAACAATTAGCTGCGCCTGGCTAACAGTGCTTGCCGGCATAACTACGTTTACGTCAGCAGCACCTGTAGTACTTAATACAATATTTCCGGAGTAAGTACCAACAGATGTAGTTTGTTTTAAACGGATATAAATCTTTGTTGGTGGTATTGTACCGGTGCCATTAATCGTAACCGTGCCGGCAAAATTAATACCATCGATACTTACCTCAAATCCGGCTGGCGGTGTTACCTGGATGCCTGCTGCCATATTAGCACCTGACACCATAAAGCTGGTTGGCGATGACGGCGTACCATAAGTTGTGCTTACTGAGGATGGTGTGCCGATAACGGTAATAATCGGGCCAACAGCAGTTACCGTGCTTAACGGCATTATTACATTTACAGTTGTTACGCCGGGGCTGGTTAAAGCAATATTGCCAGAGTATGTACCTACCAATGTTGTGCTTTTTAACCGGACATATACCGTGCGGGGGGTTATACTGCCCGGGCCGTTCATAGTTACCACATTAAAATAAATGATATTATCTAAGCTTACTTCAAACCCTGCTGGCGCGTTAACTACCAGGTTGCCGGTAGCGTTCGAGGCTCCTGCCGTAAAAGTTGCCGGGGCAGATGCAGTACCAAAAGTAGTAGCTACTGCCGATGGCGTTCCGTTAGTAATTATTACCGGATTTGCTGCATTAACTATTATAGAAAATGTTATTGGCGCGCCGCAATCCGCCCTCGATAAATAGAAATTACCTACCGAGAATGGCCTTGCCCCAACATTAATGGTTTGCGTTACCCCAAGCGTTGTTGTGTTAATAACAGAAACATTATTATTGCCGCTGTTAGTAACATACAGCAAACTACCATCATCACTGATAGATAAACCTGTGGGTGTCGTGCCCCCGGTATTAATTGTTGTGATAATTGAATTAGTTGTTGTATTGATCACCGCTATGTTATTATCGGCTGAGTTTGACACATACAAACGGCTACCATCTGGGCTTATGGCGATGCCTTTTGGTACAGAACCAACCTGGATATGGCCTGTAAGGGTATTGTTGGTGGTGCTGATAATATCTATTTGATTTGAAGCCGGCTCAACAACATATAACTTACTATTATCCGGGCTTAATAATGTAAAAGAAGGGTTTGAGACAATAGATGGCGTAATAGTTACCCCCAGGGTTGTGGTGTTTATTACTGATATGGTACCGTCGCCATTAGCCACATATAATTTATCGCCATTAAAATTTAATGAAAGCCCAACAGGGTTTTGTCCTACTGTTATGGTGTTAACGATGGTGTTATTTAATGCATTTATTACTGAAACAGTATTTGAGCTCGAATTAGCTACATAAACTATTTGGTTATTTGAGCTTATCGCTATTGCACCCGGAGTTGATAAACCAGGTATTGTTGCCAGCACTCTGTTTGTAGGCATATAAATAACACTTACATCGTTTGAGCCCTGGTTTGCTACATAAACCCTGTTATAGTCATGGCTTACCATAACACCGTAGGGATTAGTACCCACTGGTACAGTAGTAATTAAAGCATATGTAGTTGCATTTATTACCGAAACTGTATTTGCGTTAAAATTAGGTATGTAAAGCAGTGGCGGTTCAGGCGTAGGGCCTACGGGCGTAGCTGTAATGGTAGCAGTAATGGGGCTACCAGTTGTGTTTGTTGCTGTAAACGCAGCAATATCGCCTGTACCGGTGGCAGTAAGGCCAATTGCCTGGTTACTGTTAACCCAGTTATATGTACACGTGGTTACAGGGAAATTAACAACTGCAGTTTGACTGCCGGCATTAACGGTTTGATTGCTTTGAGCTTTTAAAACAGCGGGTAAACAAATCAAAAATAGAATGACTTTGATACATAATATATACTTTTTTATAGGTTTCACGTTCCTAATTTACATTTAGTTCCAAATCATTGCAATAGTTAGCTGTCAATATCAATCAAAACATAACTAAAAAAGAGGCTCATAAAGTGGGCCTCTTTTTTAGTATTCTTGACAATACTAATCTCTAATCAATTGATCTACAACCACTATTTCTTCTTCGCCTGCAATTGTTGCTGCTGGCGCATCATTTCTTCCATTTTGGCACTGAAGCCCGATTTTTTCTTTTTATCATCAGGTTTCTTTTTGTTTTCCTGTATCTGGGCATGTATCTTTTTATCATCAACCATCAGCTTGATCAAATATTGCTGTAAAAAGGTCATCATATTGGCCAGGAAATAATAATAGTTCAAGCCTGCCGGGTAACCGTTCAACGCGCCCAGGAAGATGACCGGGGTAATGTACCCTATGTATTTCATTTGCCCGGTAACGCCCGATATCTGGTTATTAAAGTAGGTGTATATTAATGTCGATATGGTCATTAATAAACACATTAAACTTAAGTGGTCGCCTAAAAAGGGAATGTTGAAACCAAAGTTTAGTATCGAGTCATAAGTTGACAGGTCATGCATCCATAAAAAGCCTTGCCCGCGCAGTTCAAATAAACCCGGGAAAAAACGGAAGAACGCGATCACAATAGGCATTTGTATAAGCAAGGGCAAACACCCGCCTAATGGGTTTACCCCGGCCTTCTTGTACAGCTTGAGATATTCCTGCTGTAACAGGGTAGGATTATCCTCGCCAACTTTGGCTTTAATTTCATCCATCTCCGGCTTTAAAACCCGCATTTTTGCCATTGATAAGTATGACTTGTAGGTAAGCGGCGATAGTACCAGTTTCAGTATGATGGTTAATGCCAGAATAATTATACCATAGTTCCAGTTAAACTGGGTTAAAAAATTAAATACGGGTATTACCGCAATGCGGTTAATATATTTTAAAGGCCCCCAGCCCAGGTTAATTTGCTTTTCGAGGCCATGGCCTTCAGCTGCAAGCGTTTTATAATGGTTAGGGCTAAAATAAAAATCAAGCGGGAAAGTACCGTCGGCGCTTTTGGCTAATAACAGGTTAGCTTTAAGCTGTTTAATATCGGCATGGTCGCTGGTATCGGTACTTACTACCAGGCTTGATTTGGTAAAACCTTCTTTGGTGAGCAACACACTCGAAAAAAAGTGTTGTTTAAACGAAACCCATTGCAGCTTTTTATCATTAATATCTTTTTGGTCGTCCTTGGTATCGCCCAGGTCATTAAAATCATTTTCCGTGTTCAGGTATTGGATCATCGTGTATTGACGATCAAGCGTAGCGCTTTTTTCCAGCCTGTGCAGGCTTGTTTCCCAATCAAG
>Ga0206912_1106_pt1 | contig 23244 bp, 13 predicted proteins | sample Alteio_BWOrgHeat_75_FD_152933 | JGI IMG/M metagenome (GOLD analysis project Ga0206912, IMG submission 152933) | Enriched cells from forest soil in Barre Woods Harvard Forest LTER site, Petersham, Massachusetts, United States -... | ecosystem: Environmental > Terrestrial > Soil > Temperate forest >... | reverse complement strand
GGAGGCGGCCATCATAAGTAAATGTGAAATCTGATATGATGTGGGCCAGATAATTTTATCCTATGTCTCAAAAAGAACGTATTTATATACACGCTAAGAACAGGGCGATTGCCTACTGTACAGCCACTGCCTTTCGTACCAAAGAAATCGTCGAAGCATTCAAGAGAGAGCAGAGCGTCTCTCTCTTTCGCGATGTGGTCCACGTCGATTTTTCTGATGATAGACGCTTTAAAAATGCCTTTTTTTTTCCCTATGGAATTGTCGTCTTCTGGGGATTTACCGCCGACGAAGAATCTAAAATCCTCAACCAAATTAAAGACTTTGAAGAGGGCTCTTATGACACTATTGAGAAAGAGATCATGGCCTTCTCCTTCGGAGAGCGTCAAGCAATCATTGAAGAAGAGATAATCCTGCCAGGTGATGAACTTATCTATCGACTCGCCATATCTCACGGCCTTGCACAGTCTGTAAAACTTGCATCCTTTGAAAGCATAATCCAAAAACTTATCTCAAACACTCGGCATATTCCTGAGCAGCTCGCTGCCCAAGGAAAAATCCCCCTCTCCAAAAAAGAGATACGAAAAAAGATGGGCGAGCTTTTCATTGAACGCTCAAGCATCAACTTGCACCTGGATATCCTTGATGTTCCTGAATACTTCTGGGAACATTCTGAAGTAGAACCTCTCTACCGCATGATTGCAAACCACTTAGATGTAGGCCCGAGACTTCAGATCCTCAACCAGCGTCTTGACATTGTCCATGACCTCTTCGAAATGCTTGGTAATGAATTAAACCATCAGCACTCCAGCAAGCTGGAATGGATCATCATCTGGCTGATCGTTATGGAAGTGGTCATCTCTCTTTTCCGCGAATTCATATGGTAAGAAAAGTAATTCGCCTTTACCAAAAGTTCTTAAGTCCGCTTATTGGAGAGAGTTGCAGGTTTTATCCTAGCTGCTCGAACTACGCGCTTGAGGCTTTTTCGAAGAAACCGTTTTTTCCTGCCCTTTGGCTTGTGCTGAAGAGGATTGCACGCTGCGGTCCGTGGTCATTGGGCGGCCCTGACTTTGTGGACGAACCTTTACAACAGTCCCAGGAGCAAGCCGAGGAGATGAAAGGAGATGCGGGTTCAGCTTCTTCAGCTCCAAAAGAGACATCTTGAGCTGAGCTGCAATCGTTGCCATGGTATCCCCTTTTTTTACCACATATGTTGAGAGAGGACTGACTGTTGAAACCTTTACAGGCGCTTTTTTAGCATTAACTTTAGGAACAATTTTAGAATCCGTTTTGGGAATTTGCACTTTTGGAATTGCCTTGGGCACTCCATGCACTCCCTTCAATTTCTGCAAAATCTCATCGCGGGAGAGCTGTAATAAGGAGCTGTCTTGAAATCGTTGTGCTAAAACCCCTCGGCAGCCATTCCAAATTTCAGGCTTTCTAGGTGTCTTGAGCAGCGAGACAACAAGAAGAGAGGTTGTGTCATCATCTAATGGAAGAAGGCGTAGAAGCTGCATCACATCTGAATCTGGAAGCTCGATACACACATAGTCTTTATGCTGCGATGCAAGAATGAAAGCCGCTTTCTTCGATCCTCCACGCATCCACTCTGTAAGCGTTACTTGAGGAGTAATTTCTTTTCCATGGCTTATCTCATCAATAGCTGCAGAAAACTGATCCCACCTTAAGTCACGACATAAGGCTAAAGCATCCTCTTCGCTTAAATCGGAAAAGACCTTTTTAAGCCCTAGCCACTCATCCGAACGCATAAAAGCCATTTTAAGGTCTTGGTTTTCCGGGTCTTCAGCTAATTTAACAAATATTCCTTGCAGCCCAAAAGGTGTTTTGGATTGTTCGAGAGCTGAGCGAAGAGTGCGTAAATCGGAAGCTGACAAAGAAAAGGGAACATCAATTGATTTTCTTTTGAAACTTGAATCAAAAAGCGTGTAGGAGGCTGTTTGACAAGTGCAATCGACATCATCTCGAGCCTTGAGAACTGCAAGAGCAAGCTCTCCACGGCTAAAACCGCATAGGGCATGGCTTGGGTCAGAAACCATCTCAACCAGTTCCACATAGGGCTTCGTCCATAACTCCGCTAAAAATCCCTCAAGACTTTTCGAAATTGGAACCTGGGACCGGACAAGAGGAAGTTGAAACAGGGTTGGCTTAAGAGAGACTTGGCGGTTAAAAACGAAATAGATGTTAGCAGCAATGCTTACACCTGCTATGAACAGCAACTTCTTAGAGATGGGAGTCACTTAATTCAACTCCTCGAGTAACACTTTTGGGAAATGATCGCCAAATTGAGCACAGTACTTTTTCATATTTTGAACTTCCCCTTTCCATTCTGCATCTTCAAAGGAAAAAAGTTCTTCAAAAGTACAATTTAAACCAGACAGATTAAATGAGGATTTCAGCGGCAAAATTCCGATAGAACTCTCCCTTGCTTCTACATTTTTATCAAGCCGCTCAAAAATCCACTCCAAGACTCGGATGTTGTCCCCAAACCCAGGCCATACAAAAGAGCCGTCGGCACGTTTTCGAAACCAGTTCACAGCATAAATTTTTGGAAGAATATTTTTTGGACGATGTGAAGCCTCTTTTGCCATATCAAGCCAATGGCCAAAATATTCGCCCATATTGTAGCCGCAAAAGGGAAGCATCGCAAAGGGATCGTGCCGAAGAGCACCTAGAGCTCCTTTAGCAGCAGCCGTTGTTTCTGAAGACATCATGGCGCCAAATAAAACACCCTCCTGCCAGCTCCTCGCTTCTCGCACAAGAGGGATAAGCGAGCTTCTCCTCCCGCCAAAAAGAATTGCAGAGACCGGAACCCCTTGAGGATCATTCCAGAGTGGATCAAGAGTTGGGCATTGGGTTATGTGAGCAGTAAAACGAGCATTGGGTTGAGCTGCTTTTTCTGAAGAGTTTTTGGTCCACTTCTCTCCCTTCCAATTTGTGCCGGAATCGGGAAGTGAATCCATGCCCTCCCAAAACACATCTCCGGACGGTGCAAGTCCCACATTAGTAAAGATGGTATCATGGGAAATGGTCTTCATAGCAACGGGATTGGTCTTGAAAGAGGTTCCTGGAGCAACACCAAAAAATCCCATCTCAGGGTTTATCGCTCGTAAAGTGCCATCTTTTCCCCAAAAGAGCCAAGAAATATCATCCCCAATGCACTCGACTTTCCAGCCAGGAAGACGCGGCTCAAGCATGGCTAGGTTTGTCTTGCCGCAGGCGCTAGGGAAAGAAGCTGTTATATACTTCTTAACGCCTTGCGGGTTTGTCACCCCAATTAAAAGCATATGTTCTGCAAGCCAGCCCTCTTTTAGGCCAAGCCAGGAAGCAATTCGCAAAGCAAAGCTCTTTTTATTCAATAAGGCATTGCCTCCATAACCACTTCCGAAAGAAATAACTTCAAGATTTTCAGGGAAATGGGAAATATAGAGCTCATCAGTCCTGCAAGGCCATGGAACATCTTCTTGACCTTCGTTTAAAGGGCATCCAACAGAATGAAGGCATTTAACGAAATAGGGAGCATTTATGAGGAGCTTGAGTACGGCGTCTCCAACCCTTGTCATAAGATACAAACTCACTGCCACATAGGCTGAATCGGTAATTTCTACACCAAATCGGCTGTGGGGAGATTCCAATGGGCCCATGCAAAATGGGACCACATACATAGTACGCCCCCGCATACAGCCATCAAGCAAAATGTCTAGCTTTTGTCGCATTTCAGCTGGATCGCACCAATTATTGGTAGGGCCTGCCTCGTCTTTCGTATTCGTGCAGATGAAAGTTCGCTCTTCTACACGGGCAACATCATCAGGGTTTGATCGAGCAAGAAAGCTATTTGGACGCAGTTCTTGGTTTAAGGGAATAAAGGTCTTGTGAGAGATGAGGGTATTGCAAAGCCGAGCATACTGATCGGGAGCACCAGTTATAACCTCGACATTCTTTGGACGAGTTTTATAAGCAACCTCTTTAATCCATTCATCAAGATTGCTCACATCCTTCATGGAACTCCAATCAACTGCTTACGTTTCTTAAATTTATCAAGATAATCAAGAGCCTTTCCTGTACCCATACAGACAGCAAGAAGTGGGTTTGGAGCAATCGTTACAGGAAGGCCTGTTTCTTTATTCAACGCTCTGTCAAGGCCGCGGATAAGCGCTCCGCCGCCAGCGACGACCATTCCTCGCTCGACTAAGTCTGCAGCAAGTTCTGGAGGGCACTTTTCAAGAGTAAGCTTTACTGCATCAATAATCTGCTGAATAGGTTCTGAGAGGCACTCTCTAATTTCAACCGAGTTGATTCTTCTAGTAACGGGAAGCCCTGAAACCTGGTCTCGGCCCTTTACTTCCATCTCAAGCTCATGCTCGCCCAAGGGAAATGCTGAACCAATAGCAATCTTAATCTCTTCAGCCGTTCGAGGGCCGATCATGAGATTATAGGTTCTTCTCATGTAGTTGACGATGCATTCATCAAACTCATCGCCAGCAACGCGCAAAGATCGAGACTCTACAATGCCGCCTAAAGAGATAATGGCGATTTCTGTTGTACCACCGCCGATATCGATAATCATGCTTGCAGATGGCTCATGAACAGGAAGATCGACACCGATTGCTGCCGCCATTGGCTCTTCAATGAGAAGCACCTCTTGAGCGCCAGCGTGAAGGGCTGAGTCTTCAACAGCTCTCTTCTCAACACCAGTAATTCCTGAAGGAACTGCAATCAAAATTCTCGGACGAAAGAGGCTTCTTGTAGGTGTTACCCGCTGAATCAGCGCCTTAAGCATGCCCTCTGCAATTTCAAAGTCGGCAATAACGCCATCTTTCATTGGACGCACTGCGTGAATTTTTCGGGGAGTCTTTCCAAGCATAGCCTTTGCGCGATGGCCAACGGCCAAAACTTCACCGGTTATAGAATCAACTGCCACAACAGATGGCTCAGCTAAAACAACCCCACGGCCACGCACGAACACAAGAGTGTTTGCAGTACCAAGGTCAATTCCGATATCAGAGGAAAAAACCCCCTTGAATCGGCTTAAGCTTCTGGTCGAAGACTTAAGAAATCTATTAATAAAATCGTACGCCGCCATATAAATTTGTCTTAATGCCTTAACTTGAAAGTTAATCTACTCTCTTAATTGACCAAAAAGCAAGATTAAGTATTGCGAGTTCTTATCGAAAGTGATTAAACGCAAAGGCGCTAAGGCGCAAAGTTTTTAGTTTTTACGACCAACAGATTGTATACTTTCTTTCTTCTTTGCGTCTTTGTATCTTCGCGTCTTTGCGTTTAATTTTAAAAAATGCACCAATCTACGAAATGTTTAAAGCTTAAGCAGCTCCAAAACTTCTTCCCATTTCAACCGTGAAAGAACATCTTCTTCGCTTAACACGAGATCGCCTAACAGCTCTTTCTTCTGATCCTGTAGCGATACAATCCGCTCCTCAACAGTGCCCTTTGTCACAAGTTTATAGGAGGTGACGGGTAGTTTTTGTCCAAGCCTCCAGACTCTATCGGTAGCCTGGTTTTCAACGGCCGGATTCCACCAAAGATCATAGTGGATGACCGAATCGGCACCAACTAAGTTTAAACCAACCCCTCCAGCGCGCAGAGAGACTAAGAAGACGGCGCACTCGCTATCTTCATTAAATTCCTTAACAGTGCCTTGCCGATTGCGGGTTGCTCCATCGAGATAGAGATATCGAATCTCTTTAGCCTCTAAATCCTCTCTGATGATGTTGAGCATTGAGGTAAACTGCGAAAAGACGACGACTCTTCTCTTCGAGGCGATAAGGGAGGTTAAAAGTTCCCAAAAGAGCTCATACTTAGCTGACTTGGTTGTTTTTTCATGAATAAGCTTGGGATGACAGCATATCTGCTTCAACCTCGTAATCGTTGCAAGGACATGCATCTTTGACTTTTCAAAGCCCTCTTTTTCCACTAACTTATGAAGCTCTTCAGCCGCTTTGGACGTGCAAAGATGATAGAGCTCTTTTTGATCTTCCTGCAGATGGCAGGAGATCGTCTTCCGTGTAATTGAGGGAAGGTCTGAGAGCACATCTTGCTTCATACGGCGCATGACAAAAGGAGCGATCTTCATCTTCAGACGGTCCAGAGATGATTTTTGTAGAAGCGATGGCTTCAAATGCTGTGAAGAGAAACGCTCCCAAGAGCCTAAAAATCCTGGCATTAAGAAATCGAAAAGACTCCAGAGATCTTCGAGGGAGTTTTCTAAAGGAGTGCCGGTCAAAACAAGCCGCATGCGGCTTTTAAGTTTCTTGACTGCTCGAGCCGTTCTTGTCTCCTTGTTCTTGATGTTCTGCGCCTCATCGAGAATAACATATGCGAAAGAGGATTGCTCAAGACCCTCAACATCCTTTTGTAAAAGTCCATAGGAGGTGACAAATACATCCGCACTAGAAGGCTCTGAAACAATTGCTTTTCTCTCTTCAGGTGTTCCCTGAATGAGCTTTACCCTTAGTTTAGGCGCAAACATCATGATCTCTTCTTTCCAGTTCTCAACGAGAGAGGTTGGACAAACCACGAGTGTTGGAATGGTTGACTTCTCATCCAAATGCACCTTAGAGAGAAGAGTAATCGTTTGAAGAGTTTTTCCGAGGCCCATATCATCGGCTAAGATTCCACCCAAGCCATACTTCTTTAAAAGCTTAAGCCACAATAAACCCTCTTTTTGGTAGGGGCGTAAAATCTGTAAAAACTTCTCTTCATTCTCGGACAGCTTCTCGACAGAGACATCTTCTTTACGCTCATGAAACTGGGTCAAAAGCTTTTGTATAGAATCATGAACGATTATGCAGCATCCATCTGTCTCAACAAGAAGCGACTGAGCAGCGATAAGCGCCCATAACGGAATCTCAGTTTGCGTAGAGCTCAATTTTTGAAATCCAAGCTCTTCTAAAAGTGGAAGTACTCGATGCACAAAAGGAAGATCGAGCATAACGATGTCCACTTCATTAAGCACAAAATCATCCATGGGATCGAGAACTTTACTCGATGTCTTGCCTGAAGCAATACGGGTTAAATAGGTTCTCCCCTCTAAAACAGCCTCTTTAAGATCGGATGTCTTAACCCCTTCTAAAATACCCTCAACATGAAGCCGCGCCATCACCTTAGTTTCATCTGAGAGGGAGAGGTCGAGACGGATAGTTGTTGTCCCTTTTTTAATTCGAGAGGCAATTTCATGGGGTGGAGTGGCCGTAATCTTATCCTGAAATCGTTTCAAACTCCCTGCAACGAATTGGACGATCGAGCGATCGCCTGTCATTTGATAACTCTGCGCCTTTTCATCCCAAATAAACCCATTGAGAAGGGAAGAGACTAAAGAAGCCTCCTCACTTAAACGCCTTGACGGCAGCTTTTTACCATTCGTTAAATATTCTTCAACCTCTTCGGCAAGCATCTTTGTCGCATGTGGAAGAATGCTCTCTCCATATTCATACAGAACTTTGGCAGTTAACATCTCAGCGTCATAGGAGAGGTTGAGTTTAAGCCTCAGCGGCTTGAGCTCATCTTCTAGCTTCACATCGGAAAAATCACTTGGGTCAACTTGCAAAAAGCTCTGAAGCTGAGGAAGGGTTTCTTGAATAAAACAGGGTAAAAGATGCATGGGCAAAACGGTCTGAGCCAATGCTTCCAAATCATGGAGCCGCTGTCTTGTCACTAAAGGAGAGAAGGGATAATAGCAATCTTTATACAACATCCCTGGAGTTGTTGAAACAATCATACGAGCTTGAGACAAGGGAATTTCTTCTGAATTGGCTTGAATGGCGAGCCCCATCAAATAGTGAGGAAAAGGCTCTTTTAACTTGCAAGGCTTTATCCGAAGCGATGCCTCATCTTGGCTAAACTGCAAAGATTTCTCAAATCCTTCGAGATAAAATTCAGCACGAACTGTTTGCGTGATTGGTAAGCAAGCAGCTTTTCTGCAGACAGACAAAACCTTTCCCATCCCATCGTCATCGAAAACAGCGCTTTTAACGGCTTTTTCTGATTTCTCTTTTTCGATGAAATGAACCTCTTGTCGAATACGGGCTAAAATCTGTTCGACCTCTTCGCCAAAAGAGTCTAAACCTAAAACAACTCGTTCATTGCCTAAAAAGATGGGCTCTAACCGAGCAAGAGCTGTAAGAAATTGCCTGGGCGCTTGAATAAGTGTTGTTCTTCCCCTTGCCTGTCTCTTGACCGCAAATTGCAGCTCCCACGCCCTTTGGCCAGATACAACTATGGGGCTAAAAGAAAAGAGAAGCACGCCTGCAAATTGGCCATCTTTGACATCGGATGGAATGAGCAGCTGCCTCATTAGAGCGTACGCTTTTGCATATTCTTGAGACTCAATCTTATGATCGCTTTTTTGACTATTTTTAGATGGAGAAGATGCAGCCTGTTTTTCACCCTGTCTTTCGCAAGGGCATCCTTCAGACACTCCATGTTCCTCGAGGAAAAAAAAGAGCGCTGCCAAATGCTGGCATTCAAATTTCTGCGGGCAATCACATTCGGAATCAACTAATGACACATCGGAGAGACGAAATTCTAAGCGGCAGGCATGCGAATCATCCCATTGCCCTTTCACATGGGCAGATACCAATAAAGAACCTTTTTGATGCTTCGATGAGCATGAGACAACGGACTTTTTTTCAAAGAGCAGCTTTCCATCTTTAAGAATAGCTGGAGTAAACTCTGCCTTAAGTTTTCTCAAATTTAACTGCTTTTGCTCATCGACTACGGATTCTTGCACTGATCTAATCCTCGTTTGAAACATGATGTGCCAAATGTATATAAATCGAACTTTAAATAGGCAAGCACTCAGTTTTTTTTATTTTTGTCGTTGAACGATTTGCAAAGTCAAACTGAATCTCCACTTGAGGAAAAAAGAGGTCAATAGCTACTCTCTTTCAAGTTCATTAACTAAAAAAATTGCGGGTGTAGCTCAGCTGGTAGAGCGTCAGCTTCCCAAGCTGAATGTCGCGAGTTCGAATCTCGTCGCCCGCTAAGATAATGACAATAGACGGCCCAAATTGGGGTCAAGTAATGCGGGTCAAGAAATGCGGGTGTAGCTCAGTGGTAGAGCATCACGTTGCCAACGTGAGGGTCGTGGGTTCAAATCCCATCGCCCGCTTAATTGTTCGACAAATCTTGAAGGAACTGCAGCAAGAATTTTATTTTGGCAGTCCCTAAATTTCGCGGGTGTAGCTCAGTGGTAGAGCATCACGTTGCCAACGTGAGGGTCGTGGGTTCAAATCCCATCGCCCGCTTCATATATTTTTTTTAGAGAGCCTTTTGCAAAAGGCTCAGATTAATTTCGAGGGTGTCTCGTGGAAAATCCCGATATTCGTGAATTTCAAAGTGATGAACTTCATGTACTCATGAAGGAAAAACCAGGCTGCGTAGTGCGCTTGGAAGTGACAACAACTCCAAAAGCAGTTGCTGCCGCCTATGAATCGGCACATAAAAAGGTCAAAAAGGAAGTCTCTATTCCAGGCTTTCGAAAGGGCAAAGCGCCCGATGAAGTCATTCGGAATAACTTCCGAGATATAGTTGATCGGGAAGCCAGAACAATCCTTCGCGCTATTGCTTTTAAGGAAGCCACAACTCTTTCAGGCCGCTCTCCCTTTAATGATCAAGCCGTACGAAAAGCTGATCTTAAACGCGCATCCATGGAAGAGGGAGCTCAGCTTATTTTTGAGTATGAGTCTGCCCCTGTTGTTCCCAATATTGAGACAGCTCACTTAACTGTTAAGCGTGTAGAGCCTAAGCCTCTGGATCAAATCTTTGTTGAAAAAGCATTCCATAGGCTACTTGAAAATCATGCAACCTATACTCCTATTACCGATCGCGCAGCTTCGGAAGGTGATTTTGTCAAAATTGATGTCGATGTTATCGACTCACCTGCAAGAAACTTAGTTTCCGATCGAAGAGTTCCTCTCCGAAAGGGCGAGTGCAGCGATTGGCTCTTCGATGCACTTCTTGGAATGCGGACAGATGAGTCCAAAGATATAGATGCGCCAGAAGAAAAGGGTGATGGTGTAAAAGAGATGCGCCGCTGCCGTGTGTTCGTAAAAGAGATCACTCAGTGCTCCCTTCCAACCGAAACTCCAGAACTTTTAAAAGAGCTGAACGCCGAGAGCTTTGTCGCTTTGAAAGAGCGTATCAAAGCGCGTCTTGAACTCGATGAGCAGGAGGCTGCAAATGAAGATATGCGCCGCCAGCTTCGAAATGAGCTTATACGCCACTATGCTTTTGATCTGCCTCAATCACTGGTCCAGGCAGAAACGACTGCACGCCTTGCGCAGTTAAAACCGAAAAATGAGCCTGCTCTTCCTTATGAAAAAGATAAAACGGATGAGATGAGAAAAGAGGTTCTCGAGGAAGTCAAGCGCTACTTTACCTGTATGTTTTTGCTGCAAAAGTTGGCCCAAAAGCACAACTTTGAAGTTTCTGAAAAAGAGTTTTTTGATGAGATGACTCATCAGCTCTTTTATACTCCTGCAGAAAAACGGGTAATTTTTGCCGATCAAATCGATGCAAGCCGCCAGCGCATCTATATGAACATCATCATGAGAAAAGTAGAAGATATGCTGATTGGCGCAATTACTGGTGCAAAAGAGGATCATGGTGATCACACATCCTGTTCCTGTCCGCATCATTAAATTAGCTTTAATTAGGCTCTTTTTTATAAATTTACCACAGAGCACACAGAGAGAGGGATGAAATTCTCTCTGTGTGCTCTGTGATCTCTGTGGTAAAAAAAATGAACAGAAACTTGTAAATTGTATAGATATCGCAAGATGGTTAAGACTACCATGGTTAAGACTACCCAGGATTCTTAAGGCTCTATATTATGGAAGAAAACGAACGAAAAAAGGATGAAGGATCAACTATGTCAGAAAAACGCCAGCCTTCCTCTATGTCTTCCCTAACTCCCTACGTCATTGAAGATACAGGACGCGGCGAGCGAGTAATGGATATCTACTCCCGCCTGCTCAAGGACAGGATTATCTTCCTTGGGACTGAAATCAACGACCATGTCGCAAACGTCGTCATCGCTCAGATGCTTTTCTTACGGATGGAAGATCCAAAAAAGGATATCCACCTCTACATCAACTCTCCCGGCGGCCATATTACCGCAGGGCTTGCCATCTATGACACGATGGCTTCTCTCAACTGCGCAATCAATACCTTTTGTATTGGCCAGGCAGCCTCTATGGCAGCCCTTTTACTTGCTGCAGGCACACGTGGAAAACGTTTTGCACTTCCAAACAGCCGCGTAATGATCCACCAGCCTTGGGGTGGCATTGGAGGAACATCTGCAGACATTGCTGTACAGGCAAAAGAAATTCTCTATATGAAGCACCGCCTCGCTGAAATCCTTGCAGACTGCTGCCAGAAGCCTATTGATAAAATTAAAGAGGACTCTGAACGCGACTACTTTATGAGCGCGCAAGAGGCCGTTCAGTATGGCATTGCTGATGAAGTACTTTTTACAAACAAGAAGCCTATCTAAAACTGTATGAATAAAAGACCAACAGATAAAGAAACTGCATGCTGCTCCTTTTGCGGACGGCCTGAAGATCTCGTTGAAAAGCTTATCGCTGGCCCGAACGTATATATCTGCGAAAAATGCGTTCAGCTCTGCAGCGGCATTCTTGAAAAGAAAAAAGAGCCTTCAGAGCCCTTCCAGGTTAAAGTTTTAAAGCCAAGAGAGATTAAAGCGCATTTAGATGAGTACATCATTGGCCAGGAAATGGCAAAAAGAGTCATCGCTGTTGCCGTCTACAACCACTATAAGCGTATAACAAAGTCAGAATCAGCCGGAATTGAATTTAATAAATCAAACGTTCTGCTCTTTGGCCCTACAGGCTCTGGTAAAACGTTGATTGCACGCACACTTGCACAAATTTTAGATGTTCCCTTTGCTATTGCAGATGCCACCACACTCACAGAAGCAGGCTATGTTGGCGAAGACGTTGAAAATATCATTTTACGCCTTCTCCAAAATGCTGATTTTGATGTGGCTAAAGCTGAAAAAGGAATTATCTATATCGATGAAATCGATAAGATCCACCGCACAACCTCTAATGTCTCAATCACTCGCGATGTCTCAGGCGAAGGGGTGCAGCAAGCTCTCTTGAAAATCGTTGAAGGAACAATTGCCAACGTTCCGCCCAAAGGGGGAAGAAAACACCCAAATCAAGAGTATATCCGTGTAAATACTGAGAATATTCTCTTTATTGGCGGCGGAGCATTCGTTGGACTTGATAAGATTATCTCTCGGCGCTTGGGCAAGGCAACCATTGGTTTTGGCACTTCTGACAAAGAGAGAGAATCTATCGACTTAAGCGAAAAGAATAAACTTTTAGCAAAAGTCGAACCTGAAGATTTCATTCAATTTGGCATGATTCCCGAGTTCATTGGCAGGTTTAACAGCATTGCCAACTGCAACGAGCTCTCAGAAGAGGATTTGGTGCATATTCTCACGGAACCGAAGAATGCAATTGTGAAGCAATTCCAAGCGCTCTTTGCTATGGAAAATGTGCAGCTTGAGTTCACACCTGCCTGCTTAAAAGCCATTGCCCATAAAGCACATGAAGCGGGAACAGGCGCTCGAGCGCTTCGCATGATTTTAGAAAATGCTATGCGTGATCTCATGTTCGAGGTTCCAACCGATCCGACCATACAGCATATTACAATGGACGAGCCGAGCATCACCTTCAACACTCCTCCCGAAATTAAACGGTCGGTTGCTGTCTAAAAAAGTCTTAATCTCTTAAGATATTCGTGCTCGTTAGATATTCGTGCCAGATCCCGGGGCACGAATAATTTAAGTAGAAATGGCCTACTTTAAGCATAAAATTCAACAAATTACTGCTTATTAACCTGGTTTTTTAATATTTTTCTTGTTTATTCAATTTTTTCCTGTCCAGCTATTTGTGTATAATTAAAATTTATACTATAATCCCTCATAAGGAGGAACGGTAAAGACCGCAAGGTAGAGACCGCAAAATCCTCCAAGAATTTTAACCCAAGTGCCAGAAAAGGTTGAGTTTGAACTCATCCGTCGTAGGGCAGAGAAGGGAGGGATCAAAACAATGTCCCAAAATATTTATAACTTTGTCGTACCTACATCGACGCCTGGTGTGCCGTTTGTTCTAGATCCACGTGTTTTCGACTCTCAGATTTCGGCAAACTCGCAAGCCTACTACGAGACTTTATTGACTGCTCTTCAGGGATCTATTGATTCAGTAGAAGGCGGCACTGGCAGTACAGCCAACGCAGCTTCAGACGTCCAACAACTGCTCAATGCACTCAATGCCTGGTCTCAAATGGAGGAAGTAAATGGGGCGGGTCAGCAGGTGTATGGCCCTGGTGTAACGAATGGCGTTGGCGGCAGTTCGCTCGCCACGACAACTGTTGGTTCGACTCCGGGTGCTACTCCAGTTATTAGCTTGCCTGCAATCACTTTAAGCACCGGTCAAGTCATTCAAGCAAACAACCTCACGACAACCATGAACCAATACATGGCTTCATCGGTTGACAACCTTACCCGAACCATTCGAAGTGCTGGATGGGATCCAATAAACAATCCAACTCCTGGTGATGGTTCCGATACAGCTGCTTTAACAACCCTTCTTACAGGCACGGGCCCCCAAATCTATAACGTTGATGGGCTCCTCACTCAAGGACTTTCTGCCGCATCCCAAGCAATGATTATTGGAGATGCAACGACACAGTCCAATTCACTCCAACAAGTGCTCATGGTTGATTATATTCAGCAAGGAAACGATATACTCTACAATGAAATGTCCCAACTGCAAAGCGCTATCAACGTAAACAATAATGCGCTCTCCTACCTTAACTCGCTGCAAGACCTTATGAACCAAAAAGACCCGCAGCAATTTTTAATGCAGCTGCAAACCTTGAGCACTACAAATTTATCCACACTTGGCGACACTCAGTATAACTCGTTTGAACAGCAAACCTTCAACCAAACTCTTGGCACCGTACCCAAATTCACGGATAGTGATGCTGCATCGTACATTACAGCCTTGACAAACTCTGGAACAGATGGACTTGCACAAGGTGCATTTCAGACTCTTTCAAATACCATGACTCAATCCTACACGTACAGCGTTACACAAATACAATCAAACCTCACCTATCTTATCCAGCAACTCCAAGGCCAAGGAGCAGCCGGATCGAGCTTGCAGCAGTCTCTGACACAAATTCAGAATGACTTTACTGCTGCACAAACGGCAAGCCCCAGCGCTGCTCTTAATACTTGGATACAAGATATTACCAACGGTACTGAGGGTAACTATCAGAACGACTTAAACAACGCGATTGTTGCATCCCAAGCATTTAACGACACAGAACGTACCAATCTGCAGCAAGTCATGTTCGTCTTTGAGGAGTTTTACAAATCTGCAACGGACATGCTCTCAAGACTTACTCAACTGATTGAAAAAATGGGCGATGCTATCAACAGATAACTTGTAACCGTTAATTTGTAACCGCTAACTTGCAACCGATAAAGAGGAGCTAAAGGAAATAAATGACATTTCCAATTCCTTCCGGTTTTTACAGCAATTATATGACAGCGTATGAAGGGACGCTTTCTTCTACCCAACAACAATCTCTCTGGGCCAATTTTTGTACATTTAACGGCATTACAGCAACAACTCCCGACACCCCTGAACTGCAAGCTCTCTTTGTCAACTACATACAAAGCATCCAGAAGAATAACGTAGTCCTTGGTGCAACGGTCAACTACTCACCCGATCAATATCGCGCTAACCTTGTTCTCTCAAGTGCATTCCAAAGTGTTTCCAGTATGCTGGATACTTTGCAAAATACCATTGCCATGCAAAGCGGCGTCTTGACGTCCTTAGGTACTCAGCAACAAAACTATGAAACAATGATGTCGCGAGTACCAAACTATGTTGCAGGACCTGGCGGTACAATCTCCGTTAATACTTCCGATATTGCCAACTTCACCTTTGGATATGATAACACCTCGCTCAAAGATATCATCGATTGGGGCGCAAACCAAGCATTGGCCACGCCAAATACACCCGTCACCTTTAACATCGGACCAATTGGCTTTAACTTCTCTGTATCCTCATCTGGCGGAACAAGCACTTTGCAGTCCAGCATATCGAGCTCATTTGCCGGATCGCCCTTGGGCAGTATTTCTGCAGCCACTTTTGCAACAGCCGCTACCACCAATGTTGGCAATGTCGGACAGTATCCATCTGCTGTTGAAGCTCTCACAAATTCCTATTTAGCCAACCCCTCAGGCACATATACCGACGCTTTTCAGCTTCCAAATAATTATTTAGCGCAGCTCTCAAACGTTGGCTCAAACATGAAGGCACAAGTGTACCAATTAGACCCGACGACGCCTGCAACTCTTGCCGAAGTTCCCGGTTTTTCAGCTCTCTTTAATGATCCAGCTTTTGTATCTCAATTCACAACTATGATCAAGAACAACAACACGGGCGCCTTAGGAGATAACGATAATAACTTTACTTATGGCGGGTTTACCTTTATTGAGAATAACTCCGGACTCGTAAATGGTCATATCGATGCCCTTAATGTCTATTTAGGCAATACCCTTATCGGCCAGCTGCCCGATCAGATTATTGGAAGCACCTATTTTGTAGGCGGCTCTAACTTAGATGCAAACCTTGTCACAAACGTTTGGAATACTCTCCTCGGCGTATCAGGCCCTGGCACCTACACTTTAACCCCCATCTCTCCTAATATTACCGTTCCACTGCCGAGCACCGGATCTTCTTATAGTAGCGTCGGCGGTGTGACGAATACTACTAATCTCTGGAGCGACTTAATCCAACCCTACACTATTTCAATGCCGGCAGTTACTGCAAATTCAACCCCCTTGGCCCTATCAACTGCGGCAGAATCAGCATGGCAAAGTACTATTTCTCAAACTCAAAATGCTTCGGTTTTGAGTTCCCTGAATGGAACACCAGCCATTACAGGACGCCTTCTTGGAAACACAGGAACAACTACAGCTGACGTAAACGACAACAACAGCCAGGCAGAACAACGGGGCGAAGTAAACGCCCAGCTTCAGAATTACATCGAGAACATCCGCTCGCAAGAAAGTGCTGTTACTGCACAGATTACTGCATTTCAGACCACTATATCTGGATCTAACACCGCCATCACCAATCAGACAAACTTGCTGTCAGCGATTGTCGATGCCATCGATCAAACGATGCAAGATGTATTTAAAAGCCGATGATATCATCGGAGGAGTTATACTATGACACTACCGTCAGGCGCCTATGGGGCCATACTCAATGGTTATATGGGATTCTTAAGCCAGCAGGATCAACTGACTGTATGGGAGAACTATTTAACCAAAAACGGCTTAACGGGCAACCCTCCAGAAACTGTACAAGGGCTTACCTCATTCAATCAGTTTGTTCAGGGCACTGTTGGCTCCCTAGAGGTGAACCAGGGAGTTTATTCTCCTGAGCAAGTAATCAAGCTTAGAGTTGTCTTTGAGACATTCGCAATGGCTCTTGACATGCTGAATCAAATCCAAAAAACCGAGCAAGTATTAAGCAATGCGCTTCTTTCCAATACGAATCAGCAAGATGCCTATACGAACATGCTCTCGGCTTTGAACCTCTATGTTCAAAACCCAAATCAAGGCATAACCGTTAATTCAACGAATTTCGGCGCCACCTCTTATGGATATCAAAACATCTCCCTCAATCAAATCTTCCAATATGGCGTTAATGCGATTCAGGGTGATGGCCAAACTGCAGTCGTTCCTCTCTACACTCTTCCAGAAGATCCTTCAAACCCCAACTCACCTCTTGATACCTATGCAATTGAATTTGTGGGTTTAGGAAACGCTGTTACTGCGAACATTTTAAAAAACGGTGCTTTAATTCTATCGAGTAATCCTGGCAACGCTGGTCCTTATGTCTATCAAACTCAATACCAAGCTACACAGAGCCTAGCCACAACTAATCCGCAAAGCAATGAATCGCTTATCGATCCTACTGCCACTCAACTATTGAACCAACTTCTTGCTCAATCTCTTCCAGCGGGCACGATCGGTTCTGAATATCCATCTCTGAGCGCAATACTACCAGGTGTCTTTGCAGCCTCCGCTACCAACCCCGTAACTAATTTGAGCAACTACTACATAGGCGGCGGACAAGTCATTACTGAAAAAGCCTTAGAGGCAAACTCCTACTTCGCAACCACCGATGCATCCTATACACAATTTGTTCAGCTTCCAGGCAATGTGGCAGCAACGATCTCAACAAATTCAAATCAACAAATGCAGATACAGCCCTATATAGTAGATAACAGCGCTACTTCTGGAACTGGAGCGACCATTCCTGGACTTGCAGCTCTCTTTAACGACCCCGTATTTAATACTCAGTTCAGCGCTATGGTTTATAACACTGCGGTCGATAGTGCTGGGCGCAGCATTACATACGGAGGCTTTACCATTTACGATGGCGTCATCTTTCCTAATGATGTCTCGCCAAACGTTGATGGCTTAAGCGTCTACGCAGACAACACAAACCCACCCACCCTCCTCCTGACTACGCACGACGATCCTCAACTTCACGACTTCGACGTTCCAAACTATGGTCAGTACGTTTGGAATTACTTAATGGCAAGCCAATCACTTGGCTCCTACACCTCAGTTCCCCTTTCATCACCTGTTACTGCATCATTGCCCGTTAGTGGAAACTACTCTTTCATTCCGGGACTTGCAGCTGCCTATACCGACTCAACACCCCAGGGCAACGGGAATACATTTGCAACAAACTTCGATTCTGCCGTGGCTTCCGTCTCTCCACAGGTAAATTCCAATCCAAATGCAAGTGCGTCTGTTTCAGCTACGGAAGATGGTAATAACTTTGTATTTTTACTTAGCCAGTATGGATCCGCTGTTCGTGTTCAGGTCTCAGAAAACGGCAATCAACTCTACAATGGCAACCTTGCAAATGCTATTATTGCTTACCCGCCTGCTGGATACCCAGGTCCCCAGCCTGTTTGGGATGGCATCGGCGCTGATTTTCCAGCCTACGAATTAGCATTATCTGCCTGGGTAAGCCAATATGCTACATGGACAACTACCTATGGCCAGAGCCTTTGGAATACTTTACTGGGGTCTCCGCAAACACAGCAATTATTCATTGATTCCCTATCTGAAGGCCAAGATGCTAGAAACCTCTGGGGTAATCTTCTCTCCCTTTCAGTCCCTGCAATCCCAGCACAAACGATTCTTACAGGAGGAGAGGGAGTAACAGTCAATGGAGTCACAGCTCAAGCTACAGCCATTCCCTGGAGAGCTACAGGCGATTTTAACTCCGCAACTGACACGACCTATACTGCGGATATTACCTATGCACAACAGCAGCGTGCTGAATACAACGCACAGCTGCAAGTGTATATTGACAACGCCCGATCACAGCGACAAGCAATTATTAATAACGCAAGCCCATTGCAATCAGACCTGACACAATCACAACAAGAAGTGACTCAAATGTCCAACCTGCTTCAGTCTATAATAGATAGCTTGAAGGGAATTATAAGCTCGATTACTAGGTAAAAGAAAGGATACGTATATGATACCGCCTCCTGCATCAGGACCCTATGCAAATATCTTGAGTGGATTTTTAGGGTTTTTAACTAAAACTCAGCAAGAAGATTACTGGAATGGTTTTCTTGCGCTCAACAACCTGCAATCAAACCCCTCAAACACAGACCCTGAAACCCTCGAACTCTTTACAAACTATGCAAGTAAAGTTGCAGCGACCATTGCATTCGTTGGTAAAACGCAGATTGTCTTTTCTGTTTTTGAAATTCTATCTCTCTTGATGAACACGATGACGAGCACTCAGATTTCAACTCAACAAAATCTTCTCTACTGGACAGAGAAGCAGGAAGCCTATACCACTATGGCCACCAAAGTTCCTGTATACACGTCGTTTGCCCCCTCAACTCTGTTTACCTCACTCCCATCAGGCATCTCTCCAAACGCAAATCCTGCCCAGTACCAACTTGGCTATGCCAATCTTACTATGCAGGACGTCTTAAACTCTATGCAAGCAACTGCTCAAAAGGGCCAAAGCGTGGTATTCAGCATGGCTGCTACGAATGGGTATGTCAACGATGGCCTAAACAGCGTGTACCCTGATCCGACGTCCAATTGGATTACGATGACTGCTACGCCAGTTGCAGGCTCAAATCCCCCGACGTATACCTTTTCAGCTCAAGCCTTCTATCAAACGGTCGCGCATGCAGCAGGAGGATATTACGGCATTAATAATAACTCAGTACCCGTAGTTACCTCTGCACCTATATCAACCACAGCGGATACAGCGACCCAGATAACTGCAATGAATTCAGTCTTTTGGCAAGCTTTCCAGTCCTATTCTGGTTTTCAGACCTACCCTCCAGGCATACCATGGTCTGCATCAGTGTATACTGGTTTTGTTGGAGTAAACTTTTCTCTTACACCACCCGCTAATGTCCCCGTTACCCCCGTACCGAGTATCCCGAACCAAGATGCGGGACAACTTACAAACACCGATATAGTAAACACTACGGACATTCGCTTTGCTCAAAATCCCGATATTCCCTACCACGATATTCAATTATTGGGTGTCCAAACATCCGTATTTCCTAATACCATAACCGCAGCTCTACAAGCCAATTCCGCATCTGACGCTCAGCGAAGAGCTGCAGAGAACGCAAGTCTTTCAACAGACTTAAATGCTATTCAAACGAAGAAGGATATCCTCCAAAACTTGGAGGACAGCGAATCACGCACCGTCGACTCTTCTTCTCAAGGAAGATTGCAATTGAGCAACGTTTTTCAAGCTACCGTCCAATCGCTGAGTAACATTCTTAACACTCTGTATCAGTGACAGTTGCTCACTGTTTAGCAGTTCCAAGCCTCAGCCTCTATAGATAAATTAAACTTAATTCTATATAATGAGAGTGAAGGCGAGTTGCCATGATGAAATATCCAAAGAGGAGCTTTTCTATGGATAGAGAACCCAATGAAGCTGGCGAAAATGAAGCACAAGAAACGGAAACAGATTTTGACACTCTCAAGGGCCACCTCACGGGCGAGGACTCAGCTGATATTCGAGAAAAGCTCATAAAGGCTGGCGCACTAGCTGGAGCGCCCACTCGAGAGACTCTTGAAACGCTTATTACGGGAGCCGCAAATAAAGGCGTCATGCCGAAAGAAGCGCTCAAGATCGGAGATGATGCCATGGAAGCAATTTACTCTCAGGGCTACACTCTCTACAACCAGGGTAAATATAAGGATGCATCCTACGTTTTTCGACTGCTGATGCTCCTCGATTATTTAACTCCGAAATATATCCTAGGCCTTGCAGCCTGTTACCATCGATTAAAGGAGTATAAGAACGCTGCAAACATATACCTTTTGTGCGGCACTTTGGATACGACAAATCCTCTGCCGCATTACCATGCAGCTGACTGCTATTTACAACTTGAAACTCCAGAGCTTGCTATTTTCTCACTAGGACTCGCTATCACTGCAGCAGGCGACCAGCCGCAATTTGCTGTAATTAAAGAGCGTGCAACACTGATGAAGAATACCCTCGAAAAACAGATCCAGGAAAGGATAGAGGCTGCTTCAAGCGCAAAAGAAAAGACAACTTAAAAGACATCAGATGTGCTCTATTTAATTTTGCTATTTTAACAAAATCACTAAGGGTTTTGGCTATGTCTGCTTATAATGCCAACCAATCACCCGATCAAATGCCCTATCAGCCGCCCACATACATGGACTATGTGCAAAATGATCCAAGAGGAAATGTGGTTGCTCTTGGCCCAGATGGAACTCTTGTACTCAAACACGAATCGGAAGATGGATTATCAGCTATCGCCGATAATCTTGCAAGGCGTGACAGGGCATCTGCCTTCCACAGGCTGGAAGCCAATACGCATCTTCCAAATCTTGAGTCGCCCTCCGACAAATCAACCCCTCATGATCTACCAACCTACAATTTGGCCTATCAGCTTCTCTTTGGCTCCACAATCGGTTTGTTTGATGATATTTCAGGAGGCAAGAAGGGGAATAAAGATGATGTAGAGTTTGCTCGAAGTGGAAACTCGATGAGCGGCACAACTACCATTTCCGATCTTGAAAATGGATCATCAGACCCCTCTGTGCAAAGATCCCCTATTACTGGACAAACACGGCAGGCAGACATCTTGCAATATAATTTAAATCAACCGCTGACAACTCCCACGCCTGCGCCGGATGCTTTACTTAATACTATTAGCCAGCTTGGGGCAAAAACCCCAACTCAAGTTATTCAAACAAATCAAAACCTGCAGTCATCCGATCCACAAGTGGTGCTGAACACTATCAGCTCAATGGTCAATTGGAGCAAAATTCCAAGTAATCAAATATCAAATGTCCAATCGCAGCTGAAACAACTTTCAGAGCAAATAGCCGACAAAAATTCCGATGGGGGTGCCATAGGATTAAAATCGGGACTCTTTGTTGGGCTGCTTATGACATTATCAGCAATGGTCAAACCATCACTTGCAGGCTTATCGCAGGCTACCCAAGATGCTACAGGAGAAGCCATTACCGATATCGCCCAAGGATATACCGATGTAGCAACCGTGCTCTCCTCTTCAAACAAGCCCGCCTCTCCAGAATTTTTAGCACTTAACGGACAAGATCCGGATGCGGCAAAAAAAACTATTCTCTCTCTTTTAAACCAAATCCCTGGTGCTAAAAACCTCTCTAAACAAGATCAAGATACGCTTGTTGCAGCCCTCACCTCAGGCATTCTTCAGGGTAATAAAGATGGCTCTCTATATGCTCTTCGATCAGATGATCCGAGCGTTGTCGAAGCGATGCTTACATCCCTGCTCAAAAATATCCCGTTTCCAGCAACTGTTGTACCAATAGTAGCCTCTCTTTCTAAAGAGATAGCAGCTATTAATGGCCCTCAGCTTCAAGCGCAGATTCTCTCCGATAGTCCTACAGCCATTGAAGATGCCCTGAACCAAAAAACAGGGATGTATAACATTTCCATGCGTCCTGAATCTGTCCATTTAGTTGGAAACTATTTAAAAATACTCGCTGCAGCTTTAGCCTTCTTAGCTCAAGTCAGATGTGCAATTGTTACTATAGAAGGTACTATCAGCCAAGCTCAGGCCAACTCCCGAATTGCAAACATCAATGACCAGATGGCGATTGCCGCTCAACTCTATACAGTCGCTATAGATAAAGCTAAGGCACAGCTTGCGGGCAATATGAAGAGTATTATGACATCAAATACGCTTACTTTATTAATGCCCATAATATCCATCTGCATAGCAGTTGTCTGTTTTGTCATTGCCGTTGGCGGTATTATTGCAGCCATTCCATCAGGCGGATTGTCTACTTACGGAGCCGTAGCTCTCATCGGCTGCATCATTGGGGCCGTTATATGCGCCGTTGTCGTCGTTGTATCAATAGCTGACGCCATTTGCACATGGGTGCATGGCGAAGGCCTATTTGATACTATCTATGACGCCTTGGGCATCGAAGATCAGACCCTGCGGTCAATCCTCACTGCACTCATTCAAGTGTTGACCGTTTTACTTATTACCATCTGCACATTAGGTGTGGGAACTGGCATAGCAATCGCAGAGGCTGCCGGAAGAGTTTCTGCAATGTCATTACAGTTTGCAGCTCGAATAGTAATGAACGTAATAGTTCAAGCAATAAAGAGCCTCTTTACGACACCAATAGGCATTGAACTTATTGGCTACGCATTGACTGCGGTTATGTCATCCGGAGTGATCTATCAAATTGTCTATGCCATAGCTGTAGCTTCCGGGATGTCTCAAGCTGCTGCTCAGCAGCTTGCGATGATCCTTAATATCCTCAGTATGGTCATCTGCTCCGTAATGTTGCTTGCTGCGGGAGCTGCTGGGGGAATAGCAAAATCTGTCGGTGAAGCAGGAGGAGTCATTCCTGCAATAAAAACTGCAATAGGAAATATTGGTCAAAAAATAGCAGAATTCCTCACCACAATTGCAGATGCCGCTAAGGCAATATTCACCTTTTTTAAATCGGCTGCAGCGGCAATAGTAGACCCTATAACAAGTTTAAAATCCCTTTTTCAATATCTCAAAGATAATATCATGGACCTGTTTGAAAGTCTTGGAAACTCT